>Ga0310345_10003015_pt1 | contig 16378 bp, 14 predicted proteins | sample HC15DNA20500_MG_FD_204667 | JGI IMG/M metagenome (GOLD analysis project Ga0310345, IMG submission 204667) | Marine microbial communities from station ALOHA, North Pacific Subtropical Gyre - HC15-DNA-20-500_MG | ecosystem: Environmental > Aquatic > Marine > Oceanic | place: Pacific Ocean: North... | reverse complement strand
AAGCGAAGATCTAAAATAATACCATCTACTTTTTGTTCTTTTAATTTCTTCACTTCTTTGGCAACATCATCTGAGCTGCGTGATCCATTAGCTCGCTCAAAATCAGCATAGAACTCGGGCAAATAGATGTACCCAATTTTTTTGCCATTTTGATTTAATACAAGGCTACGAGCAAATGATTCATCTAAAACCACTTCACTCCTAATTAGCGATACCACTTTAATGCTTCCGTCAGGATGTTTAACAGTTAATCTTACTTCGGTTCCTTTGTCGCCTCTAATTAATTTTACAGCATCTGTAACATCATAGCCTGTAATATCAACAGGTTCGGCATTAGCTTGTCCAACTTTTAAAATAATATCATTTGCCATTAATTGGCCACTTTTCCATGCGGCACCGCCGTTTTGGATACTCACAATTTTTATATTTCCATCAGACTCGGTTAGTTGTGCACCTATTCCATAAAAACGATTACTCATCATTTCATCAAATTCGCGTTTTTCAATAGGTGGAAAGTAATCAGTATGGGGGTCCATTAAATTACAAATGGTATTTAAGAATAAGTTGAAACGCTCATCATCAGTAAACTTCACTTTTATTCTTTCAAAAATTTTGTTTTCGGTACGTAGTACACTTTGCCTTGCTTCCTCTTCTAATTGTTTATCGGTTTTATGTTTTATGGAATCAACAGTAGCTTTTTCGCGTTGATTTTGCAAATCATAATAACGCGTTAATGTGATGTATTTTAGTTTTTTATACCAACGATCTTTTTTGTCGGCTTCATTTTTAGGGAAATCAAGCTGATCAACATTTGTTATAATAGAATCGTTAGAAGTGAAGGTGAATGGTTTAGAAAGTATTGATTTATACAAGTCAATTGTTTCTGCTACACGCATATTATAAATGGTTGAAACCGCAGGAACAAATGAAATTGGCATAGTGCCATGTATTTCATCATCAATTGTAGTAGCATATTTTTTTAATGACTCGATATCTTTTTGTAGAAAAATACTTTTATCATCATCTGCCCAGATATCGGTTAAATATTTATTAAATACTTTAACAGAAAAAGAATCATTAATTTTTTGTGGGCTATAATGTTCATTTTCCAACAATTGGCCAATGCCAATTAATAGTTGCTGCTTTTGAGTAATGGTTAAATCATTCTTAGCTTTAAATGTAGTAAATGCAACAAATGAAACACCAAATAAAATTAGTAATGCTACAACAATTCCTTTAGGAGTCTTCATAAAGTTTAAAAAATTTTTCATATTAATCTCCAAAAATACATGAATTACAACTGTGATAAAAGTAAGGTTTCCCTATTAACAAAGGTTTTGTAATCGAAAAGTTTTAATTATTTAAAAATTTGCTTTGAAAAATGCTGAATTATCTTATTTTTGCTGCCCATTAAATGGAGAGCGTAGCTCAGTTGGTTAGAGCGACAGTTTGTGGCACTGTAGGTCGTGGGTTCGAGACCCATCGTTCTCCCCCAAAGCCCTCCTATTCAAATTAGGCGGGCTTTATTTTTGAAAACCTTATTATGCATCATATGCATTGGTATTACCTGCTTCCATTTATTTCCGGGCTCATTGGCTGGATGATAAATACTATTTTGTTAAGATTACTTTTTGAACCCTTTCAACCTAAAAAATTTATTTTCTTTTCCTTTCAAGGTATTTTACCTAAAAAGCAACAACAATTGGCCAATCAATTGGCCAATCTTGTTGCAGAACAATTTCCTTTAAATGACATAAAAGGAAAAATATTGTCGCCTGAAAGTGTTAGTGCTATGTTACCTGCAGCAGAAACAGCAATTGATGATTTTTTAAGAAAGAAGTTGGTTGAAAAAATGCCCATGTTATCAATGTTTATTACCGACAGGCTCATCAATGAATTAAAAAATATTTTTATTGATGAAATTAAAACGCTCTTTCCTATATTGATAAATGAATATGCAGATAAAATTTTAAATAAGCACGAATTGAAAAGTACTATTCAAAACTATTTAAATAATTTGTCTGCGGAACAAATTGAAATATACATTAAAAAAAATACTCTAATTTTAAAAGTATTGAATTGGTGGGGATTTATTATCGGGTTTTTAATTGGCATTCTACAATTATGTTTGTTTTTAATAAGTTAATCGGTGCATTTCCTGTTTTCATCGGTAATCTTATTGAACTTTATCCATTTACAATTGTCATTTTACCGTTTATCTATTGATCGAACATTTTATATAAAAAAGATGAGAATTTTGTAATGAAATAAACAGCAATCATGAGGAAAATTATTTTAACCCTTGTTTTATTAGTTTCTACGGTAGTTATCGCATTTAGTCAGTTCCCCGGTGGTGGTAGACCTGGTGGTGGACGGATGGGTGGCCAGAACATGAATATGGGTCATTTTTATGGAAAACTGGTTGATGCAAAAACTAATAAGCCAGTTGCAGATGCCACTGTGCAGTTAATTGGCAATAAGTTTGATACAGCAACCAAAAAAATGAAAGAGGTAATATTGGCCACTGTTTTAGCAAAGCCGAATGGTGATTTTAGTTTAGAAAACGTTCCGGTATTCGGCAATTTTAAATTAATTGCAAGCGCTATTGGATATAAAAACTTAAATCAAACGGTTTCATTCAATATAAAATTCCCTTCCGGAGGAGCTGCTCAAGACCCAAACTTCATGCAACAAATGTTAAATATGATTGATAAAGACCTGGGAAATCTTAAAATGGATGCAGAGGCCAACGATTTAGGAAATGTAACTGTCTCTGCTCCTATTAAACAACAGTTTGAAATGGGTATAGATAGAAAAATTTTTAACGTTGATAAAAACTTGGAGAGTACGGGCCAAACAGCCACAGAAGTAATGAAAAATATTCCTTCAGTAAACGTGGATATTGATGGGAATGTTACTTTGCGTAATGCAACACCCACCATTTTTATAGATGATAGACCTACCACTTTAACATTAGACCAAATTCCTGCAGATATTATTGATAAAATTGAAATTATTACTAACCCCTCTGCAAAGTATGATGCATCAGGAGGTAATGCCGGAATCATCAACATTATTTTAAAGAAAAATAAAAAAGTTGGTTACAATGGAGGTGTTAGAGCCGGAGTAGATTCATATGGAAAATTAAATGGTGGGGGAGATTTTAATGTTAGACAAGGTAAAATAAATGCATTTATCAATTTTAACTATAATCAACGAAAATTTAAATCAGACGGTACAACCAATCAAAATAACTTTTTTAATCCACCCAGCAACGTTAACTCCTCACAAAATGCCGTAAATAATGGTGAGTTTAAATTCATACGTGGTGGCTTTGATTTTCTTGCTGACAATAGAAACACATTTACCCTTGCCGGAAACTATGTGAAAGGTCAGTTTAATTCAACCACAAACTTAAATTTAGACTCTACCATCAATTCAATTTACACTGCAAACAACCAAGGCTTAAGCACGGCTTATCGAGAGTTTCAAAATACAGGCGCTCAATTTAGCTACAAACACAATTTTGCTAAAAACGGGGAGAACCTTACTGCTGATATTAATTATAATGCTAGCACGAATAACAGTAACTCTAATAACAACATTTACACTTATTTCCCAAATACAACTGCTCAAAAGCAACTTCCTTTGCTACAGCAAACCATTACCGATGGTTCTCAAAAATATTATACATTCCAATCTGATTACGAAAACCCAATATCTGATAGTAAAAAATTTGAAGCAGGTATAAGAGCAGCTATTCGTGATTTTGGGAATAACAGTATCCAATCTAAATACAATAATAATACAGGTAATTACGAAGTACTTCCCGGCATTAGTAACAATTATAAATTCAATGACCAGGTATATGCCGCTTATTTAAATTATAAAGGCAAAGTAAAAAAACTAGGTTACCAAATTGGTTTGCGAGCTGAAAGTTCTAATTATACCGGAACTTTATTGAATGCACAAGGCATTGATTCTGCTACTTTTTCTGTAAAATATCCCATCAGTCTATTCCCAAGTGCATTCTTAACTTATAAATTAACCGATAAGCAAGACTTACAAGTAAACTATTCTAGAAGAGTAAACCGACCTAACTTCTTTCAATTAATACCTTTCCCTAACTATACCAACTACCCAGTTTCCGTTAGTGTAGGTAACCCGGGCCTAAATCCTGAGTTTACTAATTCTATGGAATTATCCTACAACAACGCTTACAAACCTAAAGCCAATTTTTTAGCAACCTTATATTTTAAATACTCCACTAACTTAATTACACAATATATTTATAGAGGTAAAGACCAGTTAAATCCTGGATCAAGTGATAGTATTTATTATTCAACTTACATTAATGCAAATAATGCGGTTTCATATGGTTTGGAATTAACCAATAATATGCCTGTTACAAAATGGTGGGATTTATTACTGAACTTAAATTTGTTTAATTCAAAAATTAATGCAGGAAATATAAATGCCAACAACGGAAATGGAGAGGTTTCTATTGCTACCAACTCTATTTTGAGCTATTTTGCAAAAATGAATAACAATTTTAAATTAGGAAAAGGTATTTCATTGCAAATAAGTGGCAACTACCAATCTAAAACGGTATTACCACAAAATAACAGTGGTGGTGGCGGACCATTTAACCAAGTGCAAACAACAGCACAAGGTTATTTATTACCACGTTGGAGTATTGATGCAGCAATAAGAAAAGATTGGACATGGAAAAAAGGACAAAGTGGATCACTAACATTAGGTATAAACGATATATTTAGAACAAATTACCAAGAAGCATTTTCAGAACAAATTGGTTTATTCAACCAAGACAATCGTCGTATAAGCAATCCGCAACTTTTACGTTTAACCTTTAGTTATCGATTTGGTAAATTTGATGCCAGCTTATTCAAACGCAAAAATTTAAAATCTCAAGGACCTGATTCAGGAGGAATGGATATGATGGGTGGTGGAAATTAAATAATGATTTTTTACAATTAAATAAAAAGTGGTAGCTTAGTTCTACCACTTTTTTTATACCCATTTTAAAATACTCTTAAAATTTCAACCTATTTAACGGGCATTTTCAATACAATTTTCTGAAATGTATGAATAATTATATGTACATAGGGCCCGTTGCACCTATATTCTACAAATTAAGTATGGTATCGAAGACTTAACTTTGCACCAACAATTTAATATGAAATATTTTTTATCTATAATTTTATTCACTTCATTAATGGCGTGTAGTTCAAAACAGGAGTATGCACAAGCTGAAAATGCATTAGATGCCGGAAGACAATTTATTGAAGCTACATTGCAAGGCGATTTTAAAAAAGCCAATTTTTATTTAATACAAGATAGCACTAACATCAGGCAGTTAAAAAATTTGGAAGAAGCCTACAAGAATTATCCCGAATCCATACAAAAGCAATATAACAGCTCATCCATCAACATCAATAGCATAAATGATTTGTCTCCAAAAGAAACTGAAATAAATTATGCAAACTCATACGACAAAGTTGCTCATAGCATTAAAGTGGTTAAAATAGATGGAAAATGGTTAGTTCAATTCAATTAGAAGTGAGCTATCAAATAAATATTTTTTTACATTAGAAAGTAATTTAAACTCAAAATAATACACAACTGATGTCAATTATTATATTTACTATTCTTATTTTTTTTGGTTCATTATTAGCAGGATTCTTAGGATCATTAACAGGTCTTGGCGGTGGGTTTGTTATTATTCCAATGCTCACACTATTATTTGGAGTGGATATACGATATGCCATTGGCGCATCTTTGGTAGCAGTAATTGCCACTTCATCAGGAGCTGCAGCAGCTTATGTAAAAGAAGGAATTACAAATATTAGATTGGGTATGTTTCTTGAAATTGCAACTACTACAGGAGCTGTATTAGGTGCATATATTGCAGCCTATACTCCCGTTAATACTATAGCCATAATATTTGGAGGTATTTTAATATTTTCAGCTTATTTGTCACTAAAAAAGAAGAGTGAAACCATTTTACAAACTACTAAAAGTAAATTATCATTCACTTTTAAACTAAATGGTACCTACCCTACACCGGAAGGAGAAATTGGATATAAAGTTACCAATGTTATTGGTGGTTTTTTTACAATGGTGGGAGCAGGTTTACTTTCAGGATTATTGGGCGTTGGTTCCGGTGCTTTAAAAGTATTAGCAATGGATAATATTATGCGTATACCATTTAAAGTATCTACTACAACCAGCAACTTTATGATTGGAGTTACTGCTGCAGCAAGTGCCGGCATATATTTATACAGAGGTTATATTGATCCGGGTATTTGCTTACCCGTTACTTTGGGTGTTTTAGGCGGAGCGCTAGTAGGTTCAAAATTTTTAACCAATGCCAAAACAACTAGGTTAAGACAAATTTTTGCTTTTGTAATTATTGCAATAGCATTAGAAATGTTATATAATGGTTTCAATAAAAAATTCTAACCCATGAAAAAAATAATGCAGGATGATGACTTAGAATATGCAATGGGAAACCTATTGCGATTAGGTGTTGTGATTTCATCAATTATTGTATTTATTGGAGGCATCATATTTTTATATAAACATAGTGAACAGGTGCCCGAATACCATATTTTCAAGGGTAATGAGAGCATGTTCAATTCTTTACCCAAAATTTTTATTGGTTTAAAAAATTTAAAAGGACAAGCTATTATTCAATTGGGCATTATCGTACTGATATTAACACCCATTGCACGAATTATTTTTTCATTTATTGGTTTTTTGTTTGAAAAAGACTTGTTATGTATGCTATTAACTTTAATTGTTTTGGCTATTATATCATTTAGTTTACTGGCAGGAACAAAAATTGTGTAAAAAAGACGAAATGATTTGTTAGAAATGCAATACACAACCCTTAATTTTGCTGAAAATTGTTCGAAATGGAAAATAAAGCGTCAACCGGAAAATATTGGATTTTATTCCTTCTTTCTTTGATCATTATCATCTTCATGCTTATTGCACCTGATATTCGCCCATACTTTTGGTTAGCATTACCATTAGTTTGCACATTCTTTGTGAAAGCGTTAGATGTTATTTAAGCAATAACTCATTATTTCCTCAATCAATATACATTTTAAAAAGTTGTACTTATTTATACGATTTAATTAATCGTAATTTATGGGTACGCTTATTAGTAAGGGATGAAATAATACCCATACTATCAATTTTATCAATCTTTACCTTACCAGATGCATGAATGATAGTTTGGCTGTTGAGTAAAATACCTACATGAGTAATTTTACCATTTTCATCATCAAAAAATGCCAAATCTCCGCAACTAGCTTCTTCCAAAAAACCAATATTGTTGCCTAATTCCGCTTGTTGGTAAGCATCTCTAGGCAAATATTTTCCCATCATTTTAAATACTTGTTGTGAAAAGCCACTACAATCAATACCAAATATTGATTTGCCGCCCCACAAATAGGGTGCCTCTAAATATTTAGCTGATAGTGTTACAATATTGTTTTCAGTAAATTCTAAATTACCATTACTTCCTTCATTATCACAAACGGCAAGTTGATTGTGTAAATGCAATTGCTTATTAAACCAGGGAGTACCAATACTTACCAGAACATTATTTTGATTAATTATAACATTATTAATCGCATTTAAATGCCATCCGGCATTGGGTTCTAAAAAATCAACTATTGCTAATTGGCTAAGTTGACACCAACCCTCGTAGTTATCATATATACATTTTATGCTTACAAAATCGCCTTGTTGCTCCAAAATAGCAGCAGATTCAAACAACAATAATTGGGTTACCATTTCACTTTTATGTGAAGGTTCTTTTCTAATGGGTGCAACACTTACAATACAAACGCATGAATGCATAAACCAAATTTTGAGCAATTTATGGATTAAATGCTATGAAGCATCTAAATAAAAATAGCTTATTTTAATACTGTGAAATTGAACAGATATCAAAATATGAATGACGAAACCCTATTGGCATATTATTACGCCGATGGGAATACCGAATGGATTGGAGTTTTACTTGAAAGATATACCCTATTGCTATTGGGTACTTGCATGAAATATTTAAAAAACCAAGAGGCAGCCAAAGATGCAGTACAACAAATTTTTTTAAAGATTATATCTGAATTACCAAAATATAAAGTACAGTATTTTAAGAGTTGGATTTATATGATTGCTAAAAACTATTGCTTAATGCAATTACGCGATAAAAAAATAACCTATTCTATTGATAATGATAAAGCTGCAATAGAATTAGTATTTGAAAATGATACGGATGAATTGAAAGAAAAGGAGGAATTAATGAACAACATTGAATTAGCCATTAATGATTTGAATGTTGAACAAAAAAAATGTATTGAAATGTTTTATTTGGAGAAGAAAAGTTACCGGTTAATTGCTCAAATTACCGGATATAGCATTTTGCAAGTAAAAAGTTATATCCAAAATGGAAAAAGAAATTTAAAATTATTGGTAGAAAAAAGAAATAACAGTGCATTAAACCACTAAATTTAAATTGAAGCAGAAAGCATGTTAATAAATAAACATACAAAATTTTTAATTTCTGAAGAAACAATCCTCCATTATTTGGAAGGCTCATTATCGGAAGAAGCCATGCATGCTTTTGAAGAAGAAATGGAAACTTCTTCATTTTTAAAAGATGCAGTAGAAGGATTAGAAAATTTTTCAGACAAGCAAGCCTTACGTGCAGCAGTTAAACAATTACATCAACAATTGCGTCAACGTACTCAAAAGAAACGTCAACAACGGTTAATACTATTCCAACAACACCAACTTCAAAACATGATTATTGCTATTGCCATTTTATTATTGATAATACTGAGCATATTTGTTGTACATTATGCCCGGCAAAAAGGACTTTAATTAAAAAATAGTTGTGGACCTGAGGAGAGTCGAACTCCTGTCCAAACATATTTACCATAAGTCTTCTACATGCTTATTTCATTATTCATTGTCGGTACTCAACAGGAAATGAACAAACCAATTGAGTACTTAGCTGTATTCGTCTTTTGCAGTAGTCACAGCCTTCCACTACAGCATCCTGTGTTTATTTTGAGTCGGCGGCGGCACCTGGTAACAGGAAAACCTGTGCGGCGGCCCAAATGACTGACTAATTACTAATTAGGCAGCCATGGCATACTGTGTATTGCCATTTATAGTTTGAGTATTCAGATTTAAGTGCTAATTACCCAACGCACTGCATGCTTATACTTACCGTAACCTATGCTGTCGAAACCAGTGCAGGCCCATAGTATATTTTTCAAAGAACTGAATAAACTGCAAAATTAACCTTAATACGCTAAAAAATGAATTAATGTCGGAAAATGCGAAGGAAATCTAACCCTAACGCATAAGCCATTAAACTCAATAACAAAACCATGCCAACCATTTGTGCATACTCCATAAACTTGTCACTCGGTTTGCGTCCGGTAATCATTTCTATCAATGTAAACAAGGCATGACCACCATCTAAAGCGGGGATAGGCAACACATTCATGAATGCCAAAATGATAGAAAAAATGGCAGTTAAAGTCCAAAAAGACTGCCAATCCCACACTCCGGGAAATATGCCACCAATAGAAATTACACTACCTAATGAATCGTTTACTTTAACTTCTTTTGAAGTGAATAATAGTTTTAAATTACTAATATAATTGACTAAAGTACTGTAACATTTTTTAACACCCTCGGGAATGGCTTGTAAAAAAGAATAATGAATTTGTACAGTTCCCAATACCTGATCGGGCGACTGAAAACCAATGCCTCTTTTCATATTAGCATTGTTAATAATGGAAGCCATAATAGTATCGTGCCCATTCCGTAAAAAAGTATATTGTACAGTATTACTGTCTTTTAAACTTTTCAGCACTTGATAAGCCTCATTATTGTATAATACAGGTTTGTGCTGTATAGCAATTAATTGATCACCTTTTTTAAGTGGAATAGTTGAACTAATTTGCGTTCCAGGCAAAACAGTATCAACCAACAAAGGTGTACGAACATACGTAAAACCACCTAGTTTATTTTTATTGAGTTGTTCAATAAAACCGGGAGGAATACTTAGAAGGGTATCTTTCCCATTGCGTTCAATAGTAATGTTTTTGGCTTGGTTTAAAATAATCATCGAACCCACTGTTCCAACTTTTTCAACAGGTATACCGGCAACCGCTACAATTTTATCGCCATCCTCCATTCCGATTCGCTTTCCTAAGCTATCTACATATACTCCGTATTTTAAATTTTGTGCGGGTATGTATTTTTCGCCCCAAGTATACATGATACCAATAAAAATTACGATGGCTAATAATATATTAACAGTTACACCTCCCAACATGATGATAAGACGTTGCCAAGCCGGCTTAGCCCGAAATTCATATGGTTCAGGAGGCTTTTTCATTTGCTCTTTGTCCATACTTTCATCAATCATACCGGCTATTTTTACGTAGCCGCCAAAGGGAATCCAACCCACACCATATTCCGTTTCACCCACTTTTTTCTTCCATAAACTAAACCATGGATTGAAAAAAAGATAAAATTTTTCGACACGACATTTAAACCATCTTGCCGGTAAAAAGTGCCCCAATTCATGTAAAATAACCAATATAGAAAATGACAGAATAAACTGTCCAGCTTTAATGCCCACTACTCCCCAATCGATTGCTAAAACACTCATTCAAAAAAAAATTTAGTTGATTTGTAATTGTTTAAGAAACTAAAAAATTCAGGGTTCAACTTTTATCCAATTATAATTGAATTAAAGATGCCGCGAAATTACGGGCTTCGGCATCACTTTCAAAGTATTCATTTAAAGTAGGTTGTTCAATAAATGTTATTTTATTCATGGTTTGTTCAATCATTTCGGTAATGTCTAAGAAACCAATTCTATTCCTTAAAAATGCATAAACAGCAATTTCATTGGCAGCATTCATTACACAAGGTAAATTTCCACCTTTATATAATGCTTCAGTAGCTAATGCTAAATTTCTGAAAGTACGCATATCAGGTTCTTCAAATTGAAGTATTGAAGCCTTTTTAAAATCGAAACGAGGAAACTGATTGGGTATTCGTTGCGGGAAACCAAGTGCATATTGAATAGGCAATTTCATGTCAGGTAATCCCATCTGTGCTTTTATGCTTCCATCTTCAAACTGAACCATACTATGTATAATACTTTGCGGATGCACTACCACCTGAATTTGTGAAGCATGCAGATTAAAAAGCCATTTGGCCTCAATCATTTCCAACCCTTTATTCATTAAAGTGGCAGAGTCAATACTAATTTTTGCACCCATTGACCAGTTTGGGTGCTGCAATGCATGTTCTTTCTTAACATTTACCAGGAAATTAGGTTTTTTACCAAGAAATGGCCCTCCGCTGGCGGTTAGGATTATTTTTTCAATGGAATTGTTTGTTTCTCCAATTAAGCACTGAAAAATGGCAGAGTGTTCACTATCAACAGGTATAATTGGAACTTTATGTTTTAATGCTTCCTGCATAATAATATCACCTGCTACCACTAAAGTTTCTTTATTGGCTAATGCAATAGCTTTGTTGTGTTGTATGGCTGTTAATGTTGGTTTTAAACCGGCATAACCAACTATTGCAGCAAGCATCATATCATAACAGTTCATGGCAGCCACTTCTTCCAAGGCTTTTTCTCCGGCAAATACCTTAATGTGTGTATGAGCTAAAGCCTCTTTTACGGTAACGTATTTACGTTCATCAGCAATTACTACACAATTAGGATTAAATTGAAGGGCTTGTTGTACCAATAGTACATCATTGGTTTGTGCAGTTAATATTTCAACCGAAAATTTATCAGTATTTGCTGCAATTACCTCCAATGCTTGTTTACCAATAGATCCTGTTGAGCCAAATAAGGCAATTCGTTTTTGTTTTATCATGGGAATGATGAATTATATCTACCTGCTAAAAGTTACAAAATAAGCTTTTTACTAAGATATAGCCATATTTCAGGTATGAAAACTTGAAATATAATAAAAATCGGGTCGAATAAATTTTATTTAGTATATTTTTCTAATGCATCGGCAATTACTCGGTCATTGCTTAAACGGGGTACTTTATTTTGTGAACCTAATTTTCCAATTGAACGCATGTAATTAATGAAAGCATTTTTTTGTAATGACCTTATACTTAAAGTTTGTAAAATATTTCCACTAATTAAATCGTCATAATATACATTTTTTGCTCGTAAGTAATTATCCACTTTTAAAGCAAAAGCATTAAGATTAGTCGGTTCATTTTCAAATTCAATAAACCATTCATGAAAACTTTTGCCTTTACCTTGAGCAATATTAGGGGCAACTGTAAATTCAGTTATTTTAATTTGCTCTTCGTTGGCGGCTTTCATTAATGCATGTTCAACTTCCTCGCCAATAACATGTTCTCCAAATGCTGAAATAAAATGTTTAATACGACCAGTAACTAAAATTTTATAGGGATTGGTACTAATAAACTTAACAGTATCGCCAATATTGTATGCCCATAACCCTGCATTGCTACTAATGATGAGCGCATAATTCTCTCCTACTTTAACATTAGAAAGGTTTAGCCTTGTAGGATTTTCGTTAAAAATTTCATTAGCAGGAACAAATTCAAAAAATATACCACTATTGGTATTCAGCAATAGCCCCGGCTCATGGGGATTGTCTTGAAACGCAAAGAATCCTTCACTGGCGGGAAATAGTTCTAAACAATCAATCTGTTTTCCAATACTTTTATAAATTTTTTGTTTATAAGGTTCAAAATTCACCCCTCCTTGCACCATTAAACTAAAATTAGGAAATATTTCAGCTATGGGCTTTCCTGTTTTCTCAATTAATCTATCAAAATACATTTGCATCCATGGTGGAATACCACTAATTAGGGTCATATTTTCGTGAAGGGTTTCTTCCACAATTTTGTCGAGTTTGGTTTCCCAATCTTCAATACAATTTGTTTCAAAACTTGGCATTTGGTTAGTTCGTAAATACCTGGGTACATGATGGTTTACAATACCACTGAGCCTTCCGGTAGGAATACCCCCCACCCGCTCTAACTCTGGTGAACCACTTAAAAAAATCATTTTTCCTTGAGCAAAGGCAAAATTGCCCGACTCTGCCATGTAATAAAGCAAAGCGTTCCTGGCTGTGTTAATATGATTGGGAATAGAATCTTTGGTGATAGGTATGTATTTAATACCGGAAGTAGTTCCACTTGTTTTGGCAAAATAGATGGGTTTCCCTTTCCATAAAATATGCTGCTTACCTTGCTTTATTAATTCAATATAGGGTTTAAACTGTTCATAGTCGCGTATGGGTACATTTTGAATAAAGTCGGCATGGGTTTTAATATTTTGCATTTGGTGGTCGTTACCAAACCGGGTAGTTTTACCCACTTTTATTAAGTTTTTAAAAATTGCTTCCTGATCGGAAACAGCAGTTTGCATACTTTTACGAATGGTTTTATGAATATGAAAAGCAAAAGGACGAGCTAATAATGATTTTAAATTCATCGTACAAAAATTAATTGCTGCAAATGAGGGTAACTAACTTCAATAAGCAACAAAAATAGCACTATACACCACCTTTAAACCACTTTATATACCTAATTTTATAAAAAAAGGAAAGAAAAGGGCAAATATTTTGAAAAATTTTGCAATTTTTAGCAATGAAGTATTACCTTTGCCGTCCTAATTTTGGATAGTTATGTTAGCAGTTGTAAAAATCGCAGGTCAACAATTTAAAGTACAAGCAGGAGATAGTTTGTATGTTCCCCGCTTAGCCGCTAAAACCGGTGACAAGGTAGAATTTAAAGATGTGTTACTGGTTGATAATGCAGGCACACTTTCTGTTGGTAATGCAGTAAATGCAGTAGTAAAAGCAGAAATTGTGAATGAATTAGTGCAAGGGGATAAAGTAATTGCTTTTAAAATGAAAAGAAGAAAAGGTTTTCGTAAAAAGCATGGACACCGTACACACTATACACAAATTAAAATTGAAAGTATTGCTTAATTGATTTAAAACAATTCAGCACTTATTCTGATTTTGTTTTATTTTAAAAATTTCAAAAAACTATGGCACACAAAAAAGGTGAAGGAAGTGTAAAAAATGGTCGCGACTCGAACAGTAAACGTTTGGGTGTAAAAATATTTGGCGGACAACCCGCTATTGCAGGCAATATTATTGTACGTCAACGCGGTACTAGTTACCATCCAGGTAAAAATGTTGGCTTAGGAAAAGACTTTACAATTTTTGCTTTAACTGATGGTGTTGTTGAATTTAAAAAATCAAAAAACAACAAAACCATTATTTCAGTTTTGCCAATTGAAGCTACTGCATAAAAAAAAATTTTGCAGTATCAGAATAGTTGCTAATTTTAGGTTATTAACTAACCATTAAATTTCAACTTATGGCAAAAGCTGTAAAAAAAGCTGCTCCTAAAAAAGCCGCTGCAAAAAAAGCCGCTCCTAAAAAAGCTGCTGCAAAAAAAGCCGCTCCTAAAAAAGCCGCTGCAAAAAAAGCCGCTCCTAAAAAAGCTGCTGCAAAAAAAGCTGCTCCTAAAAAAGCCGCTGCAAAAAAAGCCGCTCCTAAAAAAGCCGCTGCAAAAAAGAAGTAATCTTCGAAACGAAGTAACAACTATGAAAGTCCCGATGATAATTCGGGACTTTTTTTATGATAATACTCAAAACTTAATCTAATTATAAATGCAATTATATGCTTGATAATTATGCAATTGCCGATAATTTTTCTTTGCTATCTAACCTAATAGAAATACATGGTGAAAATAGTTTTAAAGCAAAGTCATATGCTACAGCATCCTATATAATTGAAAAATTACCGGAACAACTTTCTGCATTACCTGAAGAAAAAATTTCATTAATAAAAGGAATTGGTGATGCGATTGCATTAAAGATTAAAGAACAATTGGCAACAGGAAATCTTAAAATTTTAAATGATTATTTGCAAAAGACTCCAGCAGGGGTTGTTGAAATGTTACATATTAAAGGTTTAGGACCTAAGAAAATAAACAGCATTTGGAAACAATTAGAAATTGAAAGCATAGGTGAATTATTATATGCTTGTAATGAAAACCGATTAACTTTATTAAAAGGCTTTGGAGCGAAAACCCAAGAAAGCATTAAAGAAAACATTGAGTACTATTTAAACAACCAAGGCCATTACTTATATCAACAAGCAGAAGCTTATATTCAAGCTTTTCATTTAAAACTCACTACAACTTTTCAACAATACCAATTTGAATTAACAGGTGCATTCATTAGACAATTAGAAACTGTTGATGCCGCAGAATGGATAACCAATACTCCCTCTTCAATACTAAAAACATTTTTCACAGCTAATAATTACAAAGTAGAAAATGAAAATGAAGAACAACTTTCTGTAAGAGGTAGCGAAAACATACAACTCATTTTTTATTTTGCAACAAATGAAAACTGGGGTTCAAAAGCATTTATACATAATAGTAGTTCAACTTTTATAAATACTTTTAAAGAAGAATTTCAATGGATTGAAAATAAGGTTTTTAAGCATGAAGCTAATATTTTCCAAACTGCCGGTATTCCATTTATTCCGGCCTGCAGAAGAGAATTGAACAATATTATATCTCTTTACCAACAGCATAAAGATTTACCGAGTATTAGAGAAAATGATATAAAGGGTATGATACACTGCCACAGTAATTGGAGTGACGGCGTACATACATTGGAACAAATGGCTAAAGCTGCTATTGAAAAAGGTTTGGAATACCTGGTAATTAGCGACCACTCCAAATCAGCTTTTTATGCTAATGGTTTAACAGAAGAAAGAGTGTTAGCACAACATGAAGCCATAGATGCATTAAATAAGCAGTTAGCTCCTTTCAAAATTTTTAAGAGTATTGAAAGCGATATTTTAAATGATGGTGCACTTGATTATCCCAGTGAAATTTTACAAAGGTTTGATGTAGTAATAGCTTCTATACATTCCAATTTAAAAATGTCGGAAGAAAAGGCAATGACGCGTTTATTAAATGCCATTCAAAATCCATTTACAAGCATATTAGGACATTTAACGGGTAGGCTATTATTAAGTAGAAAAGGCTACCCCGTTGATCATTCATTAATTATAGAAGCTTGTGCTAAAAACAATGTAGTGATAGAATTAAATGCCCATCCCAGAAGATTAGACATTGACTGGCGTTACATTGATCAAGCTTTGCAAAATAATGTATTGATTTCAATTGATCCTGACGCACATGCCATTGATGGTTTTGATGATTGCAAATATGGAATTTTGGTTGCACAAAAAACTTTATTAACTCCACA
>Ga0310345_10003014_pt1 | contig 16385 bp, 17 predicted proteins | sample HC15DNA20500_MG_FD_204667 | JGI IMG/M metagenome (GOLD analysis project Ga0310345, IMG submission 204667) | Marine microbial communities from station ALOHA, North Pacific Subtropical Gyre - HC15-DNA-20-500_MG | ecosystem: Environmental > Aquatic > Marine > Oceanic | place: Pacific Ocean: North... | reverse complement strand
CGGATCGCAGAAATTGAAGGCATCATCGTAAGGAAAGGATTATCGCCTTCAGGTAAACAAGTAGATAGTTGGTATCGAGAGGGATCAGTAGACGAATACAACGCTTTAATAAAGGAAGCCAAAACACTTCATAATGCAAAAGATATTCTTGAAACTCAGGGCAGCAACATACTGGAAGAATGGGCTTTAGGTAATCCTCATGCCAGACGCCAATTAAAGAGAGAGGATGAAGCAAGGCGGGCGGTTGAAGTTGCAGATATCTATGACGAAATGGCTCTCTACGAACACGATGACATCGCAGAAAACTTCGACATGGTTGGAAAAATCATGAACGATGCAGGCGTCGGCGACTACCACTTAGGCGGAGTTCGTATCGGTAACGAATACGGTAATACTCCGCAAGCTGTTGGCATATGGAAACAGGCAATGTCTGCCGATCAATACGGCAAAAATCTTTGGGCTACTTCCTCACAAGCACAACGTTCCCAAGTTCGTGCTTACGACCACACCCAATACGCTTACGAATCTGGTGAACCATTTGTCATGGCGTGGAACGACACAGTTAATAGACAGTGGGCGCCTATGAATGATATTGAGGCGTACGCAAAGCCTGTTAATTTTCCAGATAATCCGTTAAATGAGATGGCAGAACGCCGTGCGGATGCCAAATGGTACCGGGAACAGTCCGGTATACCACCAATTGAAGGCAACCCTTACCAAGATTTCACTCGAATGTTCTGGTTGGAAGATGTTACTGACGACGATATCGTTCGCTGGCTACTTCATGGACCGGGTAGAAAACTACAAGAATCGATGCCTACTCATTTCGCCAGAGATGAACACTCGGTGAGGGATTGGGTCAAACAAGCCCGTTATGAGACAGATTCCATTGTTCCGAATTTGCCTGAATTCAGATTAGTGCGACGACAGTTATCTCATGGAGAAGAAGTCTCTTGGGAACGGGACATGCAACCGATTATCGATAAAGAGTTTGAAGGCAACATACAAGGTGTTCGAGTAGCTGCTGCCAATGCCGGATTCAATTCTGCTGACGATATTGGCAAGATCATTGGTGATGGTTCGTTCCAAGAAGCTTATGCTACCGCAGGAATTTCAACGAGAGTCAAACGTTATGTCGATCAGATGTTCACACATATCGGGACAATGCCAACCGATGAGTTGACACGAAGCGTCATATTCAAAACTGTTTACCAACGTGAAGTTGCTCAACGAGTTCAAGCTTTAGCAATCGATGTCGATACCGGCACTTATGTTGTGACTCAGAAACGACTCAACGCAATCGAAGCTGAATCACGACGTATCGCACTCAAAGAAACAAAAAATTTGCTTTACGATTTAGCGGAGCGAACCAGATTTGAAGAAATCATGTCAAATGTCATGCCGTTCTTCGCTGCCTATCAGGAAGTGATAACTCGTTGGGCAGGTATCGCTACACGTAATCCCGAGTTTATGTTGACAATGGGACGTAACTTCCGCAAGGCACTTCAGGGAGATGTTTGGCCCGGCGACGGAATACTTCAACAAGTTGATGCTGAAGGAAACCCGGTATTGGATGAAAATGGTGATCCCATCCCGATACTGGATTCTGAAGGGAATGAACAGTCAGTTGGGTTATTCCGTATCCCACAAACCATGTTTATAGATGCAAAGATTCCTGATTGGATGCCCGTCTTTGGTGGTGATGATGTATTCGGTGATTTTTCTGTCTTGGGTGACCAAACCGTCGGAGTAAATTTAAGTTCGATTGCGATGCTTACTGGGGGTGCGCCCGGATTCGGTCCGTTGATCGGTTGGAGTGCCACCGAAACTCGGTTAGCGGCACCAGATGTTGATGCAGTTCTGGAGGCGTTCTTCCCCTTTGGGATAGCCGAGGGTGATAGTTACCTTGCACGACTTTCTAGTTCACTCTTACCTTCTCAAATAAACGCAGCTAAATCTGTTCTGTTTTCTACAAATGAGAAGCAGCGGGTTCTTGGGCGAATAGCTGTAGATGTTATTGCCGAATGGGAACTCAATGGTGATACGTGGGATAGCTACGAAGCTTTCCAAGGATGGAACGAAGAAGTTTCCAAACGGGCTGAAGCTTTACTTATGGTTCGGATGTTTACCCGGTTTGCTTTGCCTCTGACGGTTATAACTCAATCGCCGTATGCGGAAACGCTTATAGAGTACAACAAATATTTGAAGGATTACGGGGTTGAGTACGCAGACGAATGGTTGATAAGAGAACAATCTCATCTGTGGGGTCAACTTGGTCGTCAAACTCGTGTTGAAGGTGTGGCAGCAGCCACATTAGAAGGCCACCATCTTTACGAAGAAAATAAAAAATTTATTGATGAGCATCTATCCATCAAAGATTTTTTGACTGGGAAAAACGGCACCTTAGACGTACAGTTCCAATTTAACAATGCGGTATATAGGCAAGAAATCGCTGATGGGCGGCGTATCTATCAAACCCCAGAGGAAAAATGGCGGCGTGCCCAGGAAAGTATAGGTTGGTATAAATACAATACTTATCTTGCGCCGATCAACATACAGCTTGATAAGCAACGAGCGTTAGGTTTACCATTCAGTTTGAATGCTAAATATAATCGGCATCTTTTTGAAAAGAAACTTATTATTGTTCAGATGGTAGCTGAGAAATATCCAGGTTGGTATGAGGAATACTTGGATGTCAAATCTGCTTCTGGGATTGCAGAAATTGTAGGTGACTTCCGAGATTATATTCAGAGTGATATCGCGAATTTCCACGGACGACCTGAACTACCACATTTGGTACAGTATCTCTGGGATAGAGATCAAGTTGCAATGGAACTATACAAAAAGGCAGTAAATAGTGGAAATCCAGATATGGAAACGCTGGGGCATCCGGCGAACTCAGAACTTAGAGAATATTGGACTGGGTTACGTGTCATGTATGCGATGATTCCCGATTTTCAGGAAGTATACACACGTTACTTCGAAGGTGATGAAACAATAGGTAGGAACAGTTGGCCGCAAGGATTAAGAATGTTGAAGAATCGTCGTTTAATTGAGCAGCAATCAGAGGTGGCATAATGGCATCCGGGCCGACGAATGTAATAATTCGGGAGGGGATATCAACAACTGCTGATCCCGACGAGGCGATACTTAAACAAATAATGGAGGATAATCCTCACTTTACCCGTCAAGACGCACAAGTCTTTATGGATAGCAAGGTGTTCCCAGAAACTCGAATGGGACAAATCCTTGGTTATGACCTAGACCCCGGACGCATGTTGCCGGGTACTAGCACAACGGGGGGCCAGCCTTACATGGGTCAACCGACCCAGGGCAAGATGTGGCGAAGTGCTGATGTTCTTGATTATGTTCGTGATCTTTGGGATAACGATAAAAGCAAGTTTCATAAACTTGCTCAGGGACTATTAATTGAAGGGTTTATTACTGGGATTAACGATATAGAAGAACTTTACGAATTCGATACGGTTATTAACGGTATCGGGGCTGCAATCTTTGACGTTACTTCAACTGCTCAGGATTTCGGTTTGGAGCCACGAGAGTTTGTGGCTGATGAGGGAATGGATTATGTTCCGACTTTGGAAGGCAGATTTGCGGAGACTAACTTTAGTCGATTCGAATCCAAGTTAGATGAAATCGTTGGGCAGGCTATAGAGATTCCTGATCCTGATCTTTTACGACAATTGTTTGATAAAGAATCCCGATCACAACTTGGGTTTAATATAAGTAAAACTGAACCAGATAAGTGGAGGTCGTTCCTTCGAGGTTATAGGGCTGCGGCACGGGAGCATAAAGATAAGGGTCAAGAGATAAATCCCGGTGCCCATGTTTCTTCAGAGATCAGACGGATGGCTCCTGAATCGGCGGCTTTTGAGAAGCGGCGGCAGTATGTCACATACGCAGCATCACTATTAGATAGCGCAACCTGATGGCCCGAATGATAAGTCTTTTCAACGAGACAACTGCTTTAATGTCAAAAATAATTGAGGGCATAAGAATAATCGGTGAATCTGGAGTTGTTAACGCATTCCACTTTGTAGATCAATACGTTAATTCTCCAACTGGTTTGCCGCCAACTGAAGAAGATGCAGCTTCAGGTTATGAGACTCCTTGGGAAACCAGTCCAGATACTTCCGTTAATGATTTGGTACGGGATCTTCCAGATCAGTTTTTGGCTTGGATTGGAGATAGTTGGTCCCCTGGCGAATTCGCTAATTGGGTAAGTCAAGGTGCAACTTTCGATGATGCCCAAGACGCAGCAAATCTTGTAAAGAAACTTGAAACAATATTAGGTCAAGCTCCTGCGCCAGAATCTCGAACTGAAAATGCTCAAATCGAATGGTTGAAAAGAGCAGAAAAAGAAATAGGAAAAGATTTAGATACATCTGGGCTTGACGAAGAAATCCAAAGACAGTGGAATACATGGGCATCTGAGATAATTCCTAGCCCAGATACAACTACCCAACCCGGTGAAGAAGATATGCCGGGACCGGACGTTAAACGTGCTCCGACTATCTCACGTTGGGGCGAGGCTGGTATTACCGACAGTTTGGAGGTAATGACTGCACCAAAACCCGCAGGCCGTTTGGAACCAGGAGATGAGCTAGACGAAGAACCTTATGATCTTGGTAGTTTAATTAACGAGATAGGTGGACTCGACTTCTTCACTGGTCCTGATTGGGTTCTCGATCCTGAGGATGTTCCTGAAGGATTCCATAAACCTGCTGCTTCCATGAACGTCATTAAATATCTGACAGATTTTGATGTTGCTCCTGCTAGAGCAAAAGAACTTCTGCGTATGACAAAAGGTTGGGCCAAATACACAAAGTGGGATGCTGACTGGTCAGTGATGACTCCCGAAGAACGGAATCGGAAACTGGCTGGCACATTGGATGAGGTTTGGCGGTTAGCGCAACGTTACGGGCTTGAAGTTGAGAAAGGTCATCCCGCTCTCCGTGAGATTGCTATGAAGGTGATGCGTCACGGTTGGCTTACCCCTGGAGGTTTTGATGAGCGTGTGCATGAACTGTTTTACAACCATGCACAATTCGTAGTACAGAAGGCAACTGGTCTGCATGCGGTAGGTCGCGAAACGGTTGAGGATTTTGCTCGGACCCATATGGTGTTACTTTCACAAGGTGAAAAAGATAGGTTGGCTAAACGTTTGCAACTTGGGTTAGAGACTAACGAAACAATTGAGGCCAAACTTAAGCAGATGTCCTGGGACCAGAATCCCACTATGCGTGGGATTATTGAGAGCGGTGTCAACCTTGGGGAATACGCTAGTCCTTTTCAGGTAAATGCTGAAAAGCTTTTGGATCGTCAAGTTGATTTTTATGATGCTGATCGCTCGTTATTCAATGCGATTATGATGGGAGATCCCGGCGATGATGGTGTCATTAAACCAATGTCGTTTTCTCAGGCAAATACTTATGTAAAGAAAACTCCTTCACTTGGTTGGCAAAATACGCCTGATGCGAAGAAAGCTTATCGCACAGCGGGAGAAGCTATTCTCACAAGATTCGGAAAAGTATGAAACAATTCTTTAAGCTCTATCCTCCGAGTCCTGAAAGACCCTTGGGGAGTTGGCATAGTACGAGTCGTGACGAAGCAAATTATTACGGTGAACAGCCACCCGATTTATCTCAAATTTTAGAGTTAAGCGGTGGTTGGGAAACAGAACATCAAACCACTGAGGGTCCAGTATTCGATATCACTACACAACTTGCAGGTGAATATACCGAAGGACAATTCGATCCGACTTATACAGAGAGTTGGCAACAGGGATACAACATACCGGATCCTCCATCTGAAGATGAATTGCCTGAAGGATGGATTCAGGAGGAGGACGAATGGGGTCAGAAAAAATATATTGTTGACCACTATACGAATCGGTGGACACCTAATGGATTCTTCGGTAGCGGTCAGCCCCCTGAGGTAACAACGGGCACTCAGGATCCGGGGCTGGGACCAGTTGGGGGTGGACCTGAGCCAGAAGGATCTAGCCCTGTGCCAGCAGGATCTAGCCCTGCCGTAACCGGTGGGACTGGGAACCTTGATTATGTTGCTAATGAAGAAACTGGGCAAACAGGAAGAGAAATCCTCAAAGGTCTTTTAGCTACCTACGGATTAGACCCTAAGCTCCTCACGTTTTTGGATAACGAAATTATTGAAGGAACAAGTGAAATAGGGATTGTTCAGAAGTTGCGGGAGCAACCAGAATATAAGGCTCGGTTTCCTGGGATGGCTAAACGTGCTACTGCGGGATTCAATGCCATTACTGAATCAGAGTATCTGACATTAGAGGATGAGTATCGGTCAGCTATGGTGGATGCCCAGATCAGCGAATCATTTTACGATGATGCAGACGATTTTGCTTTGCTTATCGGGGGAGATGTATCTGGAGAAGAGTTCCAGCGACGAGTGAACCTTGCTTATGAAGCTGGAACGGGGGCTGATGCGACAGTTGTCCAAGAACTTGAAGAACTATACGGTGTGCAGAAAGCTCAATTAACAGAAATCTATTTAGATCCGACAAAAGCTAAAGATATTCTTCAAAAGGAACGACAGTTCCGGTCAGCACAAATGTCTGCCGGGGTAGTGGGAGCATTAGGGTCTGGTTTGAGTAAAAGCGCAGCAGAACGGCTTGAAAAAGCGGCTCTTCGTACTAGCGATATGTCTAAACTTTCTGGTTCTCGGGGGCTTACTTCCCAATTGTTGAATGAAAATGCTTTAACAACTGACCAGATTGCGTTGGGTAGCTTTGGGTTAGATCCAGAAGCTACAAACCAAATCGAACGGACAATAGAAAATCGGGTATCTAAACTTGGCGGTAAAGGTGGCATGTATACCGACCAAGGTGGCGTTAGTGGCCTTCGTAGTGTAAGTAATTGACTTAGGGTACTAAAAGCTGCCATACTTTAGATGTGCGAAATCTGAGCGGGATTTTGTGCAAAATTTCCATCCGGGGTTCCACCGCCTCGATGCGTAGAAGTAGGTGAGTGACATATGACAGACTATGACTCTACTGGTAACAGTGAATCGGATTCTGGCAGTACCGAATCGAAACCAAACTGGCGCCGTGATTTGGAAAAGCGTGCTAAGGAAGCCGAGCAATCTCAGGCTGATATGGCTACGAAGCTCCAAGATTACGAACGTCGGGATACGTTCCGTGCCGCTGGGCTTGACCCAGAGGACTCTCGTGTCAAGTATTTCGTTAAAGGCTATGACGGTGAAATGGATGCCGATGTTATCCGTGAGGAAGCAATGGCAGCAGGGTTTCTTGGGAATACTCCCACAGAAGCAGCCCGACCAAATCGTGAACCGCAATGGTCTGACGAAATGTTGACTGAGGCTCGTATCCAGACTGCTGGTGAAGGTGGAGAGCCGGTAGTCCCACCTAACTTTGATAAACTCATTGCAGATACGAAGAATGAGCATGAGTTACGAACCCTGATGGAATCAAACGGGTTTATGTGGGGAGCTAGCGTCTAGTTCGTAAAGCCAGAGAGTCTCTTAACTAAGGACTCTAAGTGGCAACACCTACGGTAACGACCAGTACCTTAACCGAACAGGTACAAAAAGCGTTTGAGCAGGTATCTTATTTTGCTCTTCGCTCACAACCCCTATTTGAGATGGTTGCTGATGTGCGATCAACTGCTCAGACCCATAATGGTTCTTCTGTTCAGTTCACGTTCATCGATGAAATCAGTCAAGCAACGACAGCATTAACGGAAAATGCTGACGTTACCGCCGTGGCGATCACGGATGATGCAGTCGAAGTACCTTTGGCTGAGTACGGTAACGCAGTAATCACGAGTGCCAAGGTTCGTGGAACATCGTTCCTGAACGTTGACGCTGATGCTGCCAATATTGTTGGCTATAACATGGCTAACTCGCTTGACAAGATTGTGTCCGATGTTGCCAATGGCAGCACCGTAACCGATCAAATCATGTACGGAAATGATGCAACATCTCGTGCAACAGTTGGTACTAATGACCCATATAGTGCCGCTCTAGGACGCCATGCTGTCGCAAAACTGCGTACAGCTAGCGCCCCTGGCTGGGAAAATGGCAACTATATGGCGATCATCCACCCCGATGTTTCCTACGATCTTCGTGGAGATGCAGCGGTAACGGATGTTATCCAGTACCAGTTGTACCAGCAAGGTGAACCTATTCGTGTAGGTTCAATCGGAACATTCAACGGTATTACTTATATCGAAAACCCTCGTGCTGGCTTGCTTGCTGACGCTGGGGCTTCGAATGTTGATGTTTATCAAACCCTTATTGTTGGCCGTCAGGCGCTTGCAAAAGCGTTCTCTCGTGCCCCAGGGTTCGGGCCTGATCCGAGTATTGTTATCGGTCCTATAACCGATACTTTGCGCCGGTTCAACCCAATTGGCTGGTACCACTTCTGTGGTTATGCTCGCTTCCGTGAAGCGTGCATGGTCCGTGTGGAAACCTGCTCAACAATCGGTGATAACGCTTAATCGTTAACACCATGAGGTTGTAGAGGGGTCGGGTTTTCCCCCTTTCCCCGGCCTCTCTGCATCTCTCTGCTATCATTCCAATCATGCCTATAGTTAACGGAAAGAAGTATGCTTATACCGCTAAAGGTAAACAAGCTGCTGCTGCTGCAAGGAAGAAAAAGAATGTCAAAACCAAAGCCAAACGGTAATGTAACTGTAAGGCCAAAGCCGATTCAAGGAACAGGTACCGCTAATGGCTAGTGGACTTTTTTGCAAAACCTTTATGGACTCAATGAACAATGCGATTGCTCTTGATTTAGACGGGGATACGTTCAAATGTGCCCTGACGACCGCAACGTACAGCCCTGATTATGAGGCTGATGCGTCCGCATACACCGATATCACTAATGAACTCCCCGGTACAGGTAACTACGATGTAGGTGGTAAAACACTGACAGGGATCTCTGTTACTAAGACCAGTGATACTTCAGGTCAGATCAAATTCGATGCAGACGATGTTTCGTGGGCTGATTCTACGTTATCGAACGTTGCGAAAGCAGTTATCTATGATGACGATTTGTCGCCTAAAGCGTTGATTGCCTGTATCGATTTTGAAGGGGCATTCAGCACCACATCCGGTACGTTCCAGATTCAATGGAATACTTCCGGTATATTTACTCTCGATCTAGTTCCGTAGGAGCCATAAATGCCAACGTCTAATTATCCGACATCTTTGGATGACACCACTACACAAAGAACACCTGACCCAACTACTGATTTAGATGCGTCAGGGTATGAGCACGATCAGGTGCATGGGGCTGCTTCTACTGCTTTGATTGCTTTAGAAACAAAGCTTGGTATTAGTAACACGCCTGCTGCGTCTGCGTCAGCAAATTCAGTGCTTATGAATGGTGGCAGTCCGGGCACAACTTCGTGGTCGAACACGATTACTGGTTCAACTATTGCTGGCACTACTCTTTCGGGTGCTGTCACTGGTGGGGATCAGGTCATGTCGGCAGTTACGCATAAAGATTATGCGGAAACGTGCGCTGAGAATGCTGCGTCTGGTACGGCAGCAACTATCGATATGAATGACGGCAACGTGCATCATGTCCAGTTGACTGGTAACTGTACGTTTACGTTCTCTAATCCGGTTGCTACTGGTGATTCAAGTTCCTTTACTTTGATTTTGGAACAAGACGGTACGGGTTCTCGTACGGCTACGTGGCCTGCTTCGGTTAAGTGGGCTGCGGCGACTGCGCCGACGCTTACGACTACGGCAGACAAGTTCGATGTTCTAGCGTTTACTACTGTTGATGGCGGTACTCGTTGGTTTGGATTTGTAGCTGGTCAAGATTTCGCATAAGGATTACTGATGCCTCTAGGCGCATTCAAAGCAGGAATGTTAGGTGCTGCCGGAAGCGGCGGTGATACTGAGAACTATGTGTTATTGGCAGAATATACTTATTCAGCCTCAGGTATAGACCTTGTGTCGTTTGAGAATATTTCGCAGGACTACAAAAACCTTGTTGTCGAGGGCAGTATTTTCAATACTTGGACTGGCGGAAGTTACCAAGTTTCGACGTTTGTAAACGCTACGAGTATTCCGAGTGGCACAGACTACAAGTATCACTCGACCTATATGCCTGAAAGCGGTTCGAGTTGGACTAATAGAGATGTCACTGGAGATCGTTGGTGGGATTATTCTTGTTTCTCAGCCTATGTGGGTACCGAAGATGAAACCTATGGGGATGCCTCTGGATTTACTATGTGGTTCCCAGATTACACGCATGACGCAGCATGGCCTGAAGGCAAAGGCAAGAATATGATTTGCAATTTCCATGCACAGTCAACTACTTCTGCCCAAAAACAATATAAGGGATTCTCGGCTGGTTACAAACAGATATATGCAGCTATCGAAACGATTTCATTTTACTCAGGGATGTACTTTGGTCCTAAATCTTGGCTGCGTCTTTATGGATTATCGGAGGCATAATGCCTAGTTCTCTGGTCCCTATAGAGTCAATAACACTTTCGGATAGTACAACTACGATGGTTGCATTTGAAAACATTTCTGACGAATACGAGACACTCAAAATTATTTGGCAAGCCAGCGGTGCTTGGAGCGGGACAGGTAGCAACTGGATGTTTATGAGAGTCGGCAAGGGTTCAACGCCCAGCACTGGCAACTATTACATGTCACAGTATATGCGTGCTACGGGTACTGGCACTCCTGCTGGTTCCGTCCGTGCAGGTGTTGATGGTGCGTTTTTGGCTCTCAGCAATTTTTCTGGTGCTGGCAATAATACTATGTCACCTGGGGTCATTGATATTTACAACTGGTATGCGTTAGGTAATGTGCTTGGGGGTCAAACCAAATTGTTTAATGGCAGGTCAATGTCTTACAGCACGATGGACATGGCTGCGACAGACGGACGTCTGACTTGGCAAGGTATGAGGAATGGTCTTTCAGATGCTTGGAACTCATTATTCATATACATGGAGGTAAGCAACACTAACTATCCGTTCATAAAGCATTCGACATTCGACTTGTACGGATTAAAGAGAAGCTGACATGGAACTTATAGCTTTCGCAGACTTAGGCACTCCTCCTGCTGGTTGGCAGTTTACTTTTACAAGTATCCCGCAAACATTTCATACCCTCAAACTTATTGGCAGTACTAAAGGCCAATCAGGGACACACTACGACCAGTTGTATGTCCAGTTTGAAATAAATGGGTCATGGGAATTCGACTCAGGTGGTTCGAACTATGAGGCGTACAGCTACGGCGACACTTCAGGATACTGGACAGGGGGCACAATCTCGTCAGAGGGTATGTCCTATGCACGATTCCCTTGGTTTACAAGTACGACTGGCAGTTACACTAATGATTTTGGTGGCTGGGAAATAACCATCGGTGACTACACCAATGGGGCCAACATATACAAATCAATGTGGTGCTGGAACCCCGACATGCAATCGTTTGGCACAGCCGCTTCATACAACTCGTATCTTGGTGTGGGTGGTGGCGCTTACGATACTAATTCGAGCGGGTCAAACGGGCACGTTACAGGTATTCGTGTCCGCAGTTATAGCGGTAGTAACGATAAATTTAGTGAGGGTTCCTCGCTTGGGTTATATGGATTGGATTAGATATGAAACATATTGTTGATTGTTCTACTGGAGAACATCGAATTGAAGAATTTACGACTGAAGAAATAGCGGAAATGGAAGCTGAGGCTGTGCGACAGGAAGCTGTTCGTGCCGCCGAAGCTGTAGTTGCGACTGAACTCGCTGCCCACAAAGCGTCAGGCGAAGCGAAACTTGCTGAGCTTGGGCTTTCTGCTGACGAGATCGCTGCGCTCACTAGCTGAGGATTGTTATGCCGTTTGGATCGAGTAAAGCCGCAATCCTGGGAGCCGCCGGAGCAGGCGGTGGTGGCCCTGATTTTTCTGGTGGTAGTCGTACGACCTCTGGTGGATACAACTATCAAACGTATACTTCTAGCGGTACTGTTACCTGCGAGTCAGGTGGTGACGTTGATTTGATTCTTGTTGGTGGTGGTGCTGGTGGTGGTTCTGGTTCTTATGATGGCGGTGGCGGCGCTGGTGGTGTGATTTATGCAACTGATGTCGAGGTAGATGCAGGCGACTATCAATTAGTTATCGGAGCAGGTAACACGTCGCCCTACGGGGGATACACCTATCTTATTGCAGATCCCACGGATGGTATAAACTTCGGTGGTTGGGCAGCTATTACTGCTGGCGGCGGCGGAAGCGGAGGTGTTGGGTCTTGGGCAGTATGCAATACAGGTAATGGCGGTGATTTTTACACCCCATCGCTCACACCAAGAATCGGCGCAGGTGGCGGCGGTGGTGGCGGCGGCATATGGTACGGCTATTGCATGGGTGGCGGGGGTTCAGGCGGCGGTGCCACTCAATCCTCAGGTACCGGCACCGGCACATGGAGCAGCCTTACTGGTGGTGCAGGGTACGGCAGCGGAAGCTCGTACCAGAATAGCGGCGGCGGCGGCGGTTCTGCATCCACTGGTGCTTACAATATTTACGGGCGTCCAGGCCACACATGGGTAGATGGAGAGTCATATGGTGACGGCGGTGATGGCGCAGGAATGAATACTCCTATGAGTGGTAAGGCTGGACAAGGTAAAAGTGCTGGTGCTTTGGGGGCAGTCATACTTGGACAACCAGGGATCTTTATTGTTAGGTGGCCTGAATAATGAGAACTTATGCAGAGGTAGACGAAAATAATATCGTTATCAATGTCGGAGTATTTGAGGATGACATTACCCCTGTGGATTTGGGGTGGCCGAACTGGTATGAATCAGCCGACAACATCCGTAAAACTCCTGCTAGTCCGGGCTACATATTTGTTTTTGAAGCACCCGCTTATCCTCTCGGACTTTTCCATCCTCCTTCTCCGCACAACACTTGGGTACTGGATGAGAACTATGACTGGCAGCCTCCTGCCGATAAGCCTTACCCAGACGGCTACGGCGAACCACCTAACACTTGGTGGTGGGATGATGTGATCGAGGACTGGGACCAGAAATCCCCTGCTCCCGAGCCAGAATGAAACTCGTAGACGCCCCCGGCAAAGTCAACACCGGTCGGCCACTCAAACCCTTCGGCATAGTTGTTCATCACACCGCTTCTAATCGGATTGCAGTCCCCGATAATGTGGTTGCCTTATGTATTCGTGGTGTCAACAAGGTGCCCGGACCTTTATACAACTACCTCATAAAACGTGATGGCACCATTGTCAAGTTGACTGCAAGCAATATTAAAGCTAATCACGCAGGTCGAGGACTTCAATCGGTGTTGACTCGTACCCAGAAAAACCTTCCTGTTTTGGGTGACGCATCGAAACCAGGAAAGATTAGCGCCAACTCCCGCTTCATTGGGGTATCAATTATTAATGATGGTTTGGGTGAGGATGTACCCGAGGCTCAGATGGACGCATTAGTTGACTTGTGTGCCTTTCTGTGCGACGGACACAAATGGAACCCTGCGGTGTCTGTTATAGGTCACAAGGAATGGACCTCTAGGAAGGTTGATCCCTCGTTCTCTATGCCTGAGCTACGTGGGATGATTCATCGGCGGATGGTCACAGATATTCCTACAATGGTTTTACCTAAAGAACCGCATGATGGAATGGTTCCATTCCCCGGAACACTACGCAAAGGGTCACGCAGCCGGGCTGTTGTTCATGTTCAACGACAGATAGGAGCATTAGCAGACGGAATCTTTGGTCGTGGTACACTCGCCAAAGTAAAACAATGGCAACGAGCAAACGGGCTAGTTGCTGATGGCGTGGTCGGTCCCAAAACTTGGGCGGCTATGCAGATACGGAGACAAGAAGTTGTTCAACCAGCGTTTTATTAAAGACTCATTAGAGCGTGGAGTATCCACGTTTGCTCAGGCTTGGGCTGCCGCTATGGCTATCCCTGGCCCTGATTGGGGTGACTCCTTGAAGATTGCAGGAGTTGCTGCCCTTATTGCTATTGCTAAAGCTATTGCTGCTACTAAAGTGGGCGACCCTGAAACGGCGTCGCTAAGCGGCTAGAAAGATGAGGCTGTCTAGTGCCGCTCCCTGCTGTCAATCCTTACTCAACCGATGAGGTTGAATATCGAGAGTCAGGGTACGACTACGCCCCGAAATATCCAGGCAGTTACGATTACAATGAAAGCGGAATTGTTTATCGGGAAGCAGGGTTCCCGTATGTAAAACGTGATGCGATAGTATCCGTCAGCACTGTTGCGTGTTCGGCGGATCTATCGCCCGTTTTCACATATGTTTATACACCGAAACGTCCGGGGGGCGTAGCTTATGCGTCACGTACTGACTACAACACAGCCGGTTACGATTACAACGAACGTGACACCTCGATACCGGACAACCGACCACTCGTTGATTACACCACGGCAGGGGTCAGTTATTCTCAGTCTGCTGATATTGGTCACACTGTTGAGGTCATTGCGACACCATCTGCGATTGCCGTCACAACTGAATTTAGTGCCACACCTTCTGTCCCAGCGACAGTTCAACCAGACACGGTTGCCTGCCCAGTAGTAGTAGTTGCTGAGGTAACCGCTCAAACGATAGTTGTTGATGCAGGGATCGCAGCTACAGCCGCACTTCCATCCCCAGCTATATCGATTTCCGCTGTGCCTGAAACGATAGCAGCAGCCGCAGCAATGCCGGAAATCAGTTTGTATATTACGGTTGATGCCACACCCGGCACTATCGCTGCTACGTCAACAGTACACGACGGTACCTATGTTGTTGATCCTAGACCAGCAACGATAGCTTCCACTGGAGTTGTTGATGCTGTCGTTATGAAACAATTGTTAGAGATACCGACAACGGAGATTGTTCCTTCTGTCGGATTGCCAAACAAACCGACTCATGCTGCGTATGCTTTGATGCGTCACTATGGTCCGGGGTTAAGAGGCGATAATATATTTATTATTAATGGGACAACTGTCCAAGATTTTCGACCAGCAGATCAAGCTACTATTACACGTTGGATTTATGGAGGACACGACAGCCCAGACGATTTAACAACTTCGGAACAATTAGTACTAGTCGCAGCAGGATACGGATTCAGAGTAGGACCAGAATAATGCCCATATACAGTTATCGTTGCCTTGATTGCGGACTTTCATTTGATGTTCGTCATTCATTTGAGGAAACATATGATGACGTTTGTGAAGGTTGTGCTGGTGTAGTCCGTAAATATATGGGTTACATTCAGATCGCTGCATCGGCTACCCCGACTCGTGGAACCCATGATGGTAAAGCAATTGATTGGGCAGGAACAAAAGTTAAGGAGCAGCAGAAAGAAAAAGACATGGCAGCGTACAGACGACTTAGATCTGACGGTGTGCAACCCAAGTCTATTGATGGGTCTGCTCATTCTGAGGCGCACGCTGGGACGAAATACGAAGTTGAATCTGGCATCCTTCTTGAAGGACCCTTAACGGAAAGAAAACGCAAGGAACGAGCACTTGACGACGTTCTCGGGAGTAACTAATGACAGTACAGAATTGGATAGATGAAACCCGAGACATGTTGTTGTCTGGTTATGTCGAAGAATTATTGACTTTAGCATCCCCAATTAATGCTGAAGATACGTCGTTCACAATCGATCAAGCTGATACTTCGGGGATAGTTGCGGGAGTTGTTATAGAGATTGGTATTGAGGCAATGTATGTCCAGTCGATCACTGGTAGTACGCCAACTGTGATACGAGGGTACGGTTCATCGACACCGGCATCTCATCTGGCTAACGCTCTTGTCCGAGTGTCACCTAAGTTCCCGGCATACAGAATTCTGGTGGAATTGAACAACGATCTGCGAGATCTTTCGGCACCAGACAACGGGATCTTTCAAATGAAAACGTTTACAACCGTTTACAATGCGGTAAAACGTGGATACGACTTGACAGAAGATGATGTATCACTAACAAATGAGGCGGTCCAATCGATTTATGCCATCTCTTATACAGATCCGATAATAGTTGAAGCTAGGGAACCAGAGATCCGAAGATGGGGTCTGAAACGTGACAGAGTAACAACGTCATTCGCAAGTGGCATGGCATTAGTTCTCTACGAGCCAGCTTTCCCAGGGAAAACAGTTAATGTCAGTTATAAGTCGCCGTTAACATTGATCTCTGTAGGTGATTCGAAATCAACCACGGGATTACAAGGCACAGCCTATGATTTGCCTCCACTGGGCGCTGCACTTGCATTAATGGTTACTACACCTATCCGAAGAGAGTTTATTGATGTTCAAGGAAGCTCACGAAGGGCAGAAGAAGTCCCACCGGGTGCGATTTCGGCATCCATGCGTGATCTTCGAGCACGTCGAGATCT
>Ga0310345_10003011_pt1 | contig 16390 bp, 16 predicted proteins | sample HC15DNA20500_MG_FD_204667 | JGI IMG/M metagenome (GOLD analysis project Ga0310345, IMG submission 204667) | Marine microbial communities from station ALOHA, North Pacific Subtropical Gyre - HC15-DNA-20-500_MG | ecosystem: Environmental > Aquatic > Marine > Oceanic | place: Pacific Ocean: North... | reverse complement strand
GCGCTTGGCCATGGCATGATAGACCTTGGCAGGAACGATGAGCTGCCACGGATCCTCGTCGAGCATGGCGCGGATCTGCGCCTCGACTTCCTTCTGCGTTATGAAATTGCACTGGCAGACGAGCATTTGACGGACAATCCCGGTGCGTTTTGAAGCGTCGGTTTGTCACGGCCTTCTTGGCATGGGAGAGCCAGCTTGAAACGCGCAAAGAACAAGCGCGTTCAGGCACGGCGTTCATCCATGGAAAGGGTTAAAGGCCCTGACATTTCGAACGCGTCCTTGTGAGACGGCGGGATAAAAGCGCCTGATGCTCATATATGTCAAGTTAAACCTGACTGCCACGTTCAGGCTTTCATCAGCCGTCTTCGTATTTCTCCAGAAACTCTTCCGCTGTCAGCGCGCGAAAGTCGTCGAGTGAAGCGCGCAGCTTCTCATGCGACCAGTCCCACCAGGCCAGTTCCTCGAAACGCTCGGCAGTTTTCGCATCGAAGCGTCGGCGGATCGGCTTGGCCGGCACGCCGCCGACAATGGTGTAGGGCTCGACATCGCGGCTGACCACGGCGCCCGCGCCGATGACGGCACCATTGCCGATCTTCACGCCGGGCAGGATTGTTGCGCCGTGGCCAAGCCAGGTGTCATGGCCGATCCTGACCGCGTTTTCGCGCCGCCATTCGAAGAAGCCTTCCTCGTTCTGCGCGTCATCCCAATAATCACCGGCGCGGTAGGTGAAGTGGTGAAGGGTCGCGCGCCAGGTCGGGTGGTTGGTGGCGTTGATGCGGCAAGCGGCTGCGATATTGGAGAACTTGGCGATCTGCGCGCACCACACCAGACAGTCCTGCACGATATAGGAATAGTCGCCGACACTGCTGTCGTTGACGCGCGTCCGTTCGCCGATTTCGGTAAAGCGGCCAAGCGTGGAGCCGGTGACATCTGCGGTTTCGTGCACCAGCGGCGTTTCCGAAAGCTTGGTCATGCGGCCCTCGCGGGGGCGAAGCCGGTCACGTCGATGATATCGTCGGCGACCATGTCGCGCACTTCCTGATCGTGGAAGATGCCAAGCAGTGCGGTCCCTGCCTGCTTCTTCTCCTCGATCATCTCCACCACGACCTCGCGATTGGCGCGGTCGAGCGAGGCGGTCGGTTCATCCAGAAGCAGGATCGGGTGGGAGGTGATGAAGCCACGGGCAATGTTCACGCGTTGCTGCTCGCCGCCAGAGAATGTGGCCGGCGGCAATTGCCACAGGCGCTCCGGCAGATTGAGCCGGGCGAGCATGGTAGAAGCCTTTTCGCGGGCGGCATCGGGTGCAAGGCCTTCGGCTATCGCCGGTTCTGCCACGATATCAACCGCAGAGACGCGCGGCACCACGCGCAGGAACTGGCTGACATAGCCAATTGTCCTGTTGCGGATGGCGATGATCGTGCGCGGATCGGCGGTGACGAGGTCGATCAGTTCATGCCCGTGCTGGACGATGATCTGCCCACTGTCGGCGGCATAATTGCCATAGGCCATCTTGAGGATCGAACTCTTGCCCGCGCCCGATGGACCGCCGAGCACGGCACATTCGCCTGCGCGAACCGCGAAGGATGCATTCTCGACCACGGGCAGACATATGCCGCCCTGCAGATGCATGGTGAAGCTCTTGGACAGCTCCGAGACGACGAGTGGCGTTGTCATGGGGTCACACCTGCAGGATCGAGGAAACGAGAAGCTGGGTATAGGGCGCCTGCGGGTCGTCCAGCAGGCGGTCGGTGAGGCCGCTTTCAACGACGTGACCATCCTTCATCACCATCATGCGGTGGGAGAGAAGGCGTGCGACGGCGAGGTCGTGGGTGACGACAATCGCGGCAAGGCCCATATCCTGAACGAGACCGCGCAGGAGATCGAGCAGGCGTGCCTGCACCGAGACATCCAGTCCGCCGGTCGGCTCGTCCATGAAGACGAGACGCGGCCCGGTGACAAGGTTTCGCGCGATCTGCAGACGCTGGCGCATGCCGCCGGAGAAGGCGCGCGGCTGGTCGTCGACGCGGTCAGCCGCAATCTCCACGCGGCCGAGCCAGTCGGTTGCCGTCTCGCGGATCTGACCGTAATGCCGGTCGCCCAGCGCCATCAGCCGCTCGCCGACATTGGCGCCGGCGGAGACCGTCATGCGCAGGCCGTCGGCCGGGTTCTGATGCACGAAGCCCCAGTCGGTGCGCATGAGGAAACGGCGCTCCGCTTCGCTCATGCGGTAAAGGTCGCGGGTCGTGTCGTCGCGCATGCGGTAGGAGACGATGCCGGATGTGGGCAGCAGGCGCGTCGAGAGGCAGTTGAGCAGGGTCGTCTTGCCGGAGCCGGATTCGCCGACGATTGCCAGCACTTCGCCGGGATAGAGGTCAAAGGAGACGTCGTTGCAGCCGATGCGGTTTCCGTAGAATTTGGAGACCGAGCGGGCGGTGAGCAGGGGTTGGTCGGTCATGACTGGTCACCTCGAATATGTTCGGAAAGGTAGGCGTCTGTCTCACCCCCCTCTGTCCTGCCGGACATCTCCCCCTCAAGGGGGGAGATTGGTCGTTGAGAAGGCAGTGCCAGCATTTGGTGTGCAGGCGATATATAGACGCCAGCTATTCTCCCCCCTTGCGGGGGAGATGCCCGGCAGGGCAGAGGGGGGTTGTTATGCTCTGACATCAAACACCCTCCCCTTCCCGATGCGCTTCGCAGTGGTCGGTGTCGGAGCAGACGAACATGCGTCCGCCCTTGTCATCGAGCACCACCTCGTCAAGATAGACGCCAGTGGAGCCACAGAGCGCGCAGGGGTCTTCGAATTTCTGGACTTCAAAGGGGTGATCCTCGAAGTCGAGGCTGACGACATCCGTGTGTGGCGGGATGGCATAGATGCGTTTTTCGCGGCCTGCGCCGAAAAGCTGGAGCGCTTCGCTGCGGTGCATTTTCGGATTGTCGAATTTTGGCGTGGGCGACGGGTCCATCACGTAGCGGCCATGAACCTTGACCGGATAGGCATAGGTTGTGGCGATGTGGCCGTGCTGGGCGATGTCCTCGTAGAGCTTCACATGCATGAGGCCGTATTCTTCCAGCGCATGCATCTTGCGCGTCTCGGTCTCGCGGGGCTCCAGAAAGCGCAAGGGTTCCGGTATCGGCACCTGATAGACCAGCACCTGACCCTCGCGCAGCGGTTCTTCCGGAATGCGGTGACGGGTCTGGATGATGCTGGCGTCGCGTGTATGGGTGGTAACGGCGACATTGGCGACCTTCTGGAAAAAGGCGCGGATGGAAACGGCATTGGTGGTGTCGTCCGCGCCCTGGTCGATGACCTTCAGCACATCATCAGGACCGATTACGGCGGCAGTGACCTGAACGCCGCCGGTGCCCCAGCCATAAGGCATCGGCATTTCGCGGCTGGCGAAAGGTACCTGATAGCCGGGTATGGCAATGGCCTTCAGGATCGCCCGGCGGATCATCCGCTTGGTCTGCTCATCCAGATAGGCGAAGTTGTATCGGGCGATATTCTCGACATGCGCGTTCATTTCGCGGCCTCCTTGCCAAGGGCATAACGTTGCAGACGCTCGGACAATGTGCCGGTGTGGAGCTCGAACAGGTGGTTGTCGTGATCGAAGAAATAGATCGACCGCCCCTCGCCATCGACGCGCGGCCGAGGTGGACGTACATCCAGCCCCAGTGCAGTCACCCGCTTAAGACAGTCGTCAAAGTCGGACTCAGCGATTTTGAACGCGACGTGATTGTAGGTACGGCTGGGCAGGGCATCGCCTTTCATGATGGCAACCCAGATGTCCCCGATAAGGAAGAATTTCTCCTGTGATACCGAGAACGTTTCGCCGCCGCTGGAATAGACCTCCCTGGCGTTCAGGACCTTGGTCAGTATCTCGGTCATTCGATCGAGATCGGAGACCACGAAAGTGATATGAGACAGGCCTTCAATCATTCCGCAGCCTCCCGGCTAGCCTCGCCCTCGCGGCGCTGCTCGAATTCGCGGCGCATCTGGCGCACGAGGCCGAGTTCGGCCTGGAAATCGACATAGTGGGGCAGTTTCAGATGCTCGACGAAGCCGGTCGCCTGCACATTGTCGGAATGCGAAATCACGAATTCCTCGTCCTGTGCGGGCGCGGTGATGTCTTCGCCAAGCTCGCTGGCGCGTAATGCGCGGTCGCAAAGCGCCATGGCCATCGCCTTGCGTTCCGACTGGCCGAAGACCAGACCATAGCCGCGGGTGAATTGCGGGGGCACCTTCATTGATCCCTTGAACTGGTTGACCATCTGGCACTCGGTGACGCGGATGCGGCCAAGCGGGACGGGGAAATCCAGCTCCGGCACATCAAGCTCGATCTCCACCTCCCCGATGCGGATTTCACCGGCAAAGGGATGGCTGCGCGCATAGCCGCGCTGGGTGGAGTAGCCGAGCGCCAGCAGAAAGCCTTCATCACCGCGCGAAAGCGCCTGAAGGCGAGCATCGCGTTCCATGGGATATTCAGGTGGCGTGCGGGTTATGTCGGCGGGCTCGTGATTGTCTCCGAGGGCGTCGTCGCTCTCTATCAGCCCTTCGCCTGCTAGAATATCGGTGACGCGGGGCATGTCTGCAGCGTCATCCTCGCGTCGTTCCGGCTCGGCAGGCGCATCCTCGCCGGCAAGTGCGGGGTCAAGCAGACGATGCGTGTAATCGAAGGTCGGCCCCAGCAACTGGCCGCCGGGCAGGTCCTTGTAGGTCGCGGAGATGCGGCGTTCCACCTGCATGGCGGCGGTGTCGATGGGGCGGGAGTAGCCAAAGCGCGGCAGCGTCGTGCGATAGGCACGCAGCAGGAAGATCGCCTCGATCATGTCGCCGCGGGCCTGCCGCACCGCAAGTGCTGCAAGACCCGTATCGTAGAGCGAGCCTTCGGCCATGACGCGATCGACAGCAAGCGAGAGCTGGCCCGCGATTTGCTCCAGCGTGAGTGCGGGAACCGCGCGGTCGCCGCGTCTTCGGTCTGCAAGCAGGCGGTGCGCGTTGTCGATGGCGGCCTCACCGCCCTTGACGGCAACATACATGGCTCAGCCCTCCTTCATGGTGATGCGGGTTGTGCGCGGCAGGCAGGCGATGCCGGCACGGGAGACGAGAACGAGATCCACGCCGCGGGGATAGCGCTCATTGTTCTGCGCCCATTGCTGCAGGAAGTGGCGCGGCATGGATGTGGGCGCGAGCTCTGCCTCGTCGCGGATGCCAGGCCCGGAAAGGCGAAGCGCTCCGCCGTGGCTGAGATTTTCGACCTGCAGGATGATCGTGGCGGAGCGATCCGGATAGGATTGGGAGCCTTGAGCGAAATTCTCCAGCGCGATCAGTTCCGATGGCTGGCTGACAAGGGCGAAATGGGCCGCACTTGGCTGGTCGACGACGGGTGCACCGGTGTGGAAGCCGAGCCAGGTGGTCACGGCCTTTTCCGCGCTTAGTGCCGGATCAAGCCATATCGGCGTATCCGCGTCGCAAAGCGTGAGAGCAACCGCGCCTGCTTCGGGCGAAAGCGGGGCGGGCGGGCGCGGCAGGGCGAGATCGCGGAAAATGGTGCCCGGTTGCGCCATCGCATCCATGAGCCCGCGAAAATTTGTTTGCGCCTGCATTACGGCGTCATGAAAGCCGCCTTCGATTGCCATTTCTTCCATGCGCATCAGTCTTCCCCTCTCGTCATGGTGAAGAAGTCCACCCTGGTTGCAGCCGTTTCTTCGCGCTGGCGCCTGTCTTCTGCTTCCTGCTCGCGGCGCAGCGGCTGAAGGATTTGCGCGTCGATGCGGCTTGCATGTTCGGGACGCTGGCGCAGGGCATCCAGAAGTGCGCATAGGCGCACCTTTTCCTGCTCGCGGCCCAGCGCATAGGCGTGGCCAATCTCCCCGGTCGGCAGCTTCACGCTGGCGCGGGTGACGGTCGCATCGCCGAAATTGAAGGGCGAACCACCGCCGCCGATGCGCCCGCGCAATGCGACGAGGCCGGTTTCCGGTCCGCGCGGATTTTGCCCTTCTGCAGGGAGTTTCTCCCGATTGAACAATTCGCTGAGGCGCTTACCCGGAGCGCGAGCGAGGATGCCCATCGCCTCCTGCCGTGAAAGTGCTGCCGTCATCCCCATTACCTCATATTTGTATATTGCTCTATACAACTAGATGTCTTAGGTTATTCTCCTAGCCTCCATCCGTGACGGGTGTGTGACAGACCGGAGAAAAATGAAGTGAGCAATGCAGGCGTGATGGAACGGCGCAGCGGGGTCGCGCTCTGGCGGCAGATTGCGGATCGCATTCGCCATGAGCTTCGTGAGGGCCTGGCCAATCACGAAGGCAGGCTGCCGCCGGAAATGGAGCTTGCGGTCCGGTTCGGCGTCAACCGACATACGGTGCGGGCAGCCATCCGCTCGCTGATCGACGAGGGTATTCTGCGCGCTGAACAGGGTCGCGGCACCTTCGTGCAAAGTCGGCCGAAACTGGCCTATCCCATCCGCCGTCGCACGCGATTTTCCGAGGGCCTCTCCGGGCAGGCGCGCAAGGCGCGGGGCATAATGTTAGCGCATGATTACTTACCGGCGGCGAAGAGCGTGGCAGAGCAACTTGGCCTGAACGCTGGCGCACAGATCCTGCGGCTGGAGACACTGTCCTTTGCCGATGGCTGGCCAGTTTCACGGGCCATCAGCCATTTTGATGCCGCGCGCTTCGAGGGGCTGGAAAGGCATTTCGAGGAGACGGGAAGCATAACCGCTTCTTTCAAACGAATGGGGCTTGAGGATTATACGCGGCGCGAAACCTCCATCACTGCGCAACATGCCGAGACGGCCGATCTTGAGCATCTGAAGCTGTCGCCGGGTGCGATTGTGCTTATCACGCAGGCGGTGAATGTGGATGGAGAGGGCAAGCCCGTGCAATATTCGCTGACGCGATTTGCCGCCGACCGGGTCGAACTGCAGGTGGACGGGCGCGACGTCTGACCTTCCTCTCACGGTGAATTGAGCGCTTCGCGAGCAGGTTGCGCGTTGCCATGGCACTCGCCCTCGTGCTCAATCAGCGGCGAAATGATCCGGAGGTTTACGTGCTGAAGAGACTGACCATTGCCCTGTCGCTGTCGATTGCAGGCAGCTTCGCACATGCGCACAGCCCCGACCTCGCAAATTGGGAGAGCGTGGAAGCTGAGGCGCGCGGGCAGACGGTCTATTTCAACGCATGGGGCGGGGCGGAAAACATCAATGCCTATCTGGAATGGGTGGGCGAGGAACTGCGCGACTGCTGCGACATCAAGCTTGTGCATGTGAAGCTTGATGACACGGCCAACGCCGTGGCCAAGGTTGTTGCAGAACGTGCCGCGGGGCGCGATGAAGGTGGCTCGGTCGATCTCATCTGGATCAATGGGGAGAATTTCGCCTCCATGAAGGAGCGCGGCCTGCTTCTGGAAAAAGGCTGGGCTGAGAAACTGCCGAACTGGGGCTATGTGGATGTGGAAAACAAGCCGACGGTTCTGAACGACTTCACCACCCCCGTTGAGGGACAGGCAGCCCCCTGGGGCATGGCGAAACTGGTGTTCTTCCATGACAGCGCGCGCCTCCAGGAAGATGCGCTTCCGTCCAGCGCAGAAGAACTTCTGGAATGGGCGCAGGCCAATCCAGGACGTTTCTCCTATCCCTCTCCTCCGGACTTCATTGGCAGTTCGTTCCTCAAGCAAGTGCTGATCGAGACGGTCGGTGATGCAGCCGTGCTGCAACAGCCTGCCGATGAGGCTGATTTCGAAACCGAGAGCGCGCCGCTGTTCGACTATCTCGACCGGCTGCACAAGGTGGCGTGGCGCGAGGGCCGCGCCTTTCCGCAGAACTATCCGGCCATGAAGCAGCTTCTGGCCGATGGCGAACTTGAAATCATCTTCGCCTTCAACCCGTCCGAAGCCTCCAACGCCATTGCCAATTTCGAGCTGCCGGACACGGTGCGTTCATTCACCTTCGAGGAAGGCACACTTGGCAACACGCATTTCGTGGCGATCCCCTACAATGCCTCAGCCAAGGCGGGTGCGCTGGTGACGGCGAATTTCCTCATGTCGCCGGAGGCGCAGTTGCGCAAGCAGGACCCGGAGGTGTGGGGCGATCCGACTGTTCTTGGCATGGACAAGTTGCCCGAGCCGCTCCAGGCCGGGTTTGCCGCGCTGGATCTTGGTATCGCCACGCTTGCGCCGGAGGAGCTTGGACCGGTTCTGGAAGAGCCGCATCCAAGCTGGATGGAGCGCGTGGAGGAAGCCTGGAAACGGCGCTACACGGTTGGCAACTGAAAGCACCTTGCACAACGCAAACAGCATGTTTCGGCTGACCTTTCTCGGGCCTGCGCTCACGGTTCTGCTTCTGGCAGGGCCCGTTGGCTTCGGGCTGGCCGGCACGGTTCTGCCTGCATTCGGGATTTCTCCCGGCTTTGGTGGGGGCAGCTTTGGCCTGCATTACTTCCGGGAGCTGTTCGCCCAGCCAGCGCTCTTCTGCTCAATGACGCTTTCGCTCACCTCGGGCCTCGCTTCTGCCGTTCTTTCGCTCCTGATCGTTATGCTCTTCACTGCGGCATTTGCGGGCACGGCGACTTTCCGGCGCATGCAGCATCTGCTGGGACCACTGCTGTCGCTGCCCCATGCGGCCGCAGCGCTTGCCATCGCCTTCCTGATTGCACCATCGGGCATGATCATGCGGCTGATCTCGCCGGAACTGACGGGCTGGGAGCGGCCACCGGACCTGCTCATCGTTCACGACCCGCTTGCGCTTTCCATGATTGGTGCGCTGGTGGCCAAGGAAGTGCCCTTTCTGCTTCTCATGACCCTTGCCGCGCTGCCTCAGGCTCCTGTCGAGAGGGTTTGCCAACTGACAGGCGCGCTGGGCTATGGGCGGGTTGCGGGCTTCATTCACGGCGCGTGGCCGGGCATCTATCGCCAGATACGGCTGCCGGTTTTCGCCGTGATCGCCTTTGCATCATCAAATGTGGAGGTCGCACTCATTCTGGGTCCGACCCAGCCCCAAACCCTTGCCGCGCGGCTGGTGACATGGATGAGCGATCCCGACCTCTCCCAGCGATATCTGGCCTCCGCTGGAGCATTGCTGCAGCTTGGCGTGACCGGCCTTGCCTTTGCGATCTGGCTAGGGCTGGAGCGGCTGTGTGCAGCGCTGCGCAACAAGGCGGCCTGCGGGGGGCTGCGCATGCGCCGCGATCGCGCGGTGCAGGTTGTTTCGCTGACTGCCATGATCCTTGCCGCTGGCGCGATCTTTGCGGGGCTTGCAGCACTCGCCGTCTGGTCGTTCGCCGGTCTTTGGCAGTTCCCGGACTTTCTGCCGGGCAGCTTCACGCTCAGAAACTGGATGAAGGCGCTGCCACGGGTGGTGGAGCCTCTTGGAACCACGCTGACAATTGGCGTTGCGAGTGCGTTCATCGCGGCCATTCTGTCCGTCCTTTGCTTCGTTCATGAGGACCGTACCGGAAAACGCGCGGGACGTGGTGGACAGGCGCTGATCTATCTGCCGCTGATCGTGCCGCAGGTGACTTTCATCTTCGGACTGCAGTTCCTGCTCGTTGCAAGCGGTTGGCTTGCAACGCTGCCCGCACTGCTTTTTGCCCATCTCGTTTTCGTCATGCCCTATGCGTATCTGTGCCTGAAGGACCCGTGGCGCAGTTTCGACCGGCGCTATGAGCAGGTGGCGGCGGGGCTTGGCAAATCGCCGATGACAACGCTTTTCAGGATACGCCTGCCCATGATGCTGCGCCCGCTTCTGGTGCTTTTCGCAATCGGGTTTTCGGTGTCGGTTGGGCTTTACCTGCCTACCGTGCTGATTGGCGCGGGGCGGCTGACCACCATTACCAGCGAGGCCGTTGCGCTTGCTTCAGGAGGCAATCGGCGCATCATCGGCGTCTATGCCTTTTTCCAGATGCTGTTGCCGGTCGCGGGCTTTGCCATTGCCACACTCGTGCCGGCGCTGATATTCCGGCGCTTTCGCGGGATGCAGGTGTGACGGATATCGTGACGGACAAGGCCGGGCTTCTTCTGCAGGATGTCGTCATCCGCCATGGGGAACGTGTTCTCGTGGCGCTGACGCAGCATGTGGCGCCGGGAGAGGTTCTGACGGTCATGGGACCGTCGGGCGCAGGCAAGTCCACGCTCCTTGGTTTTATCGGCGGCTTTCTGGACCCGGTTTTCGACGCGGAAGGCCGTGTGATCGTGGATGGTGATGACATCACAGATGCTGCGCCCGAGACACGCCATGCCGGGCTTTTATTCCAGGACCCCCTGCTCTTTCCGCATATGAGTGTTGCGGGCAATCTGATGTTTGCACTTCCCGCCGACATTCGCGGGCACATGCCCCGCATGGCGCTGGTGAATGAGGCGCTGCGCGGGGTCGACCTAGAGGGGCTTGGCGAGCGCGATCCCGAAACGCTTTCCGGCGGGCAGAAGGCGCGCGTTGCGCTGGCGCGGGTGCTGCTTTCACGACCGCGCATGCTGCTTCTGGACGAGCCCTTTTCCAAGCTCGATCAGGCGCTGCGGGGGCAGATGCGCGAGCTGGTTTTCGCCAAGGCGCGGGAAAGCCGGCTGCCAGTTCTGCTGGTCACGCACGATCCGGCTGATGCGCAAGCAGCCGGCGGCACGACGATCACGCTTGAACCATGACGCCTCACCTTCCCGAACTTCCCGTCTCGGAAATATTGCCGCGCCTGCGCGATGCGCTTGCTAGCGGCAATCGCGCGGTCCTTGTAGCGCCACCGGGGGCAGGCAAGACGACACTCGTCCCTCTTCACCTGATGCAGGATGAATGGGCGCAGGGTGGGCGAATTCTGTTGCTTGAACCGCGCCGGATTGCGGCACGCGCAGCGGCACGACGCATGGCTGCTCTTCTGGGCGAGGAGCCGGGACAGACCATCGGCTATGCGATGCGCATGGAGCGAAAGGTGTCGAAGAACACGCGGGTGCTTGTCGTCACCGAAGGCGTGCTGGCGCGCATGATCATTGACGATCCGGCGCTTGAGGGCATTTCGGGCGTCATCTTTGACGAGTTTCACGAGCGGTCGCTTGATGGCGACTTTGCGCTGGCGCTGGCGCTCGATGCGCAGGAGGCCTTGCGGCCGGATCTGCGGCTGGCGGTCATGTCGGCCACGCTGGATGGCGCGCGGGTGGCAAGCCTGCTCGACGGCGCGGAGATACTCGAAAGCGAAGGGCGCAGCTTCCCGGTCGATATCCGCTATCGCGAACGGGCAGCGGGTACGGACATCGAGTATGCAATGGCTCAGGCCATTCGCGACATGCTGGCGGAGGAAGAGGGAAGCATACTCGCCTTTCTGCCCGGCCAGCGCGAGATTGCGCGGACCATGGAACGACTTGAGGGGCGGGTGGGCGCGAATGTCGATCTTGTGCCGCTGCATGGCGGACTTGAAGGCCGCGCGCAGGATGCGGCTATAAGGCCCGCACCCGAAGGACGGCGGAAGGTGGTGTTGGCCACCGCGATTGCGGAAACCTCGGTCACCATTGACGGGGTGCGGGTGGTGATCGATTCCGGCCTTTCGCGGCTGCCGAGATTCGAACCGGCAACCGGGCTCACGCGGCTGGAAACGGTGCGGGTATCGCGTGCTTCCGCCGACCAGCGGGCGGGGCGTGCGGGACGAACGGCACCGGGTATCGCGCTTCGTCTTTGGCGGCAGGAGCAGACCACCGCCCTTCCCGCCTTCACGCCGCCGGAGATACTGGAAGCCGATCTTTCCGGGCTCTTGCTTGATTGCGCTGCTTTCGGCGTGAGTGATCCGCGAAGCCTCGCCTTTCTCGATCCACCGCCGGAGCCGGCGCTTGCGGAAGCGCGGAGCCTGCTTGAAGCGCTCGATGCGCTTGAGCCCGATGGGCGCTTGAATGCTCAAGGTACTGCCATGCGCAAGCTCGCTTTGCCGGTGCGACTGGCGCATATGGTGGCCAAGGCTGCCGAATGCGGTGAGGCTCTGGCGGCTGCGGAACTCGCCGTTCTTCTGTCCGAACGTGGTCTTGGAGGGAACAGCGTCGATCTTGACCAACGGCTTGCCAATTTCAGGCGTGAAAGTTCGCCTCGCGCGAAGGCTGCACGGCAGCTCGCGCAAGGGCTCGCTCGGCAGGCAGGCGGGAGCATGGGCAATGGCGCTTCAAGTGCTGGCGCGCTGCTTCTGCATGCATGGCCGGATCGCGTGGCCAAGGCGCGCGGCGAGGCCGGACGCTATGTGCTTGCCAATGGCCGCGGCGGGCAGATGGAAGCGAGCGAAGCGCTGGCGCGCGAACCCTATCTGGTGGTCGCCGATCTTCAGGGGCGGGCGCAGAATGCCCGGATCGCGGCTGCTGCGCGCGTGGATGAACAGGAGATCGAAGCAGCACTTGGTGATCGGATCGAGACCCGGCGCACGGTGAGTTTCGACAAGGAGCGCAGAGCACTGCGGCAGACGGAAAGCAGGCGGCTTGGCTCCGTTGTATTCGCGACCCGGAACCTGCCGCCACCTGGCGGAGCGGACGCTAATGAGGGCCTGCTGGAGGCCATAAGGGCGCATGGGCTGGATCTCCTGCCCTGGACTAAGGAAACAGCCGCATTGCGTGCGCGCCTTGCCTTTCTCCATCATGCGGAAGGCGAGCCATGGCCTGCCATGGATGACGAGACGCTTCTCGCGATGCTGGAAGATTGGCTGGGACCCTTCCTGAAAGGCGACGCGGAGCTTGCGAAGATATCGTCACGACAGATCGAGGACGGTCTGCGCAGCCTCGTGCCCTTCGACCGCCAGCGGCGTCTGGATGCGCTTGCGCCCACCCATTTCACCGCGCCGACGGGCAGCCGCGTGCCCATTCGCTACGAGGCGGAGGATGCGGTGCTTGCCATTCGCGTGCAGGAACTTTTCGGGCTTTGTGAACACCCGACAATCGGCGAGGGAACGCCGCTGACGCTGGAGCTTCTGTCACCTGCGCACCGTCCCATACAGAAGACGCGCGACCTGCCGGGCTTCTGGGCCGGCTCCTGGGCGGATGTGCGCTCCGACATGCGCGGGCGCTATCCAAAGCATGTCTGGCCGGAAGATCCCGCCAATGCTGCGGCAACAAGACGCGCCAAGCCACGTGCGAAATAAGGCTTGGTCTTGCGCGCATGTCAGCGCATAAACGCAATCCATGATTTACGACGCCGAACTGCACAATACGCGCCATATCCAATCGCTGCGGCTGAATACGCTTATCCGTTTGCGGTGGCTTGCGGTTGTCGGGCAGAGCATGGCGACACTGGTGGTCGCCTTCTATTTCGAGTTTCCCGTTCCGGTCCTGCCCTGCTTCATCCTGATCGGGGCGGCAGCCTTCCTCAACACCTATCTCGGATACACCTATCCGGCGACACACAGGCTTTTGCCGCGCGATGCGGCATGGATCCTGATCTTTGACGTGTTGCAGCTTGGCGGCCTTCTCTTCCTCACCGGCGGGCTGACGAACCCCTTCTCCGTGCTCCTTGCCGTGCCGGTGGTCATCTCGGCAACAACCTTGCCACGCTCCTGGACGGAGCTTCTGGGCATGCTGGTGGTGGGCATTGCCACAGCCCTCGCCTTCTTCCACCTGCCGCTGCCGTGGTTTCCCGGCACGGAACTGCGCATGCCCTTCATCTATATTGCCGGTGTCTGGGTTGCGGTGGTCTCGTCCATCGCCTTTTCCGGTGTCTATGCCTATCGGGTGGCGGAAGAGGCGCGGCTGCTTGCCAATGCGCTGACGGCAACCGAACTGGTTCTGCAGCGCGAGCAGCATATTTCGGCCTTGGACGGGTTGGCTGCTGCTGCAGCGCATGAACTTGGTACGCCGCTTGCCACGATTGCGCTTGTCTCGCGCGAGATGGAAAAGGCGTTGGGGGACAATCCGGACCTCAAGGATGATGTCGCACTGTTACGTTCGCAGTCGGAGCGCTGCCGCGAGATCCTGAAACAACTCACGAGCCTGTCTACCGAAAGCGGCGACCATTTGGTGCGCATGACCTTCACCGCGCTGATCGAAGAGACGGTAGAGCCGCATCGTGATTTTGGCATCAGGATTGAAATGGAGCAGGGTGAGTGCGAGGGACGCGAACCGGTTGTCCGACGCAATCCCGGCGTTCATTACGGCTTGGGCAACCTGGTCGAGAACGCGGTCGACTTTGCACGCGAGACGGTAATGCTGCGCTGGTGGTGGAATGAGCGACAGGTTGGACTGACGATCACCGATGACGGGAAGGGATTTCCGCCGGAGATCCTGGAGCGGATCGGCGATCCCTATGTCACCAAACGCGCCAGCGGGCATGGCGGCGGACTGGGTTTGGGCCTATTTATCGCCAAGACCCTTCTTGAGCGTTCCGGCGCGACGATAGTCTTCGCCAATTCCACGGAAGAAGGCAAAGGTGCTAGGGTCGATATCAGCTGGTCGCGTGAAGCGTTCTTCATGAGTCACGGGGGGCTTCCATGGTCGTCCGGTGCGGAGAGCAATCCGCATTCTACAGAGATGGACGGGAAAGCGAGCGAAATATGAGTGAAGTGGAAAACGAGAACGCCATTCCGGGTGACGATCATACGCTTTTGATCGTCGATGACGACAAGCCGTTTCTGACGCGTGTTGCCCGCGCCATGGAAGGCCGTGGCTTTGTGGTGGATACCGCCGATTCCGTGGCGGAAGCGATTGCCAAGGTGAACAGCGCTCCGCCCGCCTTTGCCGTGGTGGATATGCGTCTTGGTGACGGCAATGGTCTGGATGTGGTGTCCGCGCTGCGCGAAAAGCGGGAAGACGCGCGTTCCATCATCCTCACGGGCTATGGCAATATCGCCACCGCCGTAACGGCCGTGAAGCTTGGCGCCATCGATTATCTGTCGAAGCCTGCCGATGCCGATGACATTTTCAACGTGCTGACGCGCAAGCCCGACGAAAAGGCCGAACTGCCGGAGAACCCGATGTCGGCCGACCGTGTGCGCTGGGAGCATATCCAGCGGGTCTACGAGATGTGCGACCGAAACGTCTCGGAAACCGCACGTCGGCTCAACATGCACCGGCGCACGCTACAGCGCATTCTCGCCAAGCGCGCTCCGCGATAGTCTTTGGTCAGCCTTCCGCTTCACCATCAAGTGCGGGAATGCTCACGCCGGCCATCTCCGCTGCGGTGATGCGGGATGCGCCGGTGCGCGCAAGCCGCAGCATGAGCGCCTTGCGGGTGGCCGCCGGCAGCTTGTGCTCGGGCGCATCGCGCAGGATTTCCGCGCCATAGCCATCTGAAAGCATGAAGCCGCAATCTTCGGGGAATATCTCCTGCGGCACTTCCGGATGCGAGGCGAAGAAGAGCCGGTCGCAGTGCAGGCGATATTCGGGCCATTTGCGGTCCACCTGGAAATCCTCAATCGACGACTTGATCTCGACGATCCAGATCTCGCCCTTTCGGGTCAGGCCCACGAGGTCGGCGCGCCTGCCCGTGGCGAGCGTCACTTCCGGTATGGAGACTGTGCCAAGCTGCACGAAAAGGCGCTGCACGCCACGACGGATGATGAGCGCGCGTTCGGACTGGCGACCATCGGCCAGCGGGTTGGATGCGTGAGGGCTGATAATTGGCATGGATGCAAAAATGGCAGGCTTTGGCGGAAGATGAAAGCTTCAGCCCCGTCCCTTGTCTCAAGCTCCTGACAGGATCAGATCGTGAAGCCTTCGCCGAGATAAAGACGGCGGACATCGGCATTGGCCACGATGTCCTGCGGCTGGCCGTGGGTGAGCACCTGACCGGCATGGATGATATAGGCGCGGTCGATGAGACCAAGCGTTTCGCGCACATTGTGATCGGTAATCAGCACACCGATGCCGCGTGCCGTCAGATGGCGCACGAGCTGCTGGATATCCGTTACCGCGATGGGGTCGATACCGGCGAAGGGCTCGTCGAGCAGCATGAAATTGGGCTTAGAGGCCAGTGCGCGGGCGATCTCGAGGCGGCGACGCTCGCCACCGGAGAGCGCGACAGAAGGCGACTTGCGCAGGTGGCTGATGGAGAACTCTTCCAGAAGCGCATCCAGCGTCTTTTCACGCTCCTTGCGGCTTTTCTCGACCACTTCGAGAATGGCGCGGATGTTTTGCTCCACGGTCAAGCCACGGAAGATCGAAGCTTCCTGCGGAAGATAGCCGATGCCAAGCCGGGCACGGCGATACATGGGCATGGATGTGACGTCATAGCCATCGATCTGGATCGTGCCCTGATCGACGGGGACAAGGCCAGTGACCATGTAGAAGCAGGTGGTCTTGCCCGCACCGTTCGGACCCAGCAGTCCGACGGCCTCACCTGCGCGCACGCCGAGCGAGACGCCGGAGACGACCTGACGGCTCTTGTAGGACTTCGTGAGCCCGCGCGCGATGAGCGTGCCCTTGTATTTGCGCAGGGCCTCCTCGGATGGC
>Ga0310345_10003010_pt1 | contig 16397 bp, 11 predicted proteins | sample HC15DNA20500_MG_FD_204667 | JGI IMG/M metagenome (GOLD analysis project Ga0310345, IMG submission 204667) | Marine microbial communities from station ALOHA, North Pacific Subtropical Gyre - HC15-DNA-20-500_MG | ecosystem: Environmental > Aquatic > Marine > Oceanic | place: Pacific Ocean: North... | reverse complement strand
ATCTGGAGCACTACGAGTTCCGGCTCGTGCGCGAAGCTCTGATGGAGCGCGAGGTTCTGTGGAAGAGCGCGCCTCATATCATCCGTCCGATGCGCTTCGTGCTGCCCATCCACAAGGGTCTGCGGCCCGGCTGGCTTATCCGCCTTGGCCTCTTCCTTTACGATCACATTGGCGGGCGCAAACTCCTGCCGCCGACGCGTACGCTGGACATGCGCTCTGATCCGATGGGGGAGCCGCTCAAAGCGAACTACCGGCGTGCTTTCGAATATTCCGATTGCTGGGTCGAGGATGCGCGCCTTGTCGTGCTCAATGCCCGCGACGCGGCAGATCGCGGCGCAGAGATCGCGACGCGCACCAAGGTTACGCATGTGCGTGTCGAAGACGGCATCTGGATTGTCGAGCTCGAAGATCTCACAACGGGTGAAAAGAGCGAGACTCGCGCCCGCATGCTGATCAATGCGGCAGGCCCATGGGTGGATGATGTCATCTCCGGCGCGCTCGGCCGCAACAATGCCCAGAATGTGCGCCTCGTGCGCGGCAGCCATATCGTCGTTCCCAAGATCTATGACGACGAACGCGCCTATTTCTTCCAGAACGCGGACGGGCGCATTTTCTTCGCCATCCCCTATGAGAACGACTACACGCTGATCGGAACGACCGATAAGGATCACGACGGCCAGCCGGGCAAGGTCGAGATCGATCAGGAAGAGATCGACTATCTCTGCAATTCCGCAAGCGAGTATTTCAAGCAGCCGGTGAAGCCTGAAGACATCGTCTGGACCTATTCCGGCGTGCGCTCGCTGTTTGATGACGGTGCAAGCAAGGCGCAGGAAGCCACCCGCGATTATGTCTTGAAGGTGGAAGAGGGCGCAGGTGCCCCGGTGCTTCATGTCTTTGGCGGCAAGATCACCACATTCCGCAAGCTTGCCGAATCCGCACTGGACGAGATCGGCGAGAAACTGGGCACCAGGGGCAGCCCTTGGACCGATAGCGCGAAGCTGCCGGGTGGTGGTTTTGCGACCGATGCCTATGAGGCGGAGGTCTCGTGCCTGAAGAGGGATTATCCGTTCCTCGACGATATTCTGTCGCGCCGACTTGTACGCCTCTACGGAACCGAGGCTCGTGCTATACTCGCTGATGCGAAAGAGGTTCAGCATCTGGGAGAACATTTCGGCGCTGACCTTTATGAAGCGGAGCTACGCCATCTTGCCCGTCGGGAGTGGGCAATGACGGCGGAGGATGTCCTGTGGCGGCGCACAAAGCGCGGCCTGAAACTGTCGAACGAGCAGGCGGCGCGTGTCGACGCCTTCATGCGGGAGGAAGCTGCAAGGATACGGGAACAGTATCCGGTGGCGGATAGATTGGGAGGAGAGGCAGGTGCTGGAACTTCGTGACGTATCGAAGACGGTATCTGGCGAGAAACACATTCGTGGTGTTTCACTAAAGCTGGAGCAGGGGAGCCTGAACGTCCTTCTGGGACCGACACTCTCCGGCAAGACGACGCTGATGCGCCTGATGGCGGGGCTGGATAAGCCGACTGCGGGCTCGGTCTGGATGGATGGCGAGGACGTGACGGGTGTTCCCGTGCAGCGCCGCTCCGTTGCCATGGTCTATCAGCAGTTCATCAACTACCCCGCAATGACCGTCTACGAGAACATCGCTTCGCCGTTGCGCGTGGCTGGTGCGCCCGCCGAGACCATCAGGAAGCGCGTTGGTGAAGCCGCAGAGCTCTTGCGTCTCACGCCCTATCTCGATCGCACACCCCTGGAGCTTTCCGGTGGTCAGCAGCAACGCACGGCCCTGGCCCGCGCGATCGTGAAGGATGCGCGGCTGGTCCTGCTTGATGAGCCGCTCGCCAATCTCGACTACAAGCTGCGCGAGGAACTGCGCGCCGAACTGCCGAAAATCTTCTCCGCGACCGGCGCGATCTTCGTCTATGCAACGACGGAACCGAGCGAAGCGCTTCTGCTTGGCGGCAATACGGCCACCTTGAGCGAGGGGCAGGTTACACAGTTCGGTCCGACCGTAGATGTCTTCCGCAAACCGAACGACCTCGTCACCGCTCGCACCTTCTCAGACCCGCCGCTCAACACGGTGGAAGTGGAGAAGAAGGGTGAAAGTTTTCTGCTCGCTGAGGGCGACCGGCTTTCGGTTCCCGCCGAGTACAACGCGCTCTCCGATGGTCGCTACATTATCGGCTTCCAGCCTCATCATCTGCGGCTGAAGGCTTCGGATGCCGCAAATGCGCTCAGGGCGCGCGTAACGGTGACAGAGATCACCGGCTCGGAAAGCTTCATCCATGTGGACTATGCAGGCAATCGGTGGGTGATGCTTGAAGAAGGCGTTCACCGTCTCGACGTTGACGATACGGTCGGCATCGAAATCGAGACACGCCATTTGCTCGTCTTTGACATTGACGGCCGTAGCGCCGGCTCACTCCAGCAGGCTGCCTGAGGAGGGGCATTGAATGGCACGCATCGATCTCGACAATATCCGCCACGCCTACAGGCCTGAGCCAAAAGGCGATGAGGACTACGCGCTGAAGCGGGTACATCACACATTCGTGGACGGTGGCGCCTATGCGCTTCTGGGACCGTCGGGCTGTGGCAAGACAACCCTGCTCAACATCATTTCCGGCCTGCTTCGACCAAGTGAGGGGCGTATTCTCTTCAACGGGAACAACGTAACGGACCTGCCCACCGAAGCCCGCAACATCGCGCAGGTTTTCCAGTTCCCTGTCGTCTACGACACGATGACAGTCTATGAGAACCTCGCATTTCCGCTGCGCAATCGTGGGGTCTCCGAGGATATCGTCGACAAGCGCGTGCGCGAGATCATCACCATGATTGGACTCGAGGAGCGCGCAAAGCGCAAGGCGCAGGGGCTCACCGCCGACGAGAAGCAAAAGATCTCCCTTGGGCGGGGCCTTGCCCGTGCCGACGTCAATGCGATCCTCTTCGACGAGCCGCTGACGGTGATCGACCCGCATATGAAGTGGGAATTGCGCACGCAGTTGAAGGAGCTGCACCGCCGTTTCGGCTACACGATGGTCTATGTGACGCATGATCAGACCGAGGCACTGACTTTCGCTGACAATGTCGTCGTCATGTATGAAGGCGAGATCGTCCAGATCGGCACGCCCGAAGAGCTCTTCGAGCGACCCACACATACTTTCGTCGGCTATTTCATCGGCTCGCCTGGAATGAACCTGCTGCCGGTGGAGGTAAGCGGCCAGTCTGCGCGCATGGGGCAGACGGTCATCGAGCTTCCCGCAACGCCAAAAAAACAATCCGGGAAACTGGAACTGGGCATACGCCCGGAATTCGTCAGCGTCGGACGTTCCGGCTATCCGGTAAAGGTCGACAAGGTGGAGGATATCGGGCGGCGCAAGATCGTCCGCGCCAGCCTTGAAGGCCAGGAAATCGCGGCGGTCGTGGACGAAGATGCCGAGATACCTGCGGAAGCGCATGTAAGTTTCGATGCCGCGCATCTCAATCTCTACGCCAATTCATGGCGGGTGGAAATGGACGGGGAGGCTGGTCATGGAGCGTAGCTGGAACAACAAGGCCTGGTTCCTTGTGCTGCCGGTTCTGGTGCTGGTGGCCTTCTCCGCAATCATCCCGCTGATGACGGTGGTGAACTACTCGGTCCAGGACACTTTCGGCAATAATGTCTTCTTCTGGGCTGGCACCGAATGGTTCCAGGAAATACTGGATTCCGATCGCTTCTGGGCTGCAATGGGCCGCAACCTGGCCTTCTCGGCCATTATTCTGGCCATAGAGGTGCCACTTGGCATCTTCATCGCGCTCAACATGCCCAGAAAGGGCTGGGGCGTGCCGGTCTGCCTTGTGCTGATGGCATTGCCGCTGCTGATCCCCTTCAACGTGGTCGGCACGATCTGGCAGGTCTTCGGTCGCATCGATATCGGCCTTCTGGGCCGCGGGCTCTATCTGTTGGGCTTCGACTACAACTATGTGAGCGATCCGGTCGACGCATGGCTGACGCTCATCGTCATGGATGTATGGCACTGGACGAGCCTTGTCGTGTTGCTCTGCTATGCCGGTCTGGTGTCGATACCCGACGCCTATTACCAGGCGGCCAAGATCGACGGCGCATCGCGCTGGGCCGTGTTCCGCTATATCCAGCTTCCGAAGATGCATCGGGTCCTGCTTATCGCGGTCCTGCTGCGCTTCATGGACTCCTTCATGATCTATACCGAGCCCTTCGTGGTCACGGGCGGCGGTCCGGGCAATTCAACCACCTTCCTCTCCATCGATCTGGTGAAGCTCGCGATCGGCGAATTCAATCTGGGCGAAGCGGCCGCGATGTCGCTGATCTACTTCCTGATCATCCTCCTGATGTCATGGGTGTTCTACACCGTCATGACGAACTACGGCACGGAGAAGCGGTGATGGCGACGAAGAACGAAGCCATGGCGGCGCGGGTCACATCGGGCGAGGGCGCTTCTGCCATCTCCCAGGACGACAGGCAGATGGCGCAGATCATGATGAAGCGGGGGCGTGAATCCCGCTTCTGGTGGCTGGTCCCGACGATCTACATCATCTTCCTGATGCTGCCGATCTACTGGCTCATGAATATGAGCTTCAAGACGAATACCGAAATCCTGTCCACTTTCTCGCTGTGGCCACAGAACCCGACGATCCGGAACTATATGGTGATCTTCACCGATCCGTCCTGGTATTCGGGCTATATCAACTCGATCATCTATGTGGTCATGAACACGGTTATCTCGGTAACGGTGGCACTGCCGGCAGCCTATGCCTTCTCGCGCTACCGCTTCCTGGGCGACAAGCATCTGTTCTTCTGGCTTTTGACGAACCGCATGGCGCCACCCGCCGTCTTCGCGTTGCCGTTCTTCCAGCTCTATTCGGCTTTCGGGCTGATCGACACGCACATCGCGGTCGCCATCGCGCACTGCCTTTTCAACGTGCCGCTGGCAGTCTGGATTCTGGAGGGCTTCATGTCCGGCGTGCCGAAGGAGATCGACGAGACAGCCTATATTGATGGCTATTCATTCCCGCGCTTCTTCGTGAAAATTTTCATGCCGCTGATTGCGAGTGGCATCGGCGTGGCGGCCTTCTTCTGCTTCATGTTCTCCTGGGTGGAACTGCTTATCGCACGCACCCTGACGACGACTGACGCGAAGCCAATCGCAGCCACCATGACGCGAACCGTGTCTGCCTCGGGTATGGATTGGGGCGTGCTGGCGGCAGCCGGCGTTCTGACGATCATCCCGGGCGCGCTCGTGATCTGGTTTGTCCGCAACTACATCGCCAAGGGCTTTGCCCTGGGTCGGGTCTGAGGAGGAGATGATGAACCTTTCATGGATGGCCTGGACCTGGCCGACGGCACTCTTCTTCATCACCATCGCTGCACTTCTGGCTTCGATGGCCGTGTGGGAATATTTCTCGCCGGGTGGAAATCCGCGGGTCGGCATTCTGCGCTTCGAGACAACGCGCGGCGACCGCCTTTTCGTGTCGCTGCTCGGCAGCGCGTTCATTCATCTTGCATGGTTGGGCTGGGTAGGACCCAATCTGTGGTGGGCTCTTGGCCTTTCGCTGGTCTACGCGTTTGGCGTGTTCCGGTTCGTTTAGGCGTCAAGGAGATGGGTGGCGGCATGAGCCGTCTCCCGAACTGGTGTTTTTGTAAGGGAGGATACTATGCAACGGCACTTGTTGATGACGACCTCGGCCCTGCTCCTTTTGATGGGAACGGGCGGAGCTTTTGCAGGCATGGAGGAAGCCAAGGAGTTCCTTGATGCCGAAATCGGCGACATGTCCACGCTCTCCAGGGAGGAGCAGGAAGCGGAAATGCAGTGGTTCGTGGACGCTGCAGAGCCATTCCAGGGCATGGAGATCAAGGTCGTCTCCGAAACGATCACCACCCATGAATATGAATCCAAGGTGCTCGCTCCGGCCTTCACCGCAATCACCGGCATCAAGGTCACTCATGACCTGATCGGCGAAGGCGATGTGGTCGAGAAACTGCAGACGCAGATGCAGTCGGGCGAGAACATCTATGACGCCTATATCAACGACTCCGATCTCATCGGCACCCACTGGCGCTATCAGCAGGCACGCAGCCTTTCCGACTGGATGGAAGGCACCGGCAAGGATGTGACGAACCCGAACCTCGATATCGAGGATTTCATCGGCATCTCCTTCACCACCGCACCCGATGGTGAAATCTACCAGCTCCCTGACCAGCAGTTCGCCAACCTCTACTGGTTCCGCTACGACTGGTTCAACGACGAGAAGAACAAGGCCGATTTCAAGGAGAAATACGGCTACGAGCTTGGCGTGCCGGTCAACTGGTCGGCCTATGAAGACATTGCCGAATTCTTCACCGGCCGCGAGATCGATGGCCAGAAGGTCTATGGCCATATGGACTACGGCAAGAAGGACCCGTCCCTTGGCTGGCGCTTCACCGATGCATGGCTCTCCATGGCCGGCAACGGCGACAAGGGCATCCCGAACGGCAATCCTGTCGATGAATGGGGTATCAAGGTCGACGAGAATTCGCGTCCTGTCGGTTCCTGCGTCGCCCGCGGTGGCGACACGAATGGCCCTGCTGCCGTCTATTCCATCGAGAAATACCTCGAATGGATGGAAAAATACGCGCCACCGGAAGCACAAGGCATGACGTTCTCCGAATCTGGTCCGGTGCCAGCTCAGGGTCAGATCGCCCAGCAGATCTTCTGGTACACCGCCTTCACCGCAGACATGGTAAAGGATGGTCTTCCAGTCGTGAACGAGGATGGCACGCCCAAGTGGCGCATGGCACCAAGCCCACATGGTGTCTACTGGAAGGACGGCATGAAGCTTGGCTACCAGGACGCAGGTTCCTGGACGCTGATGAAGTCCACGCCTGACGATCGTGCAAAGGCTGCATGGCTCTATGCGCAGTTCGTGACCTCTAAGACGGTTGATGTGAAGAAGAGCCATGTCGGTCTGACATTCATCCGCGAGTCCACGATTCAGCACGAGAGCTTCACCGAGCGCGCACCGAAACTGGGCGGCCTGGTCGAATTCTATCGCTCTCCGGCCCGCGTACAGTGGACTCCGACAGGCACGAACGTCCCCGACTATCCGAAGCTGGCGCAGCTCTGGTGGCAGGCCATCGGCGATGCTTCTTCGGGTGCGAAAACCGCTCAGGAAGCCATGGATTCGCTCTGCGAAGAGCAGGAAAAGGTCCTTTCACGTCTTGAGCGCGCAGGCATCCAGGGCGATATCGGGCCGAAGCTCGCTGAAGAGCACGATATCGAGTACTGGAACAAGCAGGCTCAGGAGGCTGGCAACCTTGCGCCCCAGCTGAAGATCGAGAATGAAAAGGAAGAGCCGAAGACGGTGAATTACGACGAGCTCGTCAAGAGCTGGAGCGAAAACTAGTCTTCCCACATCAGTGAAATTGAAGGAGGCGGGTCATCCGCCTCCTTCTGTCTGTTCAAGAACAAGGATGAACCATGGCTGGCTATATTCTGGCGATCGATCAGGGAACGACATCAAGCCGCGCGATCCTCTTCGACAGGAAGATGAAGGTTTGCGGAGTTGGCCAGCAGGAGTTCAAGCAGCATTTCCCCAAATCGGGTTGGGTCGAGCATGACCCGGAGGATATTTGGAAGTCGGTACTCGATACGGCGCGTGAAGCGCTGCGCGCTGCCAATGTCGATGCGTCGGATCTCTCCGGTATCGGCATTACCAACCAGCGCGAGACCGTGCTCATCTGGGATCGTCAGACCGGCAAGCCGATCCACAAGGCAATCGTCTGGCAGGACCGCCGAACCTCCCAACTGTGTGACAGACTGAAAGAGCAGGGACACGAGCCGCTCTTCTCCGAGCGCACCGGACTGGTCATTGACCCCTATTTCTCCGGCACCAAGATTGCCTGGCTGCTCGACAATGTCGAGGGTGCACGCCAGCGCGCCGAAAATGGCGAGCTCCTGGCCGGAACGATAGACACTTTCCTTATCTGGCGTCTGACTGGCGGCAAGCGCCATGTCACCGACGCGACCAACGCTTCACGCACGCTGATCTACAATATCGAGCGGAACGAATGGGACGAGGAGCTTCTGCAGATCCTGGACATCCCGAAGGCTTTGTTGCCGCAGGTCCTGGACAGCGCCGACGAGTTTGGCACCGCGCTGGCAGAGCATCTGGGCGCGGAGGTGCCGGTGCTGGGCGTGGCAGGAGACCAGCAGGCTGCGACCATCGGCCAGGCTTGCTTCAAGCCGGGCATGCTCAAATCCACCTATGGAACGGGATGTTTTGCCGTCTTGAATACGGGCGAAACACTTGTGCGCTCTAAGAACCGCATTCTGTCAACCATTGCCTACCGGCTCGACGGCAAGACCACTTACGCACTGGAAGGTTCGATCTTCGTCGCGGGCGCTGCAGTTCAATGGCTGCGCGATGGGCTGGAGATCATCGAGCAAGCTTCGGATTCCGGTGATCTTGCCGAGAGGGCGGACCCGACCCAGCAGGTGTATCTGGTGCCCGCTTTTGTCGGGCTGGGTGCGCCCCATTGGGACCCGGATGCGCGTGGTGCCATCTTTGGCCTGACGCGCAACACCGGACCAGCCGAGTTCGCGCGAGCAACACTTGAATCAATCGCCTATCAGACGCGCGACCTTCTGGATGCAATGCGTAAGGACTGGCCAGGCGGTGCGGACGAGACAATCCTGCGCGTCGATGGTGGAATGGTGGCCAGCGACTGGACGATGCAGTTCCTTGCCGACATTTTGGACGCGGCTGTCGACAGGCCAACAATTCTGGAAACGACTGCTCTCGGTGCTGCCTGGCTCGCTGGCTACAAGGCGGGCGTCTGGCCTTCGGCAGAAGAGTTTTCCGCCAGTTGGAAGCTTGATAGGCAGTTCGAGCCTGCAATGGATGCCGAAATCCGTGATGCGAAGCTGGCAGGCTGGCATGATGCGGTTCGCCGAACCCTTTCGAACACCTGAGAGCAAAAAGCGCTCACGGGTCGATCTGCTTCATTCTGATGGCACGCGCGACGGCTTGCGATAGCGTCTTGCAACCAAGCTTCTCACGCGCTGCCCTCAGATAACCGCGTACGGTATGGCTGGACAGGGCGAGCTGGTGCGCAATTGCCTGCGCATCCAGCCCATTGGCTACCCAAGCAAGGCACTCTCGCTCTCGTTTTGCCAGCAGTCGGGGTGATGCTTGGGTCGCATGATCTTTGCACAGAAGTTGGTGAACGCGGTTTGCTGCCACGCGCAGCCGGTACTGCTGCTCATCGACACAGGCAATCCAGTCTGCTTTCCCAAGCTTCGTCGTGACCGACAATATGCCGCGACGGCCCTCGGCAAATACCGGAATGACAAAGCCATCTTCCCCGACGCCGTGGAAAGCCGCGTCTTTCATGAAGGCTTCCTGCTTCGCGTCAACTGGCATCTCGTGCCAGAAGAAAGGGCTGGCAGAAGCGAAGCCTAACTGGACAACCGGATCGATCAGCAGGTAATCGCGCAGAAGATATCGCGCGATCCATTCAGGTGGAAAAGTCGTGCGTATGATCGGTGCCGTCGTGCCACTGATTTGAGGCGGGTTGAGCTGGTAGCTTGCATGGCAGACGCCCGTGAATTGTTTCAGCTCTTCCAGAACAGCCTGCGCTTGCTGCGCGGCGCTGCCAGTGTTCATTGGTTCGTCTCTCAATACAACGCGATGCAACGCGGGGTTTTACCTCTTTTGCCAGAAGACTATTGATCCAGCCAACAAAAAACCCCGCCACAGAGCGGGGTTTTGTTGCGCCTAAGCTGGCCGATTTACCGGAGCCGGCCACTGGCGTGGGCCAACATCGTGTAGACCTTGCCGGTATCCGAAGTCAGATATGTCTGGGTCATGATGTTATCGCGGTCGGAACGGGCAACATCTGCAAGCAGCTTCTCGAAATCCTTGCAGTACTGCTCGACGGCCTTTCGGAAGTCGCCGTCACTGCGGTATTTGCGCTGAATTTCGTCAAAGGTCTGCTGACCCTTCAGCGTATAGAGGCGGCGGGTGAAGACGTTGCGCTCTCCGCGGCGATAACGCTCCCAAAGTTCAATGGAAGCCTCGTGATCGATGGCCCGTGCAATGTCCACGGACAGAGAGTTGAGCGATTCCACAACATGAAGCGCCGTACGGTCGCCATTGCCTTGTGCGGGCTGTGGCTTGCGCTCCTGGGCTTCTTCCTCGCGTGAAGCGCTGCGCAGAAGATCGCGGATCCAGCCACCACCGCTTGCCGGCTGCTGTGGCTGAGCCTGCTGGGGAGCGGGGCGCGGCTGTGGTGCAGCTGCCTGCTGCTGCTGACGCGGCTTCTCTGCAACGGGTGCTGCCGGCTGCTCGGGCGGCGCGCTGCGTGGCAGGCTTGGCGTCGGCGTAGCCGGGATCTCGTAGCCGGTATCTTGCAGACGACCCGACTTGGAGACGATCTCCGACAATTCCTTCAGCGCGTTGATCTGTTCGGTAATTGCATGACGCATGGCCGAAGTGGACTGCTTCGCTTCCTGAGGCAGTTCCGTCATGCCGCGCTTGAGATCGCCGCGCGTGGCCTCGAGCTCGGTGCGGATTTCTGCAGCGGTGTTGCGGATTTCCGCCGTAGCGCCAGCAAAGCGGCTTGTCGCTGCTTCCACGGCTTCGGTAATGGCCGCGCGGATCTGCTCCACCGAACCCTTGGTGCGGCCTTCCGTGGTCTCCAGCGCTTTTTCGAGGAAGCCTTCGAAGGAGCGCATGCTCTTTTCGATTGTCTCCGACTTCTCGACAAGCCCCTTGGCCAGCGCCTCAAGTTCGTGAGCGCGGGTTTCCAGAGTGGCGCTCAGGCCACCCTGCGCCTTGTTGAGGAGTTCGGAAGCACCTTCGAGCAGGCGGCTGTGATCCTCGAAACGGCTCGCGATCGTGGAGATTTCCTTGAGCGTGCGTTCGGAGAAGTCCGCAAGCCGACCCGAATTGGCATTGATGAGATTTGCCGAATTGGCAAAGGTCTCTGCAGCCTTTTCCGCATTTTGGGCGAACTGCTGCGTGGTGCCAACCAGACGCTCATCGACCTGCGACAGGTTCTGCGCTGCCACTTCGATGACATTGTTGAGGCGGTCGCCGGAGCCATCAAGCTGCTGCAGAAGCTCCTGAACATTGCTCGCAAGACGGTTACGGGTCTGCTCGAATGCATTGAGCGTGTCGGCGGTGCGGCTCGCCAGCGCATTGACCAGCGCGTTGTTTTCCTCATGTAGACGCGATGCGGTGCGCTCGGTAATGGCCTCGATATTCTGCTGAAGTTCACCACCGCTTGCCTCGAAGCGTTCCACCAGGGGACGCGCAGTCTCATCAAGGATACGCGAAATCTCGGAGGTGCGCCCCGCCAGCATGGCGTTGAGTGCAGCGGTGCGATCTTCAAGTGTCTTGACGGTCTCACCGGTGCGGCGCGCAATATGCTCGTTCACAGTCGCAAAGGTCTGGCCGATAGTGTCAGCGGTCGCAACCAGGTCGGCCTGCGTGCGCGAAAGCTGCTGGCTGACATGCTGGGCGGCCTGCTCGGCCGTATCCTTCAGGCGGCCTTCCACATCGCCGATGCCTTCGACAAGAGCGAAGCGGCTGCGCTCGGTGCTTTCGCTGAGACGTTTCTCGACTTCCACCATGCCGCTGACAAATGCGGACGCAGTATTGCCGGCGGTGCTCTTCAGTCGGCTCTCGATCTGTTCGAGCGACTGGCCAATGGCCTGGGCGCGCGCTTCCAGTTCGGCAGACGTCTGGTGCGTGCGCGCGACAAGCTTTTGGTCGATCTCTTCGAAGGCATGGGTAAAGTCGGCTGCCCGGCCTGCCAATGCATTGGAAGCTTCGTGAACCTGCGCTGCAATGCGGCGGTTACCCTCGTCGAAGGTCCGGGCCACATTCTCAACGCTGCCATTGAGTGTCTGTGATGCTTCCTCAATGCGCGCGGCGATACGCGTATCGACCTCGTCAAAGCGCCGTGCAACATCGTCTGCACGGCCCTCAAGGTTCTGCGCCGCCTCGTTGACGCGGGCATTGATCGTGTTGCCGACTTCGCTGAAGCGCTGCGCGGCAATATCCGCCTGACCGGCGAGCGTTTTCGACGCTTCGTCGACGCGGGTGAAGATGTGGTCGCCAACTTCGTCGAAACGACGCGCAACCACGTCTGCCTGTCCGGACAGGGTCTGTGCAGCCTCTCCGACGCGGGCAACGATACGACCCTCCACATCCTCGAACTGGCGCGACACGTTTTCGGCACTGCTGTTGAGGGTCTGGGAGGCCTGCTCGATGCGTTGAGCGATGCGGTTGTCTGCATCCTCGAAGGTGCGCGCGATCGTGTCGGCGCGGCCTGCAAGGGCGTCGGAGCTCTGAGCAACGCGCTGCGCAATCCGCTCATCGGCTTCTTCAAAGGTGCGCGCGATGGATGCGGCGCGCTCGGAGAGAATTCCGGCGGTCTGATCGACACGGGCGGCGACCCTCTGGTCGATTTCCTCAAAGCTGCTGGTGAAGGCCTGCGCACGAGCGCCAATGCGTTCTGCTGCTGCGTCGAAGGTGCGGTCAATGTCGCTCACGCTGCCCGACAGGGTTTCTGCCGAAGCACGAACGCGTTCGGCGATGCGCGCATCTATGCTGCCAAATACTTCTTCCGTCTGGCTGCCGAGTGCCGAAGTGGCCTCGACGACCTTGTCGCGCAGCGAACCGGCGATGACCACCGCGCTGTTCTCAAGCGTCTTGCGGACATTCTCGACACCAAGTGCGAGAGCCTTTTCCATCGTCTGCGTACGCTCGGCGATGACATCGGTATGCGTGGAGAACATCTCGTTGACGCGGTCGATATCGGTGCCGATGGCAGCGGTGAGGGCATCACGATGCTGCGCGATGCGGGAGATGTCGTCCTCAAGCGCGGCGGCAAAGCCGGAACGGGATTCGGTGAAGCGTTCGATCTGGCCTTCAATGCCGGATTCGAATGCCTGGCGAGCCTCGTTAAGCTTCTGGAGATCTGCTTCAAGAAGGCCGGTAAGGCGCTGCTGGTTCTCGCCGAAATTGGCAAGCTGGCGCTCAACGGCTTCGTCCATGCGCGCCTGGACAGCGTCGAACTTGCCAAGCTCGTCATCGAGACGTGCGCTTACAAGGCTGTGGCCGTCTTCGAGACGCCTGGAGAATTCCTCAGCCTTGCCTTCGAGCATGAGGGATGTCGAGGCCACGAGATCCGCAAGCTCGGTATCGATGGCGCTTTTGCCGGATTCGATTGCCGAGGCGACCTCGTTGCGGCCATTGGCCAGTGTTTCGGCAATCTCGCGTGTGCGTTCGACGAGGGATTCGTTGATTGTGCGCGCACGTGCCTCCAGTGCGGCATTCAGCTTCTCCATTCCCGTATCGAGAGCCTCGGCGCGGGTGGAGAACTCCGCGATCAGGGACTGTCCGCGTTCCGAAAGCGTGTTTTCGATCTGCAGAAGACGGCTGTCGAATTCTTCGTTGATCCGGCCCGAAACATCGCCGACCGAGCTCAGCAGGCCGCTGACACGGCTGTCGAACATCTCGCCAAGCGTACGCGTCGCCTCGTCCGTCTTCTGGGAGAGGGTCGCGATCCGGTTGTCCAGAAGTCCGGAAAGTGTTGCGCCGGATACATCAAGCTTGGACGAGATTTCTTCGCTGCGCTGCTCAAGCGCCTGGTTGAGCGCGGATGTGCTCTGGGTAACGCGCGCGAGCAGGGCATCACCAGACTCTGAGAAGCTGGCAATACGGGTATCCAGCAGGTTTGCAATTGCATCGCCGGACAGTGAGATCTTCTCCGAGAGGCTGCTGACGCGCTCGTCAACGGCCTTGTGGATCGTTTCGCCGGTCGCGCTCAGGCGTTCAACGAGGCTGTTGCCGGAATCGCTCAAGGATTCGGTCAGACGCCGCGATGCGCCCTCCACGCTGAGGCGGATCTGTTCGCCGGCGGAATCGAGCTCTTCCTTGAGAATTTCGTGTGCACCGGTGATCGAGGCGCGCACACGCTCGGCATGGCTGACAATCCCCTCGCGCTCGCTGCCAAGGCTGTCCACCAGGAGGCGAATGCGGCTCTCATTCTCCGAATAGGCGCGTTCGAGCTCGTTCACTTCCGTATGCACAAGCGTTTCAAGCTCGACGGCGCGCGCAAGCGTGCGCTCGATGCCTTCACCCATGGCCTGCACTTCCCGGCGCACTGCCTGGCCGACCATCATGACGCGGTCTTGCGCAAGATTCTCCGGCTCGGCGAGGCGGAAAGCCATCTCTGCCATCTGGTTGGCAGCCAGGCGCATTTCCTGCGCACGGCGCATCATGATCGCGAATGCCCAGAAGAGCAGGATCGGCAGAACAATTCCAACCGCCATGCCCAATGCGTAAGGCGCCTGAACCAGTGCCTCGAGACTGCCGATCTGCCAGATCTCCGGCGCGTAGAGCAGGTGAGCCAGTAGTACCCCACCAGCAAGCCAGACGACCGACAGAAATGCTGTCAGCCAGTAAAGGGATGAGGAGCCCTTGATCTCGGGACGGGTAAGATAGGGTGAAGCGGTATTGCGCTGAAGATCGTCATTGGCAGCGGCGAAGGGCGCTGCAGGAGCAGGTGTTACGGGCTCACCGGCGGGCCTTCCAGCCGCGGAGGAAGGTGGCGCGATGTCTTCGCTCTCGAAATCGTCGTCAAAATCGGGAGCAACGCTCTGAGCGAGTTCGGCTTTCTCGCTTGAAGACTTCAGCTCCGCCTTTACGGTCGATGGGGAAGCTTCAGCCTTCGCAGCACTTTTTGCGGGCTCGCCATTCTCGCGTGCAAGCTCTTCGGCAGCCTGGGAAATCTGGGCTTCGAGATCTTCCATCGAGGCAGCTATGTCGAGATCTCCCTCGTCCGAAAGCGCGAACTCGGTGTCATCCAGTTCAAGCGCTTCTTCAAGTTCACGCGCGAAATCGTCTTTCGCAGCTGCTGTTGTCGATTTACGAACCATACCGCCGTCACCCTGTTACTCGATGGGTTCCCGTTGCCGGGCCTCGTAACCCATTAAAAATACCCACAACTCGCCAGCCCGCACCGTAGGCAAACAATCCAATATTGGGAACACGATTTTGCGCGAATGCCCAGAAGTTTAAACATAAGGTTAACGGAAAGAAGGGCAGAAATAGGAATTCGAACAGAATGATTTACGTCTTGTGCACAGTTTGCACATTGGCATTCGCAGGCTGATCTGGCAGCAAGCGGTTCCCATTTTTGCACAGGAGATGAACCCGTGGACGAGCGGCCAATTATCGATCTGGCACAGCTTGAGCGACAGACGATGGGCGATCAGGCGCTCCGTGACGAGGTGCTTGGAATGTTCGTCCGGCAGTTGGAGGATGCGTTGCGCGATATTGGAGCGGAGCCTCAGGGCGCTCGCGATCATGGAGCGCTCGCGCACCAGATCCTCGGTACGGCGCGTGCGCTGGGCGCATTCCCCCTCGCTCAGGCTGCCGATTGCCTCGACCGAAATGAAGATCGAGGCGCGCTGGATGACTTTGTCCAACATCTGAAAGAGGCGAGGGCCGAAGCCCAGCGGCTGCTGGAAGCGCGCTGACGCGGCAGTTGACAGCGCGCTATCAGCTCTTATCTCCGGCGCAACTTATTGAAACAGGACCCTCTTATGCCGAAAGTCACTTTTATCGCGCCCGATGGCACCGCTTTTCCGGTGGATGCCCCAACTGGTCAAACGGTGATGGAAAGCGCCGTGCAGAACGGAGTGCCGGGTATCGAGGCGGAATGCGGCGGTGCCTGTGCCTGCGCTACCTGTCACGTCTATATTGACGAGGCATGGGAGCCGAAAACCGGCGAACCGGAGGTGATGGAAGAGGATATGCTGGATTTTGCCTATGATGTTCAGCCCAACTCGCGTCTGTCCTGCCAGATCAGGATGAGTGAGGAACTGGACGGGCTGGTGGTGCGCGTTCCGCAAAGGCAGGCATAACACCCAGCCTCGTTCAGCGCGCCGCCCGCTCCATCTGCTCGAGCCTGTAATCCAGCAGTCGCATCAAGCGGCTTTCAAAATTGATCGCTTCGATGCGATCAAACTTTAGCTGAGCGGCATCATGCTTGGCCAACAGGCGTTGCGTGGTCGCTTCCGCCATCGACTGCAGCTCAGCGCATTCACGCTTTCGAGGCAGGGCACGCAGCGAAGACTCAAGCTCGCGCGCATGATTTTTCGCAATGATAATATGGCTTTCTTCGTGCCGCTTTATATCGCGCTCCAGGATGTTCCAAATCAGTCGAACATCCTGTTTCGCTTGCCTTTCGGCGCGCCAGCGCGGCAGCGTCACAGCAGCTTTCAAACCAACTTCGGCCTTGGCAATCCGACACCAGCCGTTGCTGTCGCTGTAGTCGATCTTCGTTTTGAACTCCATGCTCGTCGCACCGGGATG
>Ga0310345_10003008_pt1 | contig 16408 bp, 11 predicted proteins | sample HC15DNA20500_MG_FD_204667 | JGI IMG/M metagenome (GOLD analysis project Ga0310345, IMG submission 204667) | Marine microbial communities from station ALOHA, North Pacific Subtropical Gyre - HC15-DNA-20-500_MG | ecosystem: Environmental > Aquatic > Marine > Oceanic | place: Pacific Ocean: North... | reverse complement strand
AAAGTAGTATTGAATCCTTAAATTCTTAACCCAAGGGTAGTAGTTATCCTTGGTCGGAATTAGGTGATCCGTCTTGAATTAATTCCTCAGTACTTTGGTCTACCAGATAAGCGATGGACTGATATGGGACTTGGCTGTGTTGTGATAAGCCTATTTCACAAGTTTTGCTAGTAGAATATCCTGATTTGCAGGGTGATGGTAAGCTTTCCTTTAAACTATATAGAGCTGCATTGGTAAGCTCTGGATAATTAAAACCACGGTCTCCAGCAAATCCACAGCACCCGATGTTCGATGGCATAATAACTTCCTCAGAACATAGTTCAGCTAACTCTCGTAGTTTTGCATCTAAACCCATCTTTTTAGAACTACAAGGGCTGTGTACGGCAACAGACTGACTAGTTTTCCTAAACCGCAGTCGAGATCTAAGAAATTTTAGGATGAATTCAGCTGGCTCGAAGGCTGAAAGATTTTCAATGAGAGTCGACTCTTCCATTCGCAAGAGACAGGGACTGGTATCGATTAGGATGGGATACTTTCCTTGTTGAGAAGCCTTAGTTAGAGCCCTTGCTAGTTCTTTTTGTTTTTTAGCGCCTTGTTCATCAAATCCCTTGCTCGTAAAGGGCATTCCACAACATAGTTCTGATAGATTTTTAGGATAAATAACTTGATATCCTCCCTTCAATAGGAGCTGTTCTATCTTGGAGTTTTGTGATCTATTTTCTGAACCACCCAAAGAAACTCCTAATGTCCGACTAAGACAACTTGGGAAGTAAACAACCTTTAAAGGAGACTTCTCATCAACAGGAGGAGGTACTATGGTGTCAGCTGCCTTAGGAATATATTGATTCCATTGGGGAAGCTTTCGGCCCAAAATTTTTCGGGCCGAATCAGTAGTGTATCTCATTACCTCTGACCCGAGCAATCGGTGGAACATATTTACTAAGTCCAACAATAATCTTAGGGAACTTGAAACCAGTCCTAGGTGGTTAGCAAAGAAAGAAGCAAGGTAATTTTGAAATTTGGATACTTGTTTGCTTCTTAAATCTTTTATGAGCTTACCTGTATCAATGTTAACAGGACAACTAGTTGCACATAAACCATCAGTAGCACAGGTAGCTTCACCTTGGTATGCATATTCATTTAAGAGGGTTTTTAACTTTGAGGGGAACTGTCCGTTGTTTTGCAATCTGTTAATTTCTCGCCAAACTACAATTCTTTGTCTTGGTGTCAATGTCAAATCTCTAGAAGGACAATTGATCTCACAAAAACCGCATTCAATGCACTTATCTACAACCGAATGAGCTTTTGGAAGGGGTTTTAGGTTCTTGATGTGGATTTTGGGATCATTATTTAGGAGTACACCAGGGTTTAAGATGTTTTCAGGGTCAAAAATATCCTTGATCTCCTTCATTAACGTATAAGCTTCCCTACCCCACTCCATTTCTACAAAAGGAGCCATATTTCGGCCAGTCCCGTGTTCAGCTTTAAGGGAGCCATTGTAAGTGTGGACTACTAAATTAGTAAGGTCGTTGATAAAACTTTCATATCGATGAATCTCCTCAAGCTGATTGAAATCTTGGGTAAAGACAAAGTGAAGATTTCCTTCCAATGCATGTCCAAAGATGATTGCTTCAGAATAATGGTGTTTTTGAAACAGCTCCTGTAATTGTAAAGTCGCATTAGCTAAGCGACCGATTGGAAAAGCAACATCTTCAATGATAACAGTTGTACCAATTTTTCGAATGCTTCCAATAGAAGGGAAAAGGCCTTTACGGATATTCCACAACTGTGTTTGTTCAACAACATCCTGAGTGAAGAAAAAGGGTCGGACTGTATTTAACGTAGCTAAAGTATTATTGATGTGAATCAGGTGTTTTTCTAGTTCATTTTGAGTTTTTCCTCGTGTCTCTACTAAAAGAGCTGCCACGGACTTATCTAATTGCTTAAGGTATTCTGGCATTCCCGATTTTTGTTCTACAGAGTGTAGACTAGCCCGATCCATAATTTCTACAGCAGATACTGGACACTCTCTTAATAGAGTCGTGGCTTCACAGGCTGTTTTAATGTCGGGGAATAGCATTAGAGACGTTGCCTTGTGAGGGTAATCTGGAACGGTTCGGTAAGTCACTTCGGCTACAAACCCCAAGGTGCCTTCTGAACCCACAATGAGGTGTTCAATTATCTCAATTGGATCATCAAAGTCGATTAGAGCATTTAAACTGTAGCCAGTTGTATTTTTCATCCTAAACTTTTGGCGAATTTTGTTTGCTAAGATGGAATTCTGCTTAGTGATCTTGGAGAGTTGGTGGATACGGGAGCATAATGATGAATGAGTTTTTTGAAATTGGATTCGGCTTAATGAGTCACGAGTATCAAGAATACTACCGTCAGCAAAAATAATTTTTAAGCCTTCTATTGTTTTATAGCTATTTTGACTAGTGCCACAACACATGCCACTAGCATTATTGGCCACGATGCCCCCAATCATGGCTGCATTAATAGAAGCGGGATCAGGACCAATTTTCCTGTTATATGGAGCTAAAGCAATGTTTGCATGCGATCCAACTACTCCTGGTTGAAGGGTAATTCTTTCTCCAGAATCATGGATCTGAATTTTTCTCCAACTTGGACCTAGCAAGATCAGGACAGAATCAGTTACCGCCTGACCAGACAGACTTGTTCCGCCAGCTCTAAAGGTACAGGGAAGTGAAAGGGACCGACACTCTTGAAGAACAGCCCTTATTTCGAATTCAGAATTTACTTTGATAACAAGTTGAGGAATTAAGCGATAAAAGCTTGCATCTGTTCCATAAGCAAGAGTCCTCAAATCATCATCTATTAGTTGTTCTCTTGGTATATGTGGTTCCAGCGCTTTGGCTAAAAGTTTGTAATTACCATCCATCATTCGTAACAGGGTCTCCTTTTTTTTCGATCACCCGGTGAAAAGTCCCATATGAAAAATTTTGTGTGACTTTCTAGAAAGAACTAGCAGTCCTTTTGTTTATTTCTAAACAGATACTCCAAGGTTAAAGTTTTTATCTAAGGTGTTGTTTTTACTTAAGGTTAGAGACGCTGCTACAATTGTTTTAAATCGATTAATCAATTAGGATCTAACCATTTTTCCTAATTGAATTAGCTTTTCTAGACCATAAGTAGTAAGTTCGTCAAGTCTTTCAATGGTTAGATCAGGAGGAGGGTATTTTACATGCACTTCAGGGTCAAGAGCATAGTGCCCCTGACGAAGAAAAATTGTTGTAACACGCCTGCTCCATGAATGTTTAACAGAATTTAAAATCCTCATTTTATCATCTACCAGAATATAGTGTTCTGCAGGATACCGCCGCTCTACGTCATCTAACGCAAGCTCCTTATGAACATAGATAAGTACATTTGAATTTGCAACATTAAACAAACCAGCACTTTCAACTTTTCTGGGTTGATAGACGATGTCACCATCTGAAAAGATGACGACTAGCCCCCACTTCTTGAGTTGATTAATAATTTCTAACGCTTTGGGAAAAAGACGCTTGGCAAATGGATAATTCAGAATGTAGGAAGATATGTTGAGTAAGCGGGGGTCATGGGGATACTTTACACGGTACAACTGTAATGCTCCTAAGTAATCAGCATAACCAATCTCATCTCGAAGTTTAATAAAAATATCCCAATAACGTTTATTGTTTTCATAACCAATTGTATCCTCGATGTAATGGGTGAAATCAGTGAGAACACGGTCATTGTCCAACAGGGTGTTGTCAACATCTAGAAGAAGTACCACCTCACTCTTCAAACTAATCACTCTCCTTTCAAAACTAATTTGATTCTTTAATCAATAAGAGGCAACCCATCTATTAAAGTGAAGACTATCATGAATTGTACTTGGTTCGTATGGATTACCAGCCTAATAAGTTGCCATAGGTGTTTGGACAGAACGCCACTGAATATTACTGTAGCGGATGGGGCGGTGTTCTCGGTAGGCTAGAATTCTGTTTTGGATTTGAGCAGCTAGGTCGAATAGTCCTTTGGATGTAGCAATCTTTTTTGCTAGTTGTGCTATTTTTGTGGCTTGTTCGAATCTTTCTACTTCGGCGTAGGCTGCTCCTAAAGTGTCTAGAAAAAGTGGATTTGAATAATTTGTTGCTTGGCAAACTTGTTCACTGAGTTCAACGGATTCTTTCCCTTGACGAAACTGAGAATTGGTGTGAGTTGCTAGGATCCAAGCCAGTCGATTAGCCACTTCCGGCCAGGAAGGGTTAATTCGAAGGGCTTCCCGGTAGTGGGTTAGGGCTTGGGAGATTTTGCCTTGATGTGCTAAAGCATTAGCTAAGTTGGCATGTGCTTGAAAGTCATCTGGATTTAACTCAATGGCTTTGCCAAGCGCTGGTATTGCCTCTTTAGTTTTCCCTTGGCTTAGAAAAAGGGTTGCCAAATTATTGTGGGCACTTGAGGAGTTCGGATCTATACTGAGCGCTTTTTTTAGTAAATCAAAAGCTTCTATTTCCTTTCCTTGCTGAATTCGGATACCTGCCAGATTGCTATAAACTTCAGAACTATCTGGAACAAGATTGATAGCCTCTTTGTAATGAAAGGCTGCTTCTTCAAGTTTTCCCTCCATTGTCAAAATAACTGCCATACTATTGTGTGCATTTGGAGCCTTGGGATTTGTTGCTAGCCAGTTGCGACAAAAAATTTCATAGTTTTGAAAATAAGTTGATCGATGGATCGTCAGAGTTGCAAATAACAAAACAACAAGAGTGAGGAAACCTTTGTAACCTAGAAGGTATTTGGATTTCTCATAGGTTTTAAAAGCTGAGACAGTCAAAAAAGCTGTACCTAACCCAGCTAAGAAAACATAACGTTCGGCAAAAGGGGCTTCTTGTTGCAACAGGTTAGCAGTAGGCAGCAACATGAAAAAAAGCCAGGCTAACCAAAAGTAAAGCATCGGACGAATTGAAGATGGAAGCTTCAGTAGGCAGATGAAAATCCAGAGAATGATTATGCAGCTAATGACTAAACGCCATGGAATGAGCCAAATTTCAACTGAAGGCTCATAAATCAATTTGGCAAAAGGAGTGATGAAAACTTGTAAAGCATATAAGAAGGAAAACACAAAGTTGGTTAAATTCCCAAAACTATATTCCTCACCTCCAAATAGGGAATGACGAATTAAAAAATAAACAGTACAAATGATGACCTCTGGTAAATAATTCCCCATCCGACGGATAATATTTGCAGGTAAAGGTGATGCAGAAATTCTGAAGAAATCGGCAAGAATAAAAATAACTACTGTGACAACTGCCTGTTCCTTACTAAAGAGTGCTAGAGCAAAAGCTAACACTGCTCCTAAACGCCAATGAAGACCATTTCTTAGATAACAGTAAATTGCTAAAAGAATAAATACTCCAGGCATTAGAGTTTCTCTACCCGAAGCAATTGGGTAAACGCAGGATGAAGCCACGGGATGTAGAGCAAACAGAAATGAAGCTATCAGAGCGGGTAAAGGCTCTAGATTGAAAATGGGTAAACGAAGCAATCCGTAGGCCAGCACAGCGGCTATCCCCATTAGTAGAACGTTAAAAGCATGAAAGGGTTGTGGTTGATCACCATGGATAGATCTTTGTAGTAACAAAGAAAATCGAACTACAGGACGATAATAAGGAAGAGTAGGAAAATGTCGTTCTGTAAAAATTCGGCTAACATCCTCAAAGGACTGAATCGGGGGGTGAGAAAGGATAACTTCGTAATCGTCATAAAGAAAACCATTTTCAACGGAAGGAGAATATATTCCTATTATTGTAACGAAGAGAATCAGAGGAATCCAAAATCTTCCTGGAAACTGTGATTGGTTAGTAATTTTTGAAAGTCGATACTTTTGGTTGTGTTCTAGCTTTCCCATTGTTTAGAATTCGATTAATCTAAAAATTAGGTCCAATAATCAATCCCTATACTATTATGATACGATTTTACCTCGAGAAGCGGTGATTAAGGTGATTAAGAAATAATTTTTGTTAAAAGGTGGGTCCCATCCTACTGGAGTGTTTATCAATAAGTTTGATCTTTTTGGAGATGCTATGAGGCATTGTGGTGTTAGAAAAAAGAGCAGCCCACTTGGTATTAACAGACGTTTTTTTTTGAAAAGCACAACAGCTTTTCTAGGAACCTCAAGTTTGCTGGGATTCCCAGGTTATATCAGAGGTAGTTCTAGTATTGAAAACTTAAGGAGGGAAGCCACCCACCGACAGCGGCGCATCATTCTCGATGACGATGGAGATTTAGTTTATTCTCCCGAGGCAAAAAAAGGAGCAAGGGCTTTCCTAGACCTACGTTTAAAGCCGGTTTTAGGGACTCCAGTAGACAGTATTGCGTGGTGCATTATGTGGGGAATTGCCAAGGGGGAAGGTCAAACTCGTTATTGGGAAACACAACAACGAGGTTATCCACTTAATGAAAGTATTAGTGATCCAACCCCAGTTATGGTGCAGGAAGCTCAAAAAAATCAGCTGGAGATTTTTGGATCCATTCGTATGAATGATACACATGATGCCTTTGGAATGCCGGAAGGAAAACTAATTTATCCTCTTAAAGTAGAGCATCCTGAATGGTTGTTGGGCAACAAGAGCCAGAAGGGTCAGCCCTTTACCACTCTGAATGCTGCGATGTGGTCTGGACTAAATTATGCAATAGAACAAGTTCGAGAAGACCGACTTTGGTGGATTCAACATACGATAGAAAATTATTTGGTCGATGGAGTTGATCTTAATTTTTTCCGAATGCCTTGGTATTTTAAACAGGGAGAGGAAAATTCAGGTATGGCATTAATGACTGAACTGATTCGACGTGCCCGTTGCATAATCGATAAGGTTTCGGAATCACGGGGCAAGCCAATACTTCTAGGTGTCAGAATTCCCGGTACTTTAAGGACTTGCCAAAAAACTGGTTTAGATGTTGAAACTTGGCTTAAAGAAAATTTGGTCGACAGACTTCTTATTGGTGGAGGATATACAGCCTTTACCAATCCAGCCCAAGAGATGGTTCAGTTAGGACATTCCCATGATGTACCAGTTTATCCTTGTATCAATTGTGGCTTGAAGGTTTTTGGTTCAGATGAGGCCATGAGAGGTGCCGCCTCAAATATATTATCAGCTGGGGCCGATGGGATTTATCTTTGGAATTATCAATACCGTAAAGTTCCTATGCTCGCATATGGACGTCCAGAACCCTCCTCCTACAGGTTCCTGGAAGATCTGAAATCCGTAGCAGCCTTAAGATTTCAGAATAAAAATTTTGGAGTTGATTACCATCAAGATATTGGTCCTTATGAAACTGCTAGTTATCCAGGACAACTTCCTATAAAACTGGATATTGGTAATCCAGGGTCTAAAGTGTCTGTTATTATTCCGATAGGTGATGATGTAATGACTGCAAAACATTTAAATAGATTTCATGAAGCTATTTTGGAGTTACAGTTGGAGGGATTAGAACCGGATGAACAAATCGAAGCCCAGCTTAATGACCATCGGCTTGAGGTTAAGGTAACAAAAGTTTTGGGGAAGAATAACAATGATTCTTTGACTAAGATCTTATATACCCTTAGCTCAACACCGATCAAACAAGGCAATAATCAGTTACATGTTTGGATGGGAAAAAGTAGAAGACAAATTATTACTCCTACTCTTCGCTATGTCTGGTTAAAAGTGAACTATCTTTGAATAGGGCAAAGGAGAAGCTATTTTTTTGATAATAGGTTGAGGAGAATAGCATTTATTGCCTAAGGATGTCTTTTGTACCACATAACTCTTCATAGAAAGCCATGCCCCGTTGGATTGTGGTGAGAACATTTTCTTTCTGCTGTTGGGTGTTAAAATAGGCATATTCCTGCACCCAACGCTCCAAGGGCTTGAGAAATTCTAATAAGTAGCAACCACTTTGGGACTGTTTAAGTTGGTTTCCTTGGTAACTGACATAAACAGGATTGGTGTGAGCAAAAAGGGGATGGGTCCAAATCGAACGTTCTTCCGGCCAGCCTCCTGAGCAACGGGCAGCGATCCAAAGGCTTTTATCTATAAAATGGTCAATGAGTAGGCTTGCTTCCTTGCCACCATTTCTAGATGCAGTGGAGTATACTGGTTGCCCGTTTACCACAAGTTCTAGACGTTCAAATGATCTATGAGAAAAAGCGCTTGCTTTGATCTGTACTACCTTTCCCTTTTTTAAACTCAATTCGTCTCCCGAACCTAAGCCGTTTACACTAAGGCTAATCATGGGTCCATTAGTAATAAAAGATTGCCCTTTTCTTAGCCCGTTAATCCAAGATTGATAAGTAAAAGGCTCGGTTAATTTGACGTAGACTCTTTGATGACCAATCGCTTCTTCCGGTCCAATCCGGTCTGTTCCAGCAGTAGCTGGCAATCGAAAACCACAGTTCAAGAGATGATACCAAAGCTTCAATGCTTCTGGGAGGCGTGTGTGTGTAAGAATATCTGCGGTGTCAATCGCTCCAAAGACCATATCAATAGGAAACTCCCGTTGCGCAGGACGCAAGTGCGCCCAATTTACTAGACCTTGCTGACGATGCGTTTCTCTCATTACCTCCAAGAGGAGAGGAAAATCTGGTGATCCGGGTTGGCCATACTTTGGATGACCCTGACCACTGGGATCCAAAAATGAATAGCGTAAGATGTTGGGAGTAGGATGTGCTAATCCACCAGTGGAGAGTGGGGTTATCAATTTTTTTAAATTCAGTAGACTGACATGTCCCAGCTGTTGATTGCGGTACTCTTCATTGTAATACACCAAATGTCTTGAATCTGAAATTGGGTCTACCTTTCCTTTAAAATATTGTTGGGAATAGGTTTTCCCAAGATGGCTAAAGATCAAGACATTACTAACTCGTAAATCCTCTGCCTGCATTTCGAATAAAGCACTGGACGGATTCAACATATGAATATGGGTATCGCCAGAATACCACCCTTCTTTTTCCATATTCGCCCATCGCTTCAGTCGAAAGGTTTTCTTAATAGTTTTATTAGGAAGCACAACCACTTCCTCCTCAAGGGGAGCGTACTCCAGACCTCTTCGAATGGAGATTGCTAGTTTTCCAGAGGGAGCACGGATTCGAAAGTTTCCGTCTACATAGTTCCAGCGAGTGGCATTTGCCCGTGGCCGAAGAATTAATCCGTAGGAAGTATCTGCTGGAGAGCGATAATTATTCTCTTTATCGATGACCCTAACTCTTCCAAGGGTTGGTGCACCATTTGAATTTTCTACTAGCTTGCCTACTAGTACACCTGTTTCATGAACTTCAAGGGGAGCTCTTTTCTGACCATGGTGAAGTTCAGATTTGATTTTAATTATTGCTTCGCTCTGGCTTATTTCAGAGCCTGCAAGGCTACAAAGAAAATATCGGGTCGTTGCAGCCTGGATTTCAAAGGTTTTTTTCTTAGGAATAAAATCGGAGGCTGGAAGGGTTACTTTTTGAAGTCGGGAGGTAGAATTATGGATCCTTAGAAGAATTGGTTGAAAAATTTTTTGGTAAAGAACCAATTCTGGGATAACTTTGAATTCAAATCCTTCTGGTTTTAGTTGAATTTTTATTTTTGGCCAGGGTAGCTCTTTCAGCAAAAAGGAAAATGTGTCTCGGGTCAATTTGAGACTTTTTGGGAGAAGCCTATTCCTTTTGGATGCCTCAAAAGAGGATATTTTCTGAGAAATGTCGTAAGCATTTAGTGCTTTTAAAACGGTAGCATAAAAATTTCCATCGACCTGGAATTGATTTCTGACACCTTGATATACATTATCAACAGCATCAGAATGAATCTCATCTTTAAAAATCGAGTAGAGATCGTGAACGAAAACCGGCAGTTTACTTGATTGGGGTACATTTCTGCTAGAACTCTGGTAACAGAAAAAGATTATGACTCCAACTAATATCAAAACCAGTCGAGCCTTCCAGCATGTCATTTACGATAGTCCTATTTTTTGGGTTGTTAAAGATTTCCCAAAAATTCTGTTTTTAAAGAACCTGAATAAACACTGGTTGAAAGATCTTTAGTTATTCATTTTTTGTTTTCAAACCTTTTTTAACTCAGGAATACTTAAGCGCCCATCTATTAGGGTAATGTAAGGTTCTAATCGTTTGTCTCGCTTGAGTAATCTAATTTCAAGATAATTTGGACCTGGATGAATAGTGATAGGGTCAAGTTTGAATTCAAATTCATGAGTGTCCTTCATGATTAATCCAGGAAAGGCTCGAGGATCTGGCTGAACGGGTTTTCCGTTCCATAGAAAAGCCAATTTATCCTCAGGTCCCAGATCAACCAGACGGACCCAGGCCTTTGGTGAAGATGTCGGTTGAACCTTTGTTAGATCATCGGCGATATCAAATACGACCCTATGACCGATATTATCAGTGGAATAACCAATCATCATGGGGGTTTGTCCAGGCCACTCAGCGTGTCCAAAGGTTCCAGTTAGGACTCCCCCAGTATGAGGACTACCATCTAAGAGATATTTCTTGGCGCCATATTTGAGCAAGTCAGGATTAACCATGTCGTGGGTAAAACTCAAATCTAGTGGATTTTCTCCAGGGCGATGGTAGTGGGGCATCCGATAAAAATAGTTCCAAAGCTGAATGCCAGAAATTCCAGAAGAAAAAGCTCTATAGGTAGCAGCTCGGAGAGATTCACGACCTTCTCGGGTAGGTCGAGCATGTGTAAAACAGGCCTGTGAGGGGATGCCATGTTTTGCACCCAGTTCAGCAATCTCATTCCAAGGAGTACTAAAAGGGGAAAGGCCATTACTGATAACGGTCATATCCAGCAATCCTTCTTCCAGCCAGACTGGGAGATCTATCCCGATCCGAAGGCAGAGGTCAACGGTTGCTGGAACTCGGGCAGAAATGAATATCGGCCGTCCTCGTCGAGTGCCTTGTTCATTAGCAAGCTTTCGAATTCTGCGAATAAAAGATGTCATTACATGACGTTGTGCATAGGCTTCGTAACTTGGGAATAGGAAAGGGGATCGGAAAAAGTCAAGCTCAAGACCATCTAAATCATATTTATTAACTGTTTCAGCTGCCAAGTTGAAAATAAGATCTCGATAAGGTCCAATGGCATAATTTCCAGCACTTGCTTGAAAATACTGAAAACTCTCATCAGGATGAGCAATCCCTCGGTCACCAATTAACCATTCTGGATGTTCCCGCTTCCATTTTGGTACATAGAAATAAGGTTCAGCCGGATGGGTTTTTGGTAATTGGCTTGGTCGATCAAGACCTAAGCGATCTCCCCATCGGTCATGATGGTCATTCATACGAATTCTAAGAAAAACATCAATGCCAACCTTATGTCCTCCCTCACAAATCAAGGTCAAAGGATCCTGACCTGCAGCACACAGACGTTTAACTGCTTCATTCATGCGTAGCGTATTTCCACTTCTTAGTACATCCTGATCGTCACCGATAATTGGATAGGTCTCAGAGCAATGAGTGGTGCCACCGGCATGGTTAATTCCATATGCATACATGCTTATAGCAGAATTACTCAAAGGCCCAATCGATCCCTCAATTAGGCCTTCTGGACTGGGAGGCCAGCCCATGCGAAGGAGAGGATCACCAATGTCTTGAAGTACAACTCGATAATCTTCAGGACGTTTTCCTGAGAAAGAGGTACCTTTGTTATCCCTTCGTACTAAACCAGCAGCAGTTGCTGTTTTCGGAAGGGAGTTAATTGGATTTAAACTCAGGGCTGTTCCAGCGAGGGCTGTTGTGCGCAGGAACCTCCTCCGTGAAAAACTCGAAAGTGGGCGGGTTGTTTTAGGCATGGAGTATTCTCCTTAAGTAAAATCATTGCTGATTGGCACCAGCTGATTAGCTGACTGAATTTGCCCGAGTTGAAACTTTTCTCAAGCCAATTTTTTCTGAAATTCTAAAAGAAGCTATTTTAGCAGAGAATTAAGATGTAGTGGTTAATCAATAGAATCCATTTATTGTATAGAACTAATAATTTCTTTTTAGAGTACAATGTTGCAGACTTAAAGGAACTGCTTGATAAGAAGTAATCAGTTGTGATTAGCAGTGGTTATTGTGACTAAAATTCTTTAAACTCTGAAGGTCACCTATCCTCGACAGCTGATTTAGCCCTAATATACCCAAAGACGGATAAAAACTTATTTATGTTGTTGCTAATTAGTGTTTTTAATGGTTTAAATTGTTATTCTTTGGATAGGTGTTAACGAGGACTTATGTCAAATATTTTTTCAGGGACTCAGGATGAAAACAGAAAGGATGATCGAATTAATTTTGTCAAGAGCATCCCATTTTTTTTAGTTCATTTGGTTTGTTTTACCGCTATATTAACTGGAGTTTCATGGGAGGCAATAGGTTTGTGCCTAAGCTGTTATTTCCTTCGAATGTTTGGCATCACAGCAGGATATCACCGTTACTTTTCACACCGCAGCTATAAAACTAGTCGAGCTTTCCAGTTTCTTTTGGCTTGGCTGGGGTGCTCTTCTGTACAAAAGGGTCCATTATGGTGGGCGTCACATCATAGAAAACATCACCAGCATTCCGATCAAGAAGAAGATGTTCATTCACCAGAACGCATGGGATTTTGGTGGTCTCATGTAGGATGGATTTTGTGCAACAAATATGACCATACTGATTATGACTCTGTCAAAGACTTGACGATATATCCAGAACTTCTATGGTTAAATCGATTTTATTTAATTCCGCCTGTCTTATTAGCTGGCATTTGTTTGTGGCTGGGTAATTGGCAGGGGTTGGTGTGGGGTTTTTTCATTAGTACTGTTCTGCTCTATCACAGTACCTTTGTAATTAACTCTCTTTGTCACATGTTAGGAAAGGTCCGTTATAAAACTGGTGACACGAGTCGTAATAGTTTAATTCTGGCAATATTGACAATGGGCGAAGGTTGGCACAACAACCATCACTACTATGCAACTTCTGTTCGGCAAGGGTTCTTCTGGTGGGAGTTGGATATTTCTTATTATATTATCCATGTTTTGTCTGCCCTCAGAGTGGTATGGGATATTAAAACTCCCCCTCAAAGAGTGTTAGATGTAGGTCGGGGTCTTTTTAAAAATCCTCTTGAAGAATGAATTTCTTGTAAGAAAATATACTTATAAAATTCCAAAAATCAGGAAATTAAAGTTTGACTCAAGATGGTAGCGAAATTAAAGTGGGTGAGGATCTTTCTAAGATCCTTTTTTTAACGGTGTCCATTGGTTTATCAGTTGTTGTGATTTTTCTATTTGCGCTGGGGTCATTTGCCTTTCCAGCTGGCTTTTCAATTGATTGGCATCTTGGTGTCCTTGGGAACCAGCAATACTGAACCATTTATGTGCTTTAATAGAATCTTGTGGTATGCCAACTCCTTTTGCATACATCAAGCCTAAACGGAACTGGGATGAAGCAATTCCCTGTTCTGCAGCAAGTCCAAACCAATCTACTGCCTCTTTGAAGTTTTGTTTAACTCCTTGTCCATCATGGTACATCAGTCCTAAGAGGAATTGGGCCTCGGCAAATCCCTGGTTTGCAGCTAGTTGATACCACTTTGAAGCTTCCTTGTCGTTTTGTTTAACTCCATCTCCCTTTGCGTACATAAAACCCAATATAAATTGTGCTTTTGAATGCCTCTGTTTTGCAGCTAATCGAAACCATTTACGAGCTTTTTTGAAATCCTGTTGAACACCTTGACCATTCCCATAGGCAGCACCTAGATTGTATTGGGCCTCAACATTACCCTGTTTTGCCGCAAGTCGAAGCCATTTAACAGCTTCCTTGAAGTCTTGTCCAATGCCCTGGCCATGATAATACATCACTCCCAGTGCAACTTGCGCTTGGGGATCTCCTTCTTCAGCAAGGGGTAGCAAATCGATGTAAGATATTGCAGAGTAATCTTTGAGATTATCACCAAGAATTGTGCTATGTCCTGGGAAAAGTAGAAGTAATAGAAGTAAGTATTTAATAGCGTTCATTATTATCTAATCTTTCCTTTTGTAAGCTGGTCAGTTAATTTTATAAATATTAGTTAGTCTACAACAATTTATGTTTATTAGCCAAGGAGGGTAATATCTGTGTTGTGGAAGGTAAAGTCCCTAGCAGGCACAGAGTTGCAAGAGTCCCCACCAGTTAAGGGTTTACGGAGATCTCCCCTTCTTGATTGACTGCAATGGGTTGCAGGAAGGGGTGTGCTTTTACAATTAAAACAGCCATCAAAACAGCCATCAAAACAGCTATTTATCTTTTTACCCTTAAGGGAGGGGGGGCACCCCCTTTTGAGCCTTGCTGAGTACGTATATAACCCCCCTCTCAAATATAGCTCTACTTTTTGAAAAGGTGGTCAAGCCCTCAAAATATTTTTTATTTTTTTGAATTACTAACAGTCAACATCTAGGGTTAGATGTCCTCCATCCTCATCTACATATCCAGATGCAGAACAGCCTTCTATTACATCCTCTGCTATATCTTCCACTGCTCCTTTAAAATCATAATCATACTTCAGGTCATATTTATCCATACCAGCAACTTTTGCTGAAACATCCTTAACAACAGACAATTTAGAATCACCAGCAACATTCAAGAACAGACCAATGGCAATAGCAGTTAAGACTATCTTGGTATACAGATCTACTTTCATGGTTTTCTCCTTTGGTTTGTCAGTGGAATTACTTCTTGGGATTTTCTTTTTTAGGTTTGAAATTTCTAGCTAGTCTCTGGGCTTCAGCTATTTGTGAAGGTGTCATGAATTTGGCTAGCTCATCTCTGGCTTTAGCAGCATCTTTATCTCCTTGAGCAGTAGCTAAGTTGAACCATTTGTGCGCTAATACATAGTCTTTGGGAACACCTTTACCTTCGGCATTAATGTACCCTAAAGCACCTTGAGCAGAAGCATATCCCTGCTCAGCAGCTTTTCTGAACCATTTCACAGCTAACTGGTCATCTTGAGGAACAACATTACTCTCCCAATATATCAATGCTAAATTGAATTGAGCAGCAACAACTCCCTGCTCAGCAGATTTTCTGTACCACTTAACAGCTAACTGGTCATCTTGAGGAACACCCAATCCTTCTTTATACAAATTCCCTAACATGAATTGAGCCCTAGCATTTCCCTGCACTGAAGCCCTCTTGAACCACTTCAAAGCTAATTGGTAATCTTTTGGAACTCCTTGACCAAAGAAATACAGCCCACCTAAAACAGTTTGAGCCCTAGCATTTCCTTGTTCAGCCCTCCTAATAATGTCCTTAACTTGCTCTGGAGTGAGGGTTGGTCTTTCTTGCCCAAACACACTGGTACATCCAGTCAGGAGAACTGCTAGTAGGAGGTAGCTTAAAATCCTCATAGTGTTACCTGTTGCTAGAACCATTTCTTTGTTGGCTTCCATTTTCTAGATAATTTCTGAGCTTCCTGAATTTGTGAAGGTGTCATTTTCTCAGCCAGCTTATCTCTAATTGTACTGGCTTCTCCAAATCCTTGGGCTGAAGCTAGATTTAACCACATGTGTGCCAGTACGAAGTCTTGGGGAGCACTGTATTGCCCCCTGAAATAAATTCCCCCTAAAGTGAATTGAGCTTTAGCATACCCCTGTTGAGCTAATGAGTTGTACCATTTAAAGGCTTCTTCATAGTCCTGTGGCATTCCTTTGCCCAGCACATACCATCCTCCTAAAAACCATTGGGCTTCAGGATCTCCCTCCTTTGCCAGTGGAAGCAGCTCTTCAGCTGACAGCTTTTTATAGTCTGGCTTGTCTCTTTTTCTCAGCTTTCTTTTTCGTAGAAGTTTGTAAATACAGTGGGACTACAATGAAGAGGGCAGCCAGAAGCAAACCTAATAAAATTTCCATTTCAAATCTGATCCATTAGGAGGTAGTTCAAAACCCTCATGGTCTTAGCCTTTTTATTTGTTAAGGAAGTTTCCTTAATTTTACAACAATCAAAATATTTTTATATTATTTTTTGAGAACTGTCTTACACCCTCTATAGCCTCCTACATCTACTACACCTGCTACAAAAGAGAAGACACCTAATATTGCAAGGACTAGCACTGAGCAGTATCATAAAGCATGGCTCCCAGAAAGAAACCTTTTAAAAGACCTTCTACATTTGTTCCAAAGAAACCTCAAGACATAGAGATCTCAGCTGAAGATGTCCTATTTCTGGAGAAGATCTCAGAGGGAAAAGCCTCTCTTAGAAAAGGTCCTCCAGCATCTTTGAAGCATGGTGGTATAGTGGCAAAAATCTGGAAGGAGAACATGACCTTTGTGGACTCTGTTAAGGTACTGTCAGCCCAATGCTATAACAGAAGTAAGAGGGTTTTTAAAGATCCCACCCCCAAAGAAAAAAGAAGATTTTTAAATTCAATCAGAAAAAAAACAGATGACCTTTTTC
>Ga0310345_10003007_pt1 | contig 16412 bp, 13 predicted proteins | sample HC15DNA20500_MG_FD_204667 | JGI IMG/M metagenome (GOLD analysis project Ga0310345, IMG submission 204667) | Marine microbial communities from station ALOHA, North Pacific Subtropical Gyre - HC15-DNA-20-500_MG | ecosystem: Environmental > Aquatic > Marine > Oceanic | place: Pacific Ocean: North... | reverse complement strand
CGTCAAACTCTTCTGTCGTTGAAAGCAGCCACTGTCCCGTAGGCAATATGGTGGTCGACAGGCCGAACTGTTCCAAAGTGCTGGTAAAGGTCTGCCATGCTGTCGTCTCCAGGCTGGGCGTGCCGCTTTGGGTCGTTGAAAAGCCCATCATCGCCATCGTCGAGGTCACCAGGTCGCTCGTCGCGGTGGGTGCATTGGTCGTGCTCGGCGCGTTTGTCGTGATGGCCTCAAACATTTCTTTTTGCCGCTGCTGCCACACATTTTCGCATACCCGCCCGAGGCCATTGTAAAGCAGCGATTGTACAAGCCTTAGCGAATTGTTTCTTGATTCGTCATCGCCTGAGACGGCCAGTTCACAATAGGTCTTTACGGCGCTGCGCAAGGCAAGACCGATCGGCACAAATGGGTGCATATAGGAAAATTCATCGCTGAATACCCGGGTCCCACCCAGCGTTCTGTTGCCGGTATGCGATTTGGCGAATTCGTTCAGAAGGTCCGTGGCAAACCGGCGTGTGAAGGCGCAAATGGCGCGGATAGTCTTTTTGACTGCCTTGCTGCCGAACGGCGGGTCTTCATATCCCAGCACCCATTCGCCAAACGGTTCGCCAAACGCTTCCTTGGCAAAGACCTGCAGGGGCCCTTCGAGAGCCAATTCGGTCACCAACCGCTCCAACACATACTCAGTCGCTTTCTGGGTGGTGGCCTCATCCGTACCAAGCCCTTCAAAGCCAACCGTACCGATTTGCGGAGCAAGCCAGTTGGCAAAATCGATACCGGCCATGATCTGGACCACACGTATCATCAGCATGGCAGAGTTGTTGAGATACTGATCGCCAAGGGTGTTGTCGCCAAACCATTTAGGTTGTGCCAGTGCAATGTTCATGGCCGACTTACCCCAGATTTCCGCATGGCTTTGGAAATCATCCGGCATCATGGCTGATGCTGCATGGACTTGTTGACTGTCGCCGGTACAAGGTTCCAGGTACTGGATGGAAAACAACTGCGCAGCGTTGGCCCCCCCGATTTTTTTATCTGTATCCCAGGCATGCTTTACGGAATAGTTATAGACGGCAACATCCGGGCTGAATTTTTTGTTATGTTGTCCTACAAGGTCCGCGACGCGCACGTCAGTTCGCGGGGAGACCATCTGCATCGCCAGCTTCCCGTTTGAAAAGGTGATTTCATGGATGGTTCCGTCTTGCATCTTGGCGCGCAACTTGACGGGGTCGTTTTCCGGGATGTTATCGAGCGCACTGTCTTTTTTTTTCTTGCGGCAGAGGTTCAGAGTACGGAGCGAGCCGCCTTTCTGCCCCGGCATATGACCGCTGATAACTTCGAGGGACTTGACACCCCGAAGCATGCCGAGCGACCGGCCAGAGACCACTGGATCCGCTTCCTGATCCAGATTTGACGGCTGCTGGCCATCTGGGTCACCGGCCAGTTCATTGTAAAACACGTGAAACTCGTGGGAGATCTCGTCGAAATGCATGTAGAGCGACGGCCTGTTCGTATCCGCGTTAGCCGTCCCAGGCACCGGAAAGGCGAGGGAATGGCGGCTGCGAATGGTCTTTGTACCGGTATGGTCCAGATCTGGCGCGATGGCATCAACCTCGCTGATAATACCGCGGCTATCACCGACGGCGCGAGAGAGATAGAATTGGGATTTGGCGGCCAGGTCGTGAACGGCGGACCGAACCGGGGTCCCCTGGTCAAGCTGATTTCCATCTGCGCCATTCTTGACGGCGGCCTCCAACTGTTTGGGATCAATGATCCGGCGACCATGGCCCAGAATGTAGAATCTGTCTTCGCCGTGGCTGTCTTCTTCATGGATTACCCGGAACTGTGAGGTAACAGTAATCGGGTCATTACCCGCGTTTTTTTGGACAGATTGGGAACCATTGTCAGACAGGCCGGAACCGTCATCGGCATTCACCAGGGACAGGGTGGTTGGGACGATACTGTCGGTCTGGACATGTTGTATTGACGGCTTGAGCGTGATCATTTCGATGGCATCACCATCAGATTCGTTTGCAGAGTCTTCCGTTTTGGCTCCTGTGAATTTGGCCATGCAACTACTCACCCGAGTCTTGCAGTTGTTTGGCGCTTCACCAGCTTGAGCTTGTGTCTTGATGGTCCCTGAAAGAGAATCGCTCAGCTGCAACATACCGTAATCACGGTTCTTTTGGGTATGCTTGTAAGACTGAAACTCAACCACATTCCCGCCCAGCTTGTCAGCCAATGCCCGAAGTTTAACCCTGTCCAGGCCCTGGTCTTCCAGCTCTTTCTGCTTGTCTGCGTCAAGGCCGAAAGACTTGATAGACCCGCTGAAGGTCGGGTTTGACGCGGCAATAGCCGTCTTGGAGACGGACGACTGCAAATGACTGCTCACATGACGCCCGCTGGCGGGGGCATTCATGGCGGTAGGGCGAATGAAGGTATAATTCGCATCAGGAGCCAGATCGACAGACCTGTTGTGGTGGTCATAGTCCAGCGGCACAAGATGAGGGTTCAGGAAATCATAGTGTTTGCCGCTCTCGGAATAGCACAGATAGATCGGCTGTCCGGGTTGACCGCTATTGTCAGGAGGGGTGAAACCGCCATCACCGGGATGCATAATCTCCTCGGGATCAACGGATACCGTATGTTGGTCGGAGGGGCCTTGCGCGCGCAACACAACGACCGGCCGGTTCAAGGTGGCGGCCAGGCTGAAGATGGCAAGATCGCCATAACTTTCAGTCCAGTCGCCGCCATCCCGCAGGTAAGATGCATATTCCTTCAGCAGCGCCTTATACAAGGCAAGCTTGTCGTTGCTGTCGTTAAATGGCTTGAAATTCCGCTGTTGCATAAGGCTCTGGATTCGCGGCTGCGCCATCAGATTGAAACGACCGCCCGCCTTACCCTTGCCTTTTGCACCACCCTGAAACTGTTTGGCGTTCTCGTTGGTGAAGTCCAAGACCTTCTGTATCAGATCCTTGAAATTTCTCGGCCGGTTCTTGGCCAGATAGGCACCGATGTCCGGTGACGCACCCTTGCTTTTCTTGCTGCCTTTTTTGCTGTTGTCATCAGCATTGACCAGTGGGTCCAGGAGGAGAGACTGGAACAGGCCATCGTTGACGTTGGCCGGGTCATCGATATTATTGGCAATGGCCTCCACGCGTGCAGCAACCTGCAGCTTGAGTGCGGCCCCTTCATCTTTGAAGCCATTCCTTAGCTTCACACTCATCTGTTGCTGCACACTCGTCTGTGGCAGTTGTTCCAAAAGGACAAAACCTTGTGCCGCATTGTAGACGCAGTTGCCATCGGCTTTCGCATTGATGATCAGCCCCGGAACATAGAAGCCGCCCCGCGCATTCCCATGTTGGCCGATACCGCCACTGCTGCTGTTTTTGGGATTGTAGGCTTGGGAGTAAGCGTTCTGAATGCTAGACTGAGCCCATGCCTGCAGCTGTGACAGACCGCCCTCGTTCTGTATGTCGAGCGCGAACGATTGGGCGAGTTGTTCATCGAAATTGACGTCATATTTGACGTCGTCGGTATCCGGCATCGCAATCTGGTTGGATTCGACGTTGACTACGGACTTGCTATCCGCACTTAAGTGGGAAGACATTTTTTTCTCCTAAACCATAATTTTCTCCAAAAATTCATCAAAAATCGTATATGGTGAAATTTAATTTTATAAATTTAGTTCAATAAGAAATTTTCATCTATTAATAACTTCTCTCGTGAGTGTGGTCTCTTTTCTAGTTTTTTCTTTTCTTCCTGAGTGGACAGGTCCTTGGTCACAAAGGCTCCGACTGCGTGCCAAAAGGATACAACCGGTGAATACAGTGAATACGGGCAGAATGAATCCGAAAGATTGTGCCGAAAGTAGTTGAAACAAACGCTGTCTGCGTGCCTTCTCCAACATCTTCCGGCTTCAAATGAAACCTCGGATTGCCTGATGGTTCCAATCTAGCACAGCAAATTCATATAGAAATTAGAAACACTTATAGGTCGTAGCAGTATATATGGCGGTGCATTCCTGGCGCAGGCAATAAAAAAGGCTGTCCCTGACGGGCCAGCCATCTGCCTGATTTTTGGGATGAAACGCCGCCTCCGGGCGCCTGAGGTCTGCGTCGATATCATCATGAGCCATTGCTGCCATCCCCAGGTTGCACCTGAATGTCCGGAAACGCCTTTGGTTGTCGCGAATTGGTCATCCGAGCGTGAAAATAGCACTTGTTGCCCGTCAGATGCTCCGCCAGGGCGTCAATGGCGTCCACTACCTTCCTGGCCGCCAAATAATCCTCAGAGCCGTACAAACCGCCACCAAGTGCGATCGCGGCCAACCTGCCAATGTCCAGCCTTTGCAGCTCTGCCGCCCGGTCTATTCTTCTCATTCTGTTTTTTGTTCTGGCCATGTCACTCTCCATAATGCGGAGAGGCGTCAGAACAAAAAAAGAACATTTGTGCAATAGCAAGAGCTTCAGAAGTGGGCTGTAACTAGACCGGTTTGCCTTCCTTGCTCACATAGCTTTTGCAGAAGCCCTTAAAACTATTGACCAACTGTGTCGGCGCCATACCGGCAGAGTTGATCTTTTTCCTCTTGAGAAAGTCGCGGTACTGGTCGCCAATCCTGTTCACATCCCAGCCTCCGCCATGCTCCTTGGCGATCGTCTCAAAGATGGTGCCGCGGATTGTATCCGCTGGAAATTCCGTCGGCAGGTCCCCAATCTGTTCGACCGTTCCGGCCATCCGGGCTTTCCGGCCAAAGATGGACTGGTTTATCTCCTTGATCACCGGGTCCATGTCATCAGGGTGCACCGGTTCAAAAAAGAGCCTGATACCAACAACTTTTCTGCGGTTTCTTTCGTCATGAATCCGCTCCCAACCCTTCAGGGTCACGTGCGAAATCTTCTTCAACTCCTTCTGTGCAGGTATAAGAACCCGGTCCTCGAGATGTTTGAAATAGGGATAGGTGCCGGCCGGAATCTCCATCTGGCGCCGGAATTCCTCCAGGTCCATTTCCCGCTGCCGTGCAAAACTATTGTCCAGCTGGAAGTAATTGGAAGCGATCAGATACAGCTTGAGCGAATATTTGCTGCTGCACCGCATGATCGTGGGCATGGACAATGCTACCCAGCCACTATCGTCTAGTGCGTACAAATCCTTGAAAGTTTCACTGAAACGGTAGCGGAAGTAGCCGGCGCCATCGATCTTGTCCTTCTCTGGGTCGCGGTCGACCTCAAAAGGGCCGGCAAAGATGGTATCAATCCGGTATTTCTCATGCTTGTCATCCAGGCAGGTAAGACCAATACCGCGCATTTTCTGGAGAAAGTCCAAGGCTTCCTTGTTGCTCAAATGTGTGATGTTCACATCGGTAAACCGGACCTTATGCCGCTTGTCCTCAAGAATCTCATCTTTCGCCCGGTGAATCAGGATGTAGAGCGTCTTCCACTGCGTAAGCGACATGGGCTCTGTACCGGCGGGGATCAGATAGGCGCCGCTGAAAGGCCTGATGATGGCGTCAGGGCGATCTCTGTTTGCACCCGTTAATACCTTCTGTATTTTTGACTTTTCAGCTCCCGCCAACGAGTTTCCCCTTAACCTCACATTTGCTATTTCATGTGATATATAAAAGTGCTTTCACGACAGATGCAAGCGGCAATCTCACAAAAATCTCCAAATGTGAGCATTTCCATAAGGACGATACCCACGACCATTTGAGAAAAAAATTTGCACAAACAAGTTTCCTGTAAACGTGAGGGTAGGGATGAAAGCTCTCCAGCGAAGAGCAGTTTGATCATCACTGGCAGCATCAATACTGGTGCCAAGTCACCCACCCAATGCACGCTCCTGTAGATGTGAGGTTAGGTACGATTGACGATCATTATCACACAAGACCCGGCCAAAGACTAATGCCGATCATAAAAACTGTCGATTAAGCCATTGAAATTGTGATAAAAACCAAACATGCGACTCACAGTAGAATATGCAAATAGCTGGTAGTATTGACCCTGTTACCGCTCAAAAACCCAGTAGATTGCATACATAGTCAACTGCTTGTAATATATATCTTTTCCTACTTTCTTGGCCGGGAAAATTTGGGTTCCTGTAGATGTGAGGATAATCGATCAGGGCAGTGGTCAAGCGACTCGTATAAGTATCTATAAACAAACAGAAAATTCTCGATCACGAATCAGTCCAAAATGTTTCCTGTAGATGTGAGGAATAGCGCCTGTTTACCTGTCATTTTGAACCCGATCGGACCGGTAAAGTCCTTTAAAATCAGTCTGCAAAAGGAGGTCATTCCGCGCCCGAAAATATGGCTCCTGTAGATGTGAGGTTAAGGCGACCTAGTGACCGTTTGCCATAGTTGTTAAAACCGAGAAAATGTTCCTGTAAATGTGAGGTAACTCCTGTAAACGTGAGCCAACCCCCCTGCAAATGTGAGATGTCTTCCTGTAAATGTGAGATTTTCTCCTGCAAAAGTGAGCAGTGTTCAAAATTTAGTTTATAAAACAACACGTTCCTATATTTACGAATCTTATTGAATCTCATTGAATCATTTTTATTGAATCTAACACTATCAAGAGGCAAAAACTCAGCACAACGGAAACAATTAGTCCGCTACGCGGACAAAATGCAAGCTCGCTCGCCGCTCGCTTCAACTACCCTGACGGATACTGATTGAATGCGGCAAGCCGCATCCTGATTTCTACCGCCCTATACCTACGGCATACCCCGTATTCCCACCCTAATAATGACAATCCCAGTACCTGGGATTGTCTGATTTCAGTCCATAAAACAAAAATCCTATAACATCAACGCTGCCGAAAGGTACAGACAACGGTCTTCAAGAAGACACGGCTCGATTTTGCCCCCTCTTTTCTTGCTTCTTCCGGATAGGTTGCCGCCTTGCAGGCTGTCTAATGCCTCAGGAGCCCTAACGGTTCCTATTTGTGTTTTCGCTTTGCCCGGATCATTCGAGTTGCGTCTTGGTGGCCTTTATAGGTGTTGCTCTTTCTGAAACACCGAGCACGTTTCTGGAATAACATTCTACTGGCTCTAAAACCCCAGATTTTGCTGACTTGTCTCTTTAGGCGTCCGTTTTTGTTAGGACCTCTTAATGTCGTGGCCTACCTTTTAGATTTTCTAATGAAGGCTTGCCCTTGCCAGTTGCTTTTGCTCGCCTGGCCGCGGTGCTTCAAGGCACTTTGTTCGCGCCTTATTCCGAAGACCCAGGTCACTGATTCTGCGCCGGATATTGCCCCGCCGGCGCCGATCATCCTGTGGGCCACATCAATGAGCTCTTGCCATGGAACTACAAGCCTGAAACAAAACTCGAAAATACGTCATAAATCAAGCCGGTCCGGCGGTTACGTGTGAGGGAAAATGCAGCTGCTTGGCGGTGCAGAACAGACAGATTGCATGCTTGAGGAAGTGCCCGCATACTGGGGCGATCATACACTGTTGGCAAAGACGCTCGGGGTTGGTATGGCATTTGGTGGTGCCACAGCACTGGGTGTCATGGCAGCAAAGGGCAGTGGGACAAAAATGGCGATGCAGAGCACTGCTTTGTCCGGGAAGAATGGCATGACAGCCAATCGTTACCACTCCCTTGGCAATGCGTCCAAGCCGATGACAGGGCTCATTCAACCGCGCCAGGCTTTCAGGCCGGTGGTTCTCTATTATCATCCGGACTATCAGTGGCGAGGAAAGTTCGGCGGTATCACCCCTTGGTATGCGGCAAAGACGCGTGAAGCCGCGCAGCGGTGGGTGTGCGAGTTCAACGATAAAGGCCAGCTGGTGAACACCTTTAGTGGAAAGCCCGTCGATACCACCAATTCATTGATTGAGTTCACTGTCGGACAGGCCATCATAGTGGTGGACGCGGAAGGCACAATCTATGTCGGGAATGAAGATAGGGCGCACGTGCACCATCATGACCAGGTTACAACCGCCCGGGAAGATATTCCACATAAAATCCTACATGGTGGGCACATCACAGCAGTGAATGGCTGGCCGCTTCTCGAACAGAAGAATACAGGCCATTATCGACCTGTGTCAGGCCAACCGGAAGCCCATACCAATCACAAGGTCGTTGTCGATCATTTTAACGCCCAGACCGGCTACCAGATGTTGGTCGGAGGCCATGGACAATACGATGAGGATGTCTATACACCGGACGTATATTGGCAGATCGCAGGCGGCGTACCGCTTGATCAGATAGACCCGGACAAACTGAATAAAGGCAAAGAAATCTATATGGAGTATCTGGACGATAAAGTGATCTATACTTCCACCTCACCTTGGGCGCCGACACGTCCTACCAAGCAGCAATAGCGTCGGTCCCTTACGTCGAGCCTAAAGGGCGGGCTTAAAATTTATAGCCCGCTCTCTAAGCCCGATAGTATCTCAGCCGGACAAACCGGAACAGGTGAGGATAACTGGTCGCTTACTTTTTGAACAGGTACCTTAAAAATTCACAGTATGCACGGACAATAGCAGAGTCATTTTTGCAGCGGTTTGCGCGAGACACCAAAAAATACAATTCCGTATCACAATAATTTTTTTTCGAATATTTCGAATAGCGCTTATATTTATAGTGATGATTATGGGAAGGAACCATGAAATGCCATTACCAGCTGACGCACAGGAATTTGGAGGCAGATTGCCATCTGTTGACGAGCAGCAAGCTGCCAATCAATTGAGACAAATAATCGCCTCAAATATGGATGGTGATTCCACGCTACGTCTTCTCAATGATGAAAGAGAAGCGACAGAAGTTACGTTAACGCCCGCGATGTCAGGCTTAATGATGGAGCTACTTCGTCACATCGGAAGAGGTGACGCTGTCACGTTAGTCCCATTTGGACAGATGCTAACGACCCAACAAGCTGCAGATATTTTGAATGTTTCTCGCCCCTACCTGGTTTCGTTGCTTGAGAAGAAAGACATACCGCACACAAAGGTAGGTAGGCACAGGCGGGTTCGAGCTGAAGACCTGTTTTCTTATAAAGAAGAGAGAGATTCAAACAGAAGCAAAGCACTATCTGATCTAGCAGAGATGGATGGGGAGTACATTTAGAGCGTGTTTGCAAACAGATACACCGCTTTCGTAGATGCTTGTTCGCTAATGGGTGCGCTTCAACGGAACATTCTGCTTTCACTTGCTGAGGCAGAGTTTTTCCGGGTCCGTTGGTCCAAGCAGGTCTTAGACGAAACACAGGTTGCAATTCAAAAATACCTGGAAAACAAGGGGGTGTCCGACCCTAGTGGCCGTGCCGCACGTGCCATCGTAAGCATGGAGTCGGCTTTCGCTAAGGCCATGGTTTCTGGATATGAACAGTTTATGTCGTTTGGCGACGACCTTCCCGATCCGGGCGACGCTCACGTTCTTGCCGCAGCTATCAAGGCCAAAGCGGACACGATCGTCACCGAAAATCTCAAAGATTTTCCATAAGACAAGCTTGCTGCAGCAAGCCTTGAGGTTCGAACTTCTGATGTTTTCCTTGCAGACACAATAACCTTGAACCCGGGAAGAGCTGTTGCTGCCATCCCCCAGATGCGTCAAAGGTTCAAAAATCCTGAAAAAGATGCTGAACGATTACTTTTGGATATGGAGAAGGTCAGTTTAACCGAGACGGTCGATGTACTCCAGAATCATGTAGATTCTCTTTAAGTGCATTTTTCTGCCTTGTACAACCTACAGAGGCTCTGGGGAACATGAAGCCTTGCAAGAATGGCTACCCGTCCAGTTAAACAAAATACCCGCCAAATCCGCTTTGGCCAGCGCCACTCGCTATGGCATCACCCGGTTGAAGCGGCTGCAAGTCTATCTCACAGACGGCAGGCTGTCGATTGACAATAACGCGGCGGTGTGCTGCATACGGCCAATAGCTCTCGGGCGGAAGAATTTCCTTTTCTATGGCTCAGACAAAGGCGGCGAGCGCGCCGCTGCCGTGTATACTCTGTTGGAGACTGCAAAGTTTAACGGTATAAACCCGCAGGCCTATCTGACTCGGGTGCTGGGCACTATTGCCAATCACCCCATCAACCGTATCCACGAACTGCTGCCATGGAACTACAAGCCTGTAGCCGAGCTCGAAAAAGCGGCATAAATCACACTGGCCGGGCGGTTACCGATATCCTGCTGCCTGACTGCAAGCTGTTTGCCGACAAGCTTGCGAAGGTAGGTACCCGCATGAGCTACACGCAAGCGGAGGGCATGTTCCACTGCTGGCCACTGTTGCGCACCAAGGAAGGCCTGTCGGCGCGGGCGGACATGGCTGCTCTTGTTACATCTCCGGCGGGTGGATAACGGGACGAGGGGCGAACTGCAGGACCAAAGTTCCAGTATGTGCAATTGCCTGCGCCGAGAAGGCGCAGGCAATGTCGGGATACTCGCCCCGGCTTCGCGAAGCGAGGGATTAATGCCCGCTATCCGATTTCGGCTGGTTGTCATCCAGGTCCGCGTTCGGTACAGGATGATATTCATCTTCGGCGTCGGGATCCTGTACGTTCGCGACAGCCTCGAAATCCTGCGGAACATCCTCATCCAGCATCAGTTCCAGATCGTCATCCTGGGTCTCAAAGACCGGGTTTGGCGGGATGAAGCCGCTCGTTGTGACGCGCCGTTTCAGCCCTGAATCATCTGTCACCGGACCATCAACGTTTTGGACCGTCTCCTCGTTGGTGAAGCCCTGCCAGTCATCAGCAATATTCGGGTCCGCATGTTTTCCGGCATGATTCAGTGACACAGTTTCCAGACTTTCCTGCCAGTGGATATCGCCGTTTTCATCCTGCTGCCAGCCGCCGTAGGTGTAGGCGTTGTCTTGTTCACTGTTGGGCATCTGAACGTGAATTTCGTCCATCATTGTGCCGTGGTGAAATGCATTGGCTGGCACTCTGTTTCGCATGATGAAGCCTTGTTGCTGCGGTGTGTCCGCAAAACTGTCCCGCACCATCACAGAACCGACAAGTGGTCCCCTGTGCGTCTGAATGCCCGTGGCTGAAGAGCCGCTTTGGCTGTGGGCCAATTGCATAATGTTGCGAATCCCCATCATGCTGCCTTGTTCCTGTCGCCAGTTGTCGGTACCAGGGTCGCCGCTGAATTGTGGGAAAAAGCCGTTGCTATCGTTGTCCATCAACCTCGAGCGCACCAGGGCGTCCCTAATCAAATCGGTGTATCGGAGCTTGATGGCGTCGACGGAGTCTTTCGGTTGCCACCAGGATTTGGCGTTCATGCCACTTGTTTCCAAGCTCATCCTTGGGTCACCCAGACCTTTCAGTTCAGCAATAACGTCTGCCTCATCCTGCGTCCCAATCAGATAGTAACCGGGGCTGATGGGTCCCGGCCCAAGATATTGCCCGGCGATGAATACATCCACATGAGGCAGGAGGTTGAGATTGTCGAGCGACTGCGCCAGGTTTTGCCCGGTCTGGCCGAGATGCCAAGCCATGAGGTAGATTTTTTGCTGTCCATCCGGACGCGCATACATCTGTACGAGCATTCCCACCTCATAGGGGATAATCTGGGGAGCCAGATCATCCTCCGCTTCCCTTGTGTAGCCCGCCGTAACAAGTTGCATGGTATTGCGGTCGGCCACCAGGTTCTGGCTGGCGATATTATACTCCGCCGCATTCCGCGTGGTCTCTGTCCCGGAGACGCCCAGCATGATGGGGCTGTATCCGGCTTCAAGCGCACTGTTGAGGCTTGCGGCGATATAGTCCGTCTGTGGCTGGTCCAGCATATAATTATTCTGGTAGCTGCTGATCCCGCCATTAAAACCAAAGCCGACCGAATAGACTGCCGAGTGCAGCAACTGCATGTCCTGCTCGGGCTTATATTTGAAATCATAATTCCTGGTGGCCAGTTCGTCGTCCTCGTCGTCAGAGACAGCATTGGTACCCGTCGCCTGATACTGATCAGCAGGGTCATTCTGGGTACTTAGGCAGCCACCGCATCCCGACGGGGTGTTCCCGACTTGAGCTGCAAAAGAGTCTGCGCCGGTCGTCTTCAGGATATTTGGGTCCAGCAGCGGCGCAACCGGACTGTTTTGCTGGCTGAGAAGCGGCGAGACGGACGGTGAAGACGACTGACCGAGGCCATAGCGCGGCGTGTCAGGCACATCGGACAAGTCCAATTGTGCGCCAATTTCGTCATCGATCTCGTCCGTTTCGCTGGGCGATGTTTTCAGCTGGTCGAGAAAAGCCGCCTTTTGGCCCGCATGGTCCTTTTGCCTGCCAACTGGATCAGGGAGGGAAGAGGCGGTCCTGAAGGCGCCAGGGTTCATGCTGAAAGGTGCGGGGGCCGGCATAGATGCCAGGGTCGTCGTTGTCATGGTTACTTACTCCGAAGTACGAGTTAATCCAATGAGCCAGGGCAGAGCATCAAGATGCGTTCTGCCTGCGATGCACAGGCTAAGGTGAAGCGACGACATAGGCTCATTTAAAAGATTTATTCCCGCAGCCCTGTCATAACCGTCCCATAAACCGCATCAATGAACTCCTGCCATGGAACTTCAATGACCAAAACCTCCAGAAAGCTGCATAAAGGGTAATGACCGGACGGTTACTTCATACCGCCGACGCGGATCGGTCCTCTTAGGCATCGATAAGTGTCCATCTATAATACGCGGACACTAACCCCGCCCTCTATGCGTGACATTATCTCAGGCAGATAAGCCCGAACAGGTGGGGTTCACCGGGCGCTTACGCGGTAGGGTAGTGGATACCACCCTCTCCGGCATGTTCGAGATCGCCCTGCCATGCGGCAGCCGGGTGCGCTGTTCATCTGGGATCGAGCCAGCGCTGCTCGGGGAAGCACTGGCAGCGCTCAGGGCCGTACAGACGGGCGGCACCCAATGATCCCGGTTCCCGCCAATACCCGTATCTGGCTGGCAGCCGGCGTGACCGATATGCGCAAAGGCTTCAATGGCGTCTCTATGCTGGCGCAAAAGGCGCTCAGGGAAGATCCCTTCTCGGGCCATTTGTGCGCGTTTTTGAACTTGTTTTAATGAAAACTGTTCAGTTTGACAGAAGTAAGGAGATGCTATGAGCTAGTACTTGATGTGCCAGTTCGCTCCACCGAATTTCATGTTGCGATAGCTGTAGGACGACGGCCAATAAGAGAGACATTAATAACTAGTTTGCGGTGTAACTACGCTGGCTCGATGGTTACCATTGTACTAGTCGATGGCGATGGGGTACCGGAGGCGACAGGTAGGCCAGATACCGGTTTTGAGTCCTTTAAAGTCTGTGATGCCTGAGGAGTGGTTTTACTGGGCTTGTTAGGTTCGAGGCAAATCGATCTGTTTTTTGCATCATATTTGAAAGGCACTTTATCGGGCTCCAGAAAATCAAAATGCCCACCTGTCTTAGCATAGCAAAGATAGATGGGGTTTTTATTGGCGCCCGATCCCTGTTTTTTTGGAAAACCACCATCGCCTGGTTGCACAACTATTTCCGGTACAATTGAAACGGTATCGTTGCTCGCGGGTCCGTGTGCCCGCACAACCACAATGGGACGATCCAACGCAGCTGCAAGGCTAAACACTGTAAGATCACCTAAATGATTATTCCAATGGCCTCCGGTTCGGAGATATTCGGCATATTCCTTCAAAAGCACCTTGAAGAGTGTCAGCCTGTCTTGCGGATTTTTTTTTGGGTCAAAGTCCGACCTGCTTTTCAGGATCTGACGCACGCTGGGTTTTTCCATCAGATTGACCTGATTCTTTGCCCGTTTTCTTTTTTTTTCTGCGGATTCAGGCGTTAGACTAAGCGACTGGAACAGGCTGTCATCGATCTGCGACGGACTTTTCAAGGTGGCCTCAAACCTATCGATCTGCCGGGCCACTTGGAATCGCAACAAGGCCCCTTCCTGATCGAATCCGCGCTTTCTTTGTCTGTCATTGGCTACGGAGTTCTCCACCATAATATACCCCTGTGCCGCATTGAAGGCACAGTTGCCTTGTGCTCCGTTTGATTTCTGGATCAACCCGGGAACTCGCACGCAAGGCAAGGTCACCACATTCAGGCGTTGCCAAGTACTCTTTGGCTTCTGATTCTCTTGGCCGGCGGTTTGGGTACTCTTCCGAGCCTCACAAATTGCCATCGCATCTTTTTGAGAGAGGTATCCTTCTTGTTCAAACTTGCGGGCGAGAACGGCTGCCATCGCAGCATCGCTGGACGCGCCCGCTGTTTTTGCAGATTTGATCTGCTTAACTACATCCGGCTTTGCCACGCCAGAAGATCCTGAGGCGGCAATCGTGAGTGCTTTGGCTATGCTGGCGATGGTCAACGGATCATTCCTTTTTTCACTTGGTTGTCGGTCATATCGTCACAAATAGTGAAATAAATTTTCGCTATGCACCGCATTGACTATGTTTTCTTCTCGTGTGATCAATCCTGCGCTAGCCGCTTGATAGGCAGTCAGCGTGCTAGGCTATCCCGCGAGATGATCCTAGATGGACGTCCCCTGAAAAACATAATATGATCGCTGAAGTGTTGCTCATTAGGCGTTTTGGTTATTCAAGCGTTATATGGGTTTCGTCCGCCTTACTAACGTCGCCCGTCAGGACGACATTTTGAACGTCATCATGCGTGGTTCCCGGCTTTGGGGCGGCTTTCGTGTCAGCCGCGACTGGTGAGGCCAGAGGCACCATGTCGTCATCGGCAAGCGGAACTTTCCGGCCAAATCTATGTGCTGTTACTGAAAATTTGTCACCCAAAATATCGATCTCTTTGGTGCTGGTGTTGTCGGCACCAAAGTTACTATCGGATGTCCAGATTTCTGTCTCATGCTTGTTAGTGAACGAACCCGGTGCTCTATACTTCAAGTTTTCTTTGTCATCGCTGGGGAGCGCGATAGTAATACTTCGTACTTCCCTCACATGGTTTAACACTTCCCAACATTTACCATTATATCGATCATTTTCTTCTTCTCGGTTCGAGTTAGTACCTGATGTATTCATATTTTCTGGAACTTGCCCCAGAAAATGATCTTTACCCGCAGCAACGAAAAGTACGTTGTTGTTGGGCGAATGCTTATCTTCCCAGCTTGTGTCGGCCAGCTTCTTAATATCTTGGACGCCGTATAGATGTTTCGGTAAGTTATCAAACGTCCTGGCCGACAAACCATCCTCTTCGATGATTGTGGACAGAGAAGAGTGTGCATTGTCTATAGAAATGATCCCCATATGAGCTAAATGCAGATTGGGATCATTATTGTGCTCCAGTATTCGCATCGCACTGACATACGGCTGAGGAGGGGCACTACCTAACATGCAACTTTCTGTATTTGGCATGAAACTTTCTGTGGACTTCGAAGCCTCACGCTCGCTGTCACTATCAAATGCGTTGTAGTCGAACAACAACTGGTCGGCGGCACTAATTGCCTTACTGCTGTTGTCGTTTTGATTATGCTCATTGTTGAAGTTTTCTAAGTTGGGAATCTGATCAGCATTGGCCTGAAACAGAGGCATGGTGAGGGCGTCCAACTTTCCTGAAAACCCAAGGGCAAAGACATCCACTTTGTCGAGCAGATCTTTTTTCTGGAGTTTATTGTATAGAGATTTGCCCCAATCTTGCCCAAAACAATCGACGAAATTTTCTTCGGTGGGGGGCTTGACATTGCTTTCCGATTCTCCCCGGTTTTGAAAGTTCCGGTGAGAAATAGTATTGAAATCGTGGTTTTGCTTTCTGTTGTCTGAGTTTGCAAGTCCTTCCCAGGCTAAAATGACCCTAGCGTTGCAATTACTTTTCTCTAGCTCCTCTACCTTCGCGGCGACTTGCTCAATCGCATGGTCAAAATGGGTGCTCTCCACTGCCACCTCGAGCGAGTTGGCGTCTTCGCAACTGTGCGTGAAAGCTAGACCGATTAAATCGGCCCGGTTTTGGGGTCGGGTGTTGCCAATCTGCTCCTCAACTTTTCCGCGACTGTGAGACACCAGCAATTTTTCGTCTGTTTCGGGGATTTCAATACTGTTCGCTTCCTTTACGCTGATAGATGATTGTTCTGCCTCCTTCTGGTTTATCGCTTTATCTCCTGTTTTGGCAGCTTTTCCGGAATTGGACGCGTCTAGGGGCTGGAGCTTTTGCAGTGTTTTGCCCATTGTTTCCGGCGGATGCGAACTGGCAGATTTCTCAATCGCCGCAACGTCGCTTTTTTCATTGTCTGGCTTATTCCAGTTGATGTTGTTCTGTGAGCTTAGTTGGTCCGTATTTAGCGCAGTTACGTTGCTGTCTTGACCGCTTGATTGGGAACCGGCAACGGCATTGATCGGTGTTGATGTCATGAAAGTATTCTCAGTTAGGGTTAAGCAAAAACTGATCTTCTTCCATTCAACCGGACAAGCTTTCTATATTGAATTTTAAAAATACTATGCTTCGTATCGACCCATAGAATCTATGTCAGCTCAGATATGGAT
>Ga0310345_10003006_pt1 | contig 16412 bp, 14 predicted proteins | sample HC15DNA20500_MG_FD_204667 | JGI IMG/M metagenome (GOLD analysis project Ga0310345, IMG submission 204667) | Marine microbial communities from station ALOHA, North Pacific Subtropical Gyre - HC15-DNA-20-500_MG | ecosystem: Environmental > Aquatic > Marine > Oceanic | place: Pacific Ocean: North... | reverse complement strand
CGATTTAAACTATTCCCTTTTTCCCTGATCCAGCGAGGGTTTCAACGGTTCTCAACACGCTATAACAGCCACCATTCCGTGTCATCAAGTGTGCCTTTTTTGGGGTCTTTGTTTCGCCGATCTGTAAATGTAATTATAACGAAATTCGGGTGGGGATTCACTGTTTTTGAAAGGTCGACATTGACAAACCAAACCGTTTGATTTATAAGAGAGTATCAAGACCAACCTAAATCGGGTTTTTCAGTAACATTAGTCAGTATCCGTTAGTTTTTTGCTCAACGGTTAGATGTCGAATAATGGGAGCGGCCTGTCAATCGGAGAATAACGATGAATGAGCAGAAAGGTGTTTTTAGACTGGCAATTCCAATGGTTTTGCTGCTTGGGTTGTTTGGATTGGTCGCAGATGCTCAGGAAACTCAACAACAGGTTGAAAGACTAATCAAACAATTGCAGGATCAGGATCCAGAGGATCGTGCTGCTGCGGCAATTACATTAGGGCAGATAGGAAAAGGGACAGTAGATGCCATGGATGCCCTGATCCAAGCATTGCAGGATCAGAATAAGGATGTTCGTGGGAGTGCGGTAGAGGCATTAGTGGAGATAGGAAGGGGTGCCGTACCTGCTTTGATAAAAGCATTGCGACATCAGAATAAGGATGTTCGTGGGAGTACGGTAGAGGCACTAAGCAAGATAGGAGAAGATGCCGTACCTGCTTCGATACGAGCATTGCGGGATCAGAATCGACTGGTTTTTATTTCTGTGGCAGAGGCACTAGGCAAGATAGGAACACCCAAAGCAATCAAGGCAGCAGAAAGTGCTATTCCTGCACTAATCCAAGCATTGCGACATCAGAATAAGGGCGTTCGTGGGAGTGCGGTAGAGGCATTAGTGGAGATAGGAGCAAGTTCCGTACCTGCACTAATCCAAGCATTACAAGACGAAGATTCGTCTGTTCGAAGTTATGTGGCACTAGCATTAGGAGAAATAGGAGAAAGTACCGCATATGCGGTATCTGCTCTGATAAAATTATTGCAGAAGGATCAAGATTCAGGGGTTCGTGCTAATGCGGCAATTGCATTAGGTTCTATAGGAGAAGGGACAGTAGATACCGTGGATGCCCTGATCCAAGCATTGCAGGATCAGTATGAATCGATTCGTGGCGCTGCGGCAATTGCATTAGGTTCTATAGGAGAAGGTGCAGTAGATGCTGTGCCTGTTCTGATCCAAGCATTGCAGGATCAAAATAAGGATGTTCGTTATTGTGCGGTAGAGGCATTAGGCAAGATAGGAGAGGGTGCCGTACCTGCTTTGATAAAAGCATTGCAGGATCAGAATCAACCGGTTCGTATTCCTGCGGTAGAGGCATTGGCAAAAATAGGAACACCTGAGGCAATCAAAGCAGCAGTAACTGCCCTGATACAAGCAATGCAGGATCAGAATGAAGTTGTTCGTATTGTTGCGGCATTGACATTAGAGAAGATAGGAACACCCGAAGCATTAGAAGCAATCAAGAAATTAGACAAGTGAAACACAGCCCATGATAGTATTTCTGCACCATTTAGACTGATTAATCTGATTAATATTTAGAAACCAGAAAAATGGTGATTCTGAAATAGTAGAATCAAAAACTGCAGTTAAGAAAAAGGGTGCATCTTCTGGATGTTCCCTTTTTTGTTTCTATTGATTCTTTAGTTATTTAAATGGTTTCGCTTGATTATGCATCCAAGAAAATCCAACTAGATCTAGCAAGAATTACCATTTGCTAGGAGTGGATTAAACTTAATTAAAAGGTCATATATCCTTTCTCCACGTCTTCGCTTCTATCGATAGAGTTTCAAGGAAATCCTCAAGAAATACACCCACATCATCTCCGATTTCTGGACAAAATTCATTACATATCACATGAAGTTCGTCCAGCGAATAACCCCAAATAAAAGCTTGGACCCAATCGTGTAAAAAACTCCATCCTTTTCATCAACAATATCCTGTTTCAAGGTCGGCAAGGTTCTGATAGGATCCTTCTCTAAGTATTCAATTAATTCCTTCTTGAAATCTGATTCTACTGAAGTCCGAACACCAGTAAAAACCATTCGTCATCATTTTGAAAACCAACTGACTTATGATAGGAGAAAATCGGAAATCTTTCTTCATTTCCATTATGACATCCTTGTTCATTTTCTACGTCAGTCCAACTTTTAGACCGGAAATCCTTATGCATGAAATCCTTTAGTTTTTCCCAATCTACATCTATAGCCTGTCCCAACGCCTTACCCATTGGCAAGTACTAGCACCTAATCCTCTTCTTCCCCCACAACCAGGGGCCTAATTTTTATCAGCCTCTCGACTTGATCCAGTGCTACCAGCAGGCTGGTTGTAAAATGGGGCACGTGCCGACAGAAGATTTTCAATCCACACAGAATGACTGGTATAGAAGTTGACGACGGTAAAGGCATTCTTCACCACTGTATTCGCATCATCGACAAAGAAATCGTCCTGATAGATGAATTCTAGGCTTCCGCCAATTCTAGAGTGGTGATGGTAAGAGATCTCAGTGTAGAGTTGATTCGGCGGAATGCCAGGGATTTGATTGTCATCGAAGATTTCTTTGTCAGTTTTGAAGTCTTTAAACCGGAAGTCGGCGTATGTATATGCCAAAGATGCGGTTAGTCCCTCTAAGATCGTGCCACGAAGTCCAAATTCAAGACCTTGATGCATGGCTGAACCCGCATTGCGGTAAAACCGCTTGCCCGGCATAGTTGGTATCTCAAAAAGGATTAACTTGTCCTTGATAGAAATGCTAAACAGAGCTAAGTCATAGCGAAACTGCCTAAAGATGCCCTTTAAGCCAACCTCGTAACTAGTCGCACGTTGCGGTTGCAAACCGGGGTTGAAGCCGCCTTGTCCTGTCGGGCGGTTGGACAGTTCAGTCGTAGTTGGGGTCTCAAACGCAGTCGAGAGATTACCGTAAAGGTTAAGACTCGGCTGGAGGGTGAAAATCAGACCGAGCATCGGGCTAAAGGCGTCAAGTACCCTTTTGCCCGAATCGTCTCCGTTGGTCAGCAGGAAATCGGCGGCTTGGAAGCGCAGTTGATCGTACCTTAATCCGAGTGTTAGTCTGGCTATCCGGTGGATGCGAGATTCATAATGAAGAAAAGGGCCCAAACTGGTTACTTGCTCATTCTGATGTAGTTGCAGTTTCTCGCCCGGTTTCCCTTCAGGGTTATCGAAATTCCGTCGATCGTCTTCCTGATATTGTAAGTCAATGCCTGTAATCAGACGATTCGACAGACCTAACACATCTCCTTGAAATATGTATTTCATCCCACCACCAGCGCTAAAATGGTCGAAATCAACAGCTCGATTAAAAGGCAGCACTTGGTTGAAATCCCGAAAAAGATTGTAGAGGGTGAATGTGATTTCATGTTGATCGGACAATTGGTGGTGATAGATTGTCCCGACCCGTCCCTGCATCACCGATTCTCCGGCATCCAGCAAGGCGTTTTGGATAGCGGCTTGCCTGCGGTCGGATCCTACCCGCTCCCGTGTCAAAGCACCTGGATCCATGGCAGTTGGTGCGTGAACAAAATTAAACAATGTCGTTAAGTTTGAAGCTTCGTTGATTTCAAAGCGTAGCTTGCTGTTGAGGAGAAAATTTTCTGTCCGGCTATGTTTTCGATGGCTAGATAGCTCCATCTGCGAGATGTTTATCAGATAATTTAGATTCTCCGATTGGCCTCCGGTTTTCAGCTGGTATTTGGACAACCCACAGGCATCAATTGTAGGCCGGAATTCGAGAAAAGGGGTTTCGGGACCCGATTCAGTAACAATAGAAATGACTCCACCGGACGCATTGCCATAGAGAGAAGAAACCGCGCCTCGAATGACTTCGATTCGCTCTGCTGAGCCGAGATCAATGTTATCTACCTGGCTCTGTCCATCAGGGGTGGTTTCTGGTATACCGCCAACCAGCATCCGAATTCCGCGTATACCAAAAGCCGCTCGCGATCCAAATCCGCGAATGGAAATCCGCAGATCCTGGGCAAAATTGTAGCGGTTCTGTATGAACAAGCCCGGTATGCGACTCAGCGATTCATCGAGGCTGATCGTCTGGCGTGCGACACTTGGATAGCGCTCTTATTGACCAGATTCATGCTTATTGGAACAGCATCGATCGGCATCTCACTGTGTGTTGCGGTAACGGTAATGGGTGGGAGTTGTATCTCTGCCCCTGTTGTTTCCGCTACCGTGACAATGATCTGGTTAAAGAAAAGATCACATAGAATGGCAAAAAAGAGTGATCTAAGTCGAAAACCCATTATGCTGCTCTCTGCAGGGAAATACGAGCTTTAAAATATGCTACAATCTGGCCCGCCATGCCCTTGAATGGTGTTAGATGACTCCTGATTCCTGAGATACACTTCTCTCAGATAACCGATCAGGTATAACCTGCCTTTAGTATAAAGATATTCTCGACTGTTGTCGAAATGTCGAAATACTGATCTTGAAGGACTCTTTGTTGCCGTTTAGCAACGGCATCTCACTTTAAAGCCAGCACATAAGCGAACAGTCATGAAGTTGTGCTACGGTCAAGATTGGCGCGAAGTTTTCAGGCATGATATCAGCTTGGGATGTCGAAAAGTCCATGATAAACTGTGGCGCACGGGTACGAGCAACGTACGTTAAATCAGGGCCGAGTCCAGCGGCTATGCCAGAACCACCCTTTCCACCAAGCGTGTGACACTTACCACAGACGATTTCTTCAGAGAAGAACAACTTTTCTCCAACTTGAGGATCGCCCCCCATATAAGGGGCGGATTTTTCTTTACTAGAGGCGATGAAGATATCCAGCGAGATACCAGCCGATTTTGCCTGTTCACGCCGGATATAGCTAACTACTTTCCAAATATCTTCGTCCATCAATTTGCCACCGAATTTCGGCATTTGCGTCCCAGCACGCCCAGTGGAAATTGTCTCAAATACCCCAGTTTCACTCCAACCGTATAGCCAGTGCGGTTTGGGCAAGTCGGGTGCTTTTCCACCACGTTCCTGCTTGCCATGACAACCTCAGCAGAACGATCGAAAGTAGAGTTGGCCCTCGACAGATGCTTCTTCATCTCCGAGGAATGGATTTAGCAGGGGTTTGAGCGACCACTTCCGGGATCTGGAGTTGAACAAATCCGACAACTCAGGATGTGATAAGAAATAGTATATAGATACTATTTCTAGAGAACAGATAAGAGGTGAGACTTGACGTGTCAGTTCTGAATTTTTGCATTGCTTTTCCTCCCTGTCACCTCTTTATCGAAAGGTGGATAATAGGATAGATGATATTTGTGGCAAATTTTCTCAATCTGTTTACTGGTCAATTCTTCTTTGATAACAGCTTCGATAGCCTTTCTAAGGTCTTCATCACCCTTTCTGACCGCAATGGCAACATTCCATCGAAAACCAGATTCGGGCACATATCCCTCCACCAACTTCAAGCCGGGGTAGACTGATTCCGTAACGGAGGCACTTCGCCTGCATACTGGTAGATGGGACATTCCTATCTATTGAGAGGTGAGCAACCTTCACCACAAATTAAAGCCGATACCGAGCATGGTCCAAGTTCCACCAACGAAAATCTGACCCATCAGCAAGCCGAGAAAGAAACCTGTCGCCCGTCGAAAACCGTGCATCCCGGTTGTTTTTAGAATGGTCAGTTTTAGCAACCAAACAATAAAGAAAGACCCCCATCCCCAGTTCATCTGCCAACTGCCAGAGATGGCATAGCCCAGTGGATGAAAAGGCCACCAAATAAACCGCAATCTGCCCATCATTAAACCCATGGTGACCAAAAATCCGAAGCCCGTAAATCCAATAGCTACCATATCCGTTCCGCCGGCGTAGGTGGCCCACGACTGAAATCGTGTCCATGTTTCTCGACCAAAGTAGAGGTTGACGGGGGCAGCGTTCTGAATCCCCACTTCGTAACTGTGATGGAGCATGGACCAGAACGCCATCGGTCCTGCCAAGAGACAGGCTACGGTCATAGCACGAATAAAGTCGCTGGGTTTGGCCTCAATTCGCTCCACAATTTTCAGCGTTTCCAGTTGGTGTGGGGCAGCGTTAGAACGATAGGCCCGGTCGATGCACCAGAGTTGCGCTAAACCGACCAGCGTGCTATGCGTAAATCGGCGACTGCCAAAAGCGTTCATCATAATGGTGCTCGGTCCACCAAAATGCAGATCGTGGAGCGGTGTTCCGATCTCGGCTCTCATTCGACCAATTGCGACTTGAATCAAATAGTAGATCAGAAAAAATGCAACTGCCACCCAAGCTGAGATGCCGAGATAACTGCCAAACAAGGTTAAGCCGCCCAGGCCGATGGTGACGGTTAACACTGCCAATTGGTAGATGCTACTCTCCTCCCCACCGAATAACCTCCCAACCACCCATCTTAGGTGTCGCCGTGTTAGCCAAAGGGCGATTAAGCCAACGGCTAAATAGCCACCGGATGACTGCTCGTAAGAATAGGGGAAGTTTGGCATCCCTTGAAAGCCAATTATCTTGCCCAGAATTTGCTGAGACTTGAAGGCCAGTAGAAAGAACCAGCAGGAAAAGAGAATATCTAACGGCACGAAAAATCCGAGGCCGACGTAGTTGAAAATGATGTTGAAAGGGGTCCATCCTATGGCGTTCCACGGACTTTCGGTCAGGTAGCGGTTGAGGTCTATGCGCAGCGGCATCTGCGGCACCTGCGGAAAAATTCGATTAAGGTAATTGATGCTCAAAATCGAGCCAGAGATAGCTACACCTAGCCAAACCAACCGATCAGCAAAAAACCGCCGATTGGGGGCAGAAAGTTGGTAAGGTAGTTGGATGACGGGGTAACTGAGCCGATCTGTACTAGTCCACTGCTTGGCAACGATGACGTTGATGGCTAAGGAGACACAGAGCAAGAGAGCAATAAACCCTGACCAGCAGAGAAAAGGTCCCTGCCAAGCTAGCAGATGCAATTTATCGTAGAGGGTCGATTCGCCGACGAAGTAACGTAAAAGTGCAGATTTATCTTGAACTGTAATGGCAGCAGGTAGATATGGCAACAAAATCCGTGCCCACTCGTTCTCTGGACTGGCGTACCACTGCGGGTAGGTGATCAGCGGTACCAAGATCTGGATTAGGTCGTGACCAGCCACGCAGGCGGCAATGTTACACATGGAGAAAACAGCCAAAAGTTCAGCCCGATGTAAGGTCAACTTAGGCCAAAAACGCTGAATCAATCGGAATATGACTAGCAGTGCAACCATGTTATAAACCGAAGTCCAGATTAGCGAGGAGGTGCTACCACCACCGCCTTTGTAGACGATGGCCTCAATACGGGAGATCCAATAGGAGTGGATTGGCATCATCAACACACCAATCAGAATAGCAGTGAAACGAACTCGGTTGGTTGGGTGCATAATTATCAAAACTCAGCCGGACCGATCAGCTGATCAATAGATTTTTATAATAACGGAAGATATTTTGTAATACATCCCAGATTTAGAACTTGACAAAAGGAATGGTTACTGATATTGTAGCTGCTGTTCAATATAGAGTATGTAAGGGCACCAGCGGATGCAGGGAGTCAACTGTGTTTGACCTATAAGCCTGGGTCGAGGTCAGGCTCTTCGGTCGGGGAGATCCGACACGCTTACATCTTAGCACAATGGGATGTAGGATGCACACCCGCTATCTTGTTCAAGAAAATATGTCCTATTCAAGATAGGTTATCCAAGAAGGAGGATCAGATGGCTGAAGATAAAACCAGATCAACGGATCAACCTGAAGATCGACAAACAGATCTGCATCAGCAGGTCAACGAAACAGGGTTATCTCGCCGAAACTTTCTGAAAGGGTTGGGTACGGGAGCGGTGGCAGCCACTGTTGCGCCGGCTACGCTGGCAGAGGCCGATTCGCACGGTGCGGCAACCAGCGCTGAAATCACTCGAGCCACCGCTAAGTTAAGTATTAATCAACAGGCTTACCAGATCGAGGTCGAACCACGCACTACCCTGTTGACGGTGCTCCGGGATGGTATCGACACCAAGGGCCAACGTGTCGATCTAACCGGTGCCAAAGAGGTCTGTGATCGAGGTGCTTGCGGTGGATGTACCATCCTGGTCGATGGTAGATCTGTTTACTCCTGTATGATGTTAGCCATCGACGTTGAAGGCAAGGAGATCACTACGGTTGAAGGTTTGGCTGACGATGGCGAACTACATCCGGTACAGCAGGCGTTTATCGAACACGATGCGCTGATGTGTGGCTTTTGCACACCCGGTTTCGTGATAGCTTCTAAAGCACTTTTAGATCAAAATCCGAACCCGACACGGGAAGAAATCCAAGCAGAATTATCGGGTAACATCTGCCGCTGTGGTACCTACCCGTTCATTTTTGAAGCTGTTGCTTCGGCAGCCAAAAAGATGAAATAGCGTCTGGTATAAAGGAGAAATAGTATGGCTGAATGGGGAGAAGCAAGAAAATCGAGCCTGTTAGGCAAGTATACTCAACGGCTATCGGGCCCTCAAAAAGTCACGGGTCAGGCTAAATATACCTTTGATATTAACCGTCCCGGGATGTTGTACGGCCGTATTTTACGGTCACACATTGCGCGTGGCACGCTGACGGCCTTAGACCTCTCACCGGCGGAACAGATGCCGGGGGTCAAGGCAGTAATACCGCTGATCGAGATCGGTAAAGAGATTCGTTACGAAGGGCAGGAAATTGCCGCTGTCGCTGCAGATACTAGGGATATTGCAGCAGACGCCATCCGCGCTATCCGATTCGACTACGATCCTCTTGATCACGTGGTCGATTTAGGGGAGGCGATGAGCGAAGGTTCACCGCAAATACGGGATTGGGAAAATAATCAAAGCGAGCGGCAAATCGATGAAAAAGGGGATCTGAAAGCTGGCTGGGCCACGGCGGATGCAGTGGTGGAAGTCACTTATAGCACCGAGGTGCAGGTGCATACCTGCTTGGAATCGCACGGGCATGTGGCCGAATGGAACGGTGATCAACTGACTGTTTGGGCCTCCACCCAAGCGGTTTTTGGCACTCGTCGAGATTTTGCCCGACACTTTGAATTGCCCGAAGACAAGGTGCGCGTGATCACCGAACATATGGGTGGTGGATTTGGTGCCAAGTTTGGACCGGGTGTTGAAGGCAGAGCCGCGGCTACCTTGGCCAAAGAAGCAGGACGACCGGTTAAGCTGATGCTGACGCGGAAAGGTGAACAGAATACCGCCGGCAATCGACCCTCGATGGTACAACATGTCAAAGCCGGTGCAACCAAAGAAGGGAAACTGGTGGCCTACGAGGTCAGCGGTTACGGTACCTCCGGACTGGGTGGTGGCGCTGGGTTCACCGGTCCTTACGTCTATCAAGTGCCCAACTACCGAACAGAAAAGTTCAACGTGGCCATCAATGCAGGATCGGGTCGTGCCTTCCGGGCGCCGCGTCACCCACAGGGGGCCTTTGCCATGGATTCGTTGATGGATGAACTTTCAGAGAAAATAGGCATGGACTCGCTGGAATTTCGCAAGTTGAACGATCCGAACGAAATACGTCACGCGGAATATGACTTGGGCGCTAAGGAAATCGGTTGGCACCGGCGGCCAAGAGTGGCCGGTTCAGGTACCGGTGTGCGTAAGCATGGTATTGGCGTCGGTAGTGGACAGTGGGGCGGAGGTGGTGGAAAAGGCACTAAAGCACGTGTCAATATCAACGCCGATGGCACAGTGGAAGCCATTACCGGTACACAAGACTTAGGTACTGGGATCCGAACCGCCATCGCCATCATAGTAGCTGACGAACTGGGGCTGCACCCCACCGATATTACCGTTAAAATCGGTGACACATTACCGGGTTTGCCTTCTGGGGGAAGTGGCGGTAGCCAAACTACTCCTTCGGTATCCCCGGTTGTAAAAACAGCGGCCATGGCAGCTAAAGAAAGCCTGATCAACCACCTGGCCGAAAAAGTCAACGTTGCCGCCGATGAAGTGATTATCAAAGAGGGTTCAGTAACGATCGGCAATAACCAACTGTCGTGGAAAGAAGCCACCTCGACCCTAGGTATGGAAACCATTTCTGAAGACGGGTCTTGGGACGAAAACTTGCGAGAAGGCGGAGCCGCCGGAGCCCAGTTCGCCGAAGTGGAAGTTGACACTGAAACTGGTCAGGTCAAGCTGACCAAAATTGTGGCGGTTCATGATTGCGGCCTGATCATCAACCGATTGGCGACCGAGAGTCAAATTAACGGTGGAGTGATTGGAGGTATCGGTTACGCGCTACTGGAAGACCGGATCATGGATGACCAAACAGGTCGCTCGCTAAACTCCAACCTGATCGACTACAAGGTGCCGGGGGCCCAGGAGATTCCCGAAATCAGAGCTATTGCCTACGATACCGACCGCAAAGTAACAGGTATCGGTGAACCCGTAACCATCCCAACGGCCGGGGCTATCGCCAATGCTGTTTACAATGCCATCGGTGTACGAATCAGATCTTTACCCATTACACCAGATAAAGTTTTGGCCGCACTCGAGGAGGCATAATCGTGGATAAATTCAGTTACATCAATCCAGCTCGTCTGGAACAGGTCCCCGGGCTACTAAAAAATGATTGGCAGTCCAAAGTCATTGCCGGCGGTACAGATCTGGTCGGTGAAATGAAGGATTATGTCGAGTCGCCCAAACGATTGGTCAACCTGAAATCAATTCCGGGCTTGGACCAGATTGAAGTAGACAATCAAGGCGTCACTATAGGCGCCATGACCACCCTGACCGATATTGCTGAACATACCGATATTCAGAAAAATTATGCTGCACTGGCTCAGTCGGCAGGTGTGGTGGCCTCACCACAAATCCGCAATGTGGGCACACTCGGCGGGAATCTCTGCCAGCGACCCCGTTGCTGGTACTATCGGGACCCAGATGCGATTTGTCTCAAAAAAGGTGGTGACGTCTGTTATGCCTTATCTGGCCTGAACAAGTATCACGCTATCTTCGGCGGTGGCCCCGTCTATATCGTTCACCCTTCTGATATCGCGCCCGCCTTAGTTGCCCTAGGAGCGGAAGTAACGATTCTGGGAGCTTCTGGTGCACGCACGATGCCTATGGAAGATTTCTTCATTTTGCCCACCGTAGCCAACCCTTTCCGAGAAAACATCTTGGCTTCAAACGAGATCATTACGCGCATTCGGGTCCCTAAGCCGGATACAAATACCACCAGCTTCTATCTCAAACTTCACGAGCGCGGCTCTTTCGATTTCGCGTTGGTCAGCGTTGCCGGTGTTTTCCAGGTACAGGGGAAAAAATGTCAGCAGCTGTCGCTGGTTTTGGGTGGCGTTGCGCCAACGCCTTGGCGATCCAGTGAAGCGGAACAGGTATTGCGCGGACAGGTGATTAGTGAAGCCTTGGCCCAGCGCGCCGGTGAAGCCGCAGTGAAAAACGCTGATCCAATGAGTGACAACGGCTACAAAGTGACGCTAACTCAGAACCTGATCAAACGTGCCGCTATGATGGCTATTGGTTAGAACTGCCAGCAAAAGGAGATCAACATGTCCAATCCAACCAACCGCGAGACACAACCGTTTGCTTTTCAACAGCCGGTCTGTCAGCATCTGCGCACCAAGGCCATCTATATTCCGGGGGGAAATTTACAGAACCTGGTTGAAACCAACTCTGAAAGCCATTACTGGTGTAATGCCACCATGAGCAACGTGGTTGGGCCTGACGATCAGTTTATTGCCCCGGCCAGTTGTCAGGCCCATCGTTCCTGTTTCCAAAACACCGGTCTTGCCCTGGCCATCAAGACGAATAGTGAAGGGAACAATCCGGTCTAACTAACAGCAGCAATGGAACAGACAGTTTATCAGCATCGTCAGTTGCCAATATGGCCACGGGTGATGCTGATTGTCTTTTTGTTGCTGGCCCTGTCATTTTTTATTCCAGCTTGATGGTTGAAGGCGATGCGCAAGATGTCCGGTTGTTCTTCGGTATGGGAATAATTCGACGAACAATTCCTCGCCAAAGAATCGCCCAAGCAGAACAAGTGCGTAACAGTTGGTGGTACGGTTGGGGTATCCGCTTGACGCCACACGGTTGGATGTGGAGCATCAGCGGCCTTGATGCGGTAGAGTTGACCTCTACCCGGCGGCAAAAATTTCGCCTCGGTACGGATCAACCTCAAGCCTTATTGAGCGTACTACATCATATTCAAGACCTATCAGTACCAAGTGGTTAACACATAAGCTGGGGTGGATGGGTTTCCCCTCTTACTCCGATTTCACTAAAGTCAGCGCCAAAACATGCCCTCCGTCGTCCATCAACTCCCCTTTGCTCAGGACCAGATACCGGTAATGGCGAATCTACGTAAGGTTTTCCATTTTCGTCCATAGTGACATAACCCGTTTCTTTTATTCTGGACTTTTTTACCACCGATCTCAGGCCGATTTAGAGCCAATGCAGCCTGTCCAAGAAACCTGGAGAGATCAAACGTTGCGATAGCCATCGCCCGTTAATGGTACGAGGGTGGCTTGATCATCAACGCGTCGATCAGTTTCCGATAGTCGCCCAGAGGTAACCGAGGCTTGATGTATGTCCTCGACCCCTCTTCCAGATGCCATGCATAGCTGTTGCAGAGACACCCCATCCCATGGTTTATGGAGGTAAAGTAGCCGCTGGCACCACGGACGCCGTACAGAATGGCAATTTGATCCCAGCTAGACCGGCCCTTGTAGGCACCGTCGAACCAGCGAAAATACGCTTCTCGCACGGGATTGGCAGCCGGCCTATGCGATAGCGAAATCCCCGTTCTTACATCGCCGCCAAAGTCCGTTACCACAAACGGCGTGGGCCAGCTACGTATCACACGCTCAGTGACGCCCACGAGATTGTGCCTAACGAAATTGAAGTCGTCGTTGTTCCGTCTACCCATGATCACCAGCTCGCACACCTTGCGGGATACCAAGGCAGTGTCCACATGTAACAGGTCATCGAGGTTGTTGAGAAAACCGACGCTGACGATGGTCACAGAATGATCTGTTTAATCGCTAAGCACCGAGAGAGACGTCTACCGCACTCGGGGCGGTCTGGTTGGTGAGGGTGTGTGGATACGATGTCAATGCGTCCAGATACCTGGACGCATCTGGGTTATGCAAGCTTCCCTTGAAATTGCCGATGGGAGTAACGCCGACCGTACCAGGTGTTGATGGCATCAATAGCGGCGATGCCGCTCGGATGCACCTCATTGTAATTGACGGCGAGGATATCTACCTCGCCCATGCTGCCTGCCATGGCAGGCAGCATGGCCAATGCCCAACATCATCCACATCGAAAGTCATATCTGTCTCGAGGATGATCTTCTGCATAATGACTTCCTTTTGATTCTTGTGCGTTTTGTGAACATTCGCTTTTCTGCTAGAGGGAGTGAGTGGTTAACTAAATCTAACAGACGCAATATTGTGATTGTTATCAGATCAGGCTTGCTTTAAAATATCGGAAAAAGCCAAGTGGAAAGGTAAAAAACTTGAATGCTTGAATCAAGACTAACCGTCCAACAAACGTTTGTGGGTCATCAACATTGTTATCGAAATGCAGCAATAGTATTTATTGCAAAGGGAAACGATCATGTCCTCTGAATCCAAAAGGCCAAACTTCTCTTCTCTGGAAACCGTTCCGGAGACGCCGACACACCCGCAACGGCTGCAAGCAGCGCAGGAAGTGTGGCCTCACCTCAAACCTCCATGGCATCCACATCTGCCGGGGCAGGAAGCAGCGGTGGCAGAAGCAAAATCGACGACTGACGGCAAAATGAGTTCAGAAGAAAACTACGGGTTTGAAGTAAAAGGGTTTCTAATTGTACGGAATGTCCTAAACAAATCGGAATTGGCGGAATGCAATCGTTTGGTCGATCAAGGAGAAGTTCCCTTGGGGTTGTGCGCAAATCCGGTGTTGCTGCGCTACATTGAGCAACTCTGTGGTCTGGCCTACCGATTAGATAAACCGGTGACCATGATCGAACAGATAGAAGCACACGAATCTCGGCCTATGATAAGTGGAGATGAACCCCGCAACCCCAGTCGCGGCTACTTCCATCAAGGAAACAGTCGATTCTGCCAAGGGGTACGAGCGGTGTGGGCTTTGGCAGATACCCCTTCCGGAGCTGGAGGTATGACCTTATTGCCGTGCAGTCATACGGTTAATGTACCCGTGCCCGATTGTGTGCGCAATGGAGAGGATACCTATCTGGAATCCCTCGGTATGTGTCTTCAACCAGTACTGCAGGCAGGCGATCTGCTGCTTCATGCCAGTTCGCTGGCCCACGGGCTCCGGCCCTGGCTCTATCGAGGCAACCCTCAACGATTGGCAAGTTGCGAGTTCGTCAGTGTTTATGCCCGACCATCGGACTTCTCTTCCGATAATGTCACCGAAGGAGGACGAGTAGCAGAATTGCCGTGGATGGAAGAACTGGGACCTGAGGAGCGCGTAGTACTTGGATTAGCCGACACCGTTAACGCCTTGGCATTGCCGCTGTTGTCTGACGGGAAGGAGGCCTGGATCGAAACTAAGCTTCAAAACGGAGGGGTTCCTTACCACCCAGGCCTTTATGAAAAACAACTGCCTGACCCGACCGTGGTCGATCCTCTGGAGTTCTTTTACTGGGAACTGACGGGTTTCTTAGTCGTCAGAAAGGTGATGGATCCAGACTGGCTGGCGGAAGCTAACGCAGCGATTGATGCTAACCTACACCGAATCGACTATGAAGGGGCCAGCAAAAATCGGGTGTTGGGAGGAGCTCGAATGCGGGGAACCGGACGACCTGGATTGTCACTGGTTGAACTCACGGTGGAGCATCGCCGACCACTTCAGCGAATGCTGGCCCATCCGGCACTGGTTCACAGACTCAATTGGATGCTTGGCGGGCACTTCCGGGCCGAGGGGTTAGGCAGCATAATTGCCACCCGACGTGGAGGCGGAGGGCAAATCCTACATGGGAATGGAGCACCAATTTATCCTAATATTAACTGGTGGCCCTATCTTTACCGGAACGGCAGGTGTCATACCGGCCAGGTAAACGTCACCTGGCAACTCCACGATGTAACTGAAGAGGAAGGTGGATTCGTGGTTGTCCCGGGGTCTCATCACGCTCGATTCCCTTTACCTTCAAACGACCCGGGCGATCCAGCGGGACACAAAGGAGTACTACATCCACTGATGCAGGCGGGAGACCTGCTATTTTTTATGGGTGGAGCTACGACGCATGGCGCTTGGGCTTGGCACAGTGATATGGATCGCCGCTGTGTCCTGAACGCTTACTGGAGCAAGGATATGGCCCGATTGGGTTGGGTTAATGGGCCAAACATGAGTACCAACCCTGAACCACCTAAAAAAGTTGTTTAATCATAAAGACCCAGTCCGTACCCGAAACCGACAGGACACGTTACTTCATCCTATCAAACGGAAAGTTGCCCTCTTTGCCACAGTACTTATCCGGTAGTCTACTGATGTTGGTGAAACTGACCAAAGCCTATGAGGAAGTTGCGAAGAAGAGCCATAGAATGCGCCTGGACTCCCTGGAGGTGTTCATTTTTCACTATCTGGGTTTTTATTATGGTGGAGCAACAGGGCGATACGGATGCACCTACGGTCATTCAGCGACCGGGACAGCTAATGGGAACGGGCCGAGTGCCGGAAGACGCCCACCATGAATAGGCTCAGAAGAAACCACTAACCCCTTTGGAAGGAGATAGTGAACGTTGCCATCATTTGTTAGAAAATGAGCCTACCATAAAAACAAGGAAGAGATGAGAAGCGTCCTCGACAAGTTGAAACTGTCCACTAACGCATCGTCTCTCACGATCAATAATCCTTTTAATATCATTCAGTGAATCTCGGCTAATTACTGATGTTCAGCTTGGTGGCGGCTCTCCGCTAGGGCTTGTAGTTGTGGGCTCTGATTTCCTACCTTCATAGACGCCAGAATTCCTGTTATATCCTGTAAATCTCCAATTGTGCGAAATCCCTGGCAGGTTGACGAAAACCGAGACATACTGTCACTATCTAGGCTCGCGGGGATTGGAGTAGTAATTCAATTAGTGTAGCAGGAAAGTTTAAATGAGAAAGTACTTGTCTTTAATTGGTGTTTGGCTGTCGATATTAGTTGGCTTTAATCTTATGCCCCAAGCTGATGCTCAGGATCCTTATGTTTCACCTGCTCTGCTACTGGGAGTAAATTTTGACTATAGTGGCGGTAATGGGCTCGAAGTTTATCCCTCTTTATCCCCACAAGTAACGATTAATATTGTAAACGGAGACGGAGTTGTAGGGACATTGGCTATCAGTAGAGTTGGGCACATTCAAACATACCTACATTGATCTTCAGCT
>Ga0310345_10003005_pt1 | contig 16419 bp, 15 predicted proteins | sample HC15DNA20500_MG_FD_204667 | JGI IMG/M metagenome (GOLD analysis project Ga0310345, IMG submission 204667) | Marine microbial communities from station ALOHA, North Pacific Subtropical Gyre - HC15-DNA-20-500_MG | ecosystem: Environmental > Aquatic > Marine > Oceanic | place: Pacific Ocean: North... | reverse complement strand
AGTTTTACGTATAAAGTTTCCAATTTTTGTAATACGATCGTCACTAATTTTTGAGGGAGAAGTCCCATATTTTTTTATATCTTTGTACATTGATCTAAATTTATATATCAAAAAAGTTTTATCATTTAAACCAACTCTCTTTTGAAAAAATAGAATTGGAAAACCATCATCTATAGCTATAAGTATTGATACTATAATAAAAACAGGTAGTAACATAATAATAGCAATAAAACTAAAAATGATATCAAAGACCCTCAGAGATATTGATCTATATATTCTTGGATTAAGAAAAATATTAGAGATATTTCTAAGATCTATAAAACGCTTCTCTTTGATTGCCTTTTTATTTGAGCCAATAAAAAGGTTGATATTTTTTTCCCTACAGAGATCGCTAATTTTAAATAGTTTTTTTTGATTATAATTTTCAAAAAAATAAAAAATATTTTTTATATCCTGATTAGATTTTTTATCAATCTCTTTTTCTGAAAAGTATTTAAACTTTTCATTTTTTTTATAGTTAGACTCTAAGTCGATAATTGAATATTTAATAGAATCATTTAAACGACTCAAAAGAAATTCTTCAGTAATACTATTCCAACCTACTATTAATGTATTTTTATCTGAATACATTATTTTTCTTTTATAATCATGTTCTTAAGATAAATAAAAATAAAAACTGGTGCGATATATAAATATCTTTTTGATAATCCTAATGGATCTTTATCCATTCTAAAGAACCATTCCATACCTATTTTTTGGATTTGAAATATAAGAGTGAGAAGATACCCAATTTCAAATAAGTTATGATTTATTTTTTAATTGACTATTAATCCAATCAAAGGTTTTTTTTATACCTTCCCTTAGAGGATATTTTGAATCCCATCCAATATTTTCTCTAAAAAGTTTATTATCAGAATTTCTTCCTCTTACTCCCATTGGTACAGGAAAACCATATTTGTCCTCAAATTCTTTTCCATCTAGGTTTTTAACTGATATTTTCTTTCCAGAGCAAAGAATAGCTATTTCTGCTAATTCATTGATAGTAACCATTTCTTCTGATCCAATGTTTACTGGTTCAGTAAAATCTGATTTCATTAATCTTCTTACAGATTCAATACATTCATCTATATATAAAAATGATCTTGTTTGTATGCCATCTCCCCAAACTTCAAGTTCACCTCCATCTAGAGCTTTTGCAGCTTTCCTGCACATTGCAGCTGGAGCTTTTTCTTTTCCTCCAGTCCAAGTACCTTCTGGTCCAAAGATATTATGAAATCTTGCAATTCTAACATTTAAATTATGATTTCTTTCAAATGCTTTATATAGTCTTTCGCTGAAAAGTTTTTCCCAACCATATTCGCTATCGGGGTCAGCTGGGTAAGCACTGTCTTCTGAGCACATTGGATTATCTGGATCTTCTTGATTGTGTGCTGGATACATACATGCAGATGAAGAATAAAAGATCTTCTTTACTTTTTTGACTATACATTCATGAACAACATTTAGATTAATTAATGCAGAATTATGCATTACATTTGCATCATTGTTACCTACGAATATATAACCAGCACCACCCATATCAGCTGCAAATTGATAAATTTCATCTAAGTCTTGATCGATTACTGATGCTACTAATTTAGGATCTCTTAAATCACCAACAACAAAGTCGTCTGCAAGACTATTAGAAAATTCAGGACTTTTTAAGTCTACGCCTCTTACCCAATATCCTTCACTTTTTAATCTTTTTACCATGTGGCTACCAATAAATCCACCTGCACCCATTACAACTGCTTTTTTCATAATACTTTCCCTATTTTATTTTTAAAACAAATTCTTTAAACACTAGAATAATAAATTTTGGCACTATTTCAAAATATCTTTTATATAATCTTCTTGGCTCTAGAATTAATCTAAAAAACCACTCTAAGCCCATTTTCTGAATTAGTTTTGGAGCTACCACTATACTGCCTGTATAATAGTCAAAAGCTGCACCGACCCCAAACATTAATTTGCAATCAAGCTGATTTATATATTCATTCATAAAAAGTTCTTGCTTAGGAGTACTTAAACCAACCCAGATTATATCTGGTTTGGTTTTTTTAATTAGATTTCTTAATTCCTCATCTTCTTTTTTATTTAAAGGTCTAAAGGGCGGGCAATATGTTCCCACAATATTTGAATTAAATTTATTTTCAAAATTTGATTTCAGTTTTTTCGCAACACCTTCATTACCTCCATAAAAAAAATGTCTGAAATTTGATTTTGATGTTTTCTTAAAAAACTCATACATCATTTCAGGACCAAAACATCTTTTAATTGATTCAGACCCTTTTGATTTTGAATACCAAACAAGGGGAGTGCCGTCTGGTATTGATAGATACGAGTTATTGTGAGCTTTCGCTACATTTTTATTTTTTTGAGATTCAATAACTCCATGTACACCAGTAACTGTAATAAATCCTTTTATATCATTTGCCAATAGTTTGATTTCCAAGTGGCTAATTAATTTAGAGATAGATGTTTGAGCAATCTTAACACCATAAATATTTATCGTTTTTAAATCAGAAACTTTATCCATTTTTAATAGAATCAAATGATATATTTAACTTTTCTTTACAATAAGAGTTAATTGTAAGATCTAATCCTTTTTCAAGATCGATGGATGGCTTAAAACCATGTTTATCCATTAACGATACATCCAACATTTTACGAAAAGTTCCATCTTTTTTATTCTTATTCCAAATTACTTCACCTTTAAAATTAGTTCTTTTTTTAATTAACTCCGCTAAATCAATAATAGAAATTTCTTTTCCCCAACCAATATTAATTAAACTTTCATCTATGTCTTTATTTATAAAAAATATTGCAGCTTTTGCTACATCATCTACATGCATAAACTCTCTATATACCTTACCAGTTCCCCAAACCTCTACAGAAGAAGAATTATTGATTTTTGCATCAACAAACTTTCTAATTAATGCAGGAAAAACATGACTTGTTTCTAAGCTGTAATTATCATTAAAGCCATACAGATTACAAGGCATAAGACTAATCGAATCAAAATTATGTCCTTTTTTATAGTGTTCCAGCATTTTAATACCACTAATTTTTGCAATAGCATAAGCTTCATTTGTTTCTTCTAGGTAGTCGGATAACAAATGACTCTCCTTAATGGGCTGAGGTGCTTGTCTAGGATAAATGCATGAACTTGCCATAAATAAGAATTTTTTTACTTTATTTTTCATTGCAAAATGAATCAAGTTGGTTTGAATTTGAATATTTTCATAAATAAAATCTGCAGAGTAGAAATCATTTGCATAAATACCTCCAACTTTTGCAGCTGCATTGAATACATAGTCTGGTTTATTATCTAAGAAGAAAGATTCTACATCAGCCTGATTTAAGATATTAAGGTCTTTACTAGTTGGGGTTAAAATATTTGTAAAAGACAGCTTTTCCAACTCACGCAATATAGCGGAACCAACCATCCCCGTAGCGCCTGCAATAAAGATTTTACTATCTTTATTCATGTTTTAAGTGGTTAAAATCACTACCAACCATAATATGCACTAATTCTTTAAACTTAGTTTTTGGCTTCCACCCTAAGTCTTTTTCTGCAAGCGAAGCATCACCTAGAAGTGTCTCTACCTCCGTAGGTCGGAAATATCTTTCATTTATTTCGATTACTACTTTACCGCTTGATTTTAAAATACCTTTTTCTTTAATCCCTTCTCCGCTCCATTCAATGGACTCTCCAAAATAATTAAATGCTTCTTCGATAAACTCTCTTACAGAGTGTTGTTCGTTAGTAGCGATTACATAATCTTTTGGAGTTTTATTTTGTAACATCAACCACATAGCTTCAACATATTCAGGTGCATAACCCCAATCTCTTAAAGCATCTAAATTGCCTAATGATAAGGTTTTTTGTAAGCCCAGCATTATTTTAGAAACTGCAATCGATATTTTTCTAGTTACAAATGTTTCTCCTCTTCTTTCGGATTCATGATTAAATAAAATTCCATTACATGCAAACATATCAAATGCTTCTCGATAGTTTACAGTAGTCCAATATGCATATAACTTTGCAGCTGCATATGGGCTTCTTGGGTAGAAAGGAGTTTTTTCTGTTTGGGGAATTTCTTGTACCAATCCATACAATTCAGAAGTAGAGGCTTGATAGAACTTTGCTTTTCCGCCATTATGACGAATAGCATCCAACAATCTAAGTGTACCTAAGGCATCCACATCTGCAGAATACTCAGGAATATCAAATGAAACTTTGACATGGGACTGAGCACCTAGGTTATAAACTTCATCAGGATCAACTGCAGATATTATATTACTAATATTATTGGAATCGACTAAATCTCCATATTTTAAATGAAGTCTATCATGATCAAAAATGTGATCAATACGCCCTGTATTGAATGAACTTGATCTCCTTAGAATTCCATGAACTTCATATCCTTTATCTAAAAGAAATTCTGCTAAATAAGAGCCATCTTGTCCTGTAATTCCACTAATAAATGCTTTCTTCATTTTACCCCTCTTTATATTCATTTAAAACATTAGCAATAAAATCAATATCTGAAAACTTCATCTTTGGATTGTTGGGTAAATATAACCCTTCTTTATGCACTCTATCTGCTACAGGTAAAGAACATTCACCATAAAGCTTTATCCAAAATGGTTGACGTCCTATAGAACCACAAATTAATGGTCTACATTCTATTCCATTAGTCATTAGCTTAGCTGCAACTTTATCTCTATCTTGAAATAACATTCCATACGAGAAGTTAGATATAAAGCTATTATCACAATCTTGAATCCAGAAATCTTTTAATAATTTTTTATAATATTTATAGTTATTGTTTCTAATCTTGCCATATTTGTCAATATTTTTCATCTGATTTAATCCTAAAAAAGCCGATATTTCATTAGAGCGGACATTGTAACCTGTGGTATAGAAACTATATAATAATTCAAAATCGGAAGTGTCAAATTCTTCTGTATATTTTTTTTGTGCTGGTTCCGGTAAATCTCTGACCCAACCATGTGCGCGCTTTAAAATTAATAATTCATTTATTTCGTCATCACTTGTTGATATCATACCACCTTCAATAGTTGAAATATGATGTCCATAGAAAAATGAAAATGTACTCATAAGTCCAAAAGTTCCTACTTTTGAACCTTGATATTCAGACCCATGTGATTCGCAACAGTCTTCAAGAAGAATAACATCATATTTTTCACATAATTCCATAATTTCAACCATATGGTTAGGCACTCCTAAAACATGAACAATTACTATAGCGCCAATATCTTGCGTAGACAGTATCTCCTTTAAATGATCCAGATTAAGACCTAAATTTTTTGGATCAGCATCACACAGGATTGGGTTTAAACCAAGCTGTATTACAGGCGTTACTGTAGTGGACCAACTTACAGCAGGCACAATAATATTCTTTGACTTTAATCGACCAGACTCTTTTAATGCATCAATCATTAAGAGATTCGCAGAAGATCCGGAATTAACAAAAACTGAATGTTCAGTGTTTAGCCATGTTGACCATAGTTCTTCAAATTTACTATTTAATGGTCCTTTAGTAAGCTTTGGTATAGTCTTAATCCAATCTGCAAGAGCAAAAAGTTCTTGATCTGATATGGTATCATTAACTAATGGTATCTTATAATTATTCATAATATTCTTTTATTGTATTAATTATATACTCTTGATCATCATCAGATAAAGAATATAAAGAGGGCAAAGATAATGCAGTATTGTAAGATTTAATACTATTTTTAAAATTTTTTGAGCTTAAATCTTGACTAAATTCCTTATAGCATGGCTGTAAATGCAAAGGATAGAAAAATCTTCTCGTACCAATACCTTTTTCTTTTAAAAAATTAGCTAAATTATCTACATCATCTACAAATATATTTGTAAACCAATGTACCGGTTGAACATTTCTCGGTACATCCATTAATTGTATTTGACTAATATTTTTTAATCCTTCATAATATTTTTTATGGAATTGAGCTTTCTTACTAATAATTTTATCTAATTTTTTAAATTGAGCTACACCTACGGCAGCTTGCATTTCAGTAAAAGAAAAATTAAATCCAATATGATCGTGAGTAAAAATTCCTTTAACATCTCTGCCATGGTTTTTAAGTCGATAACATTTCTTAGCAATCTCATCGTCATCGGTAAGAATGAGGCCTCCTTCACCGCAAGTCATCGTTTTATTTCCATAAAAAGATAGTATACCTGCAATTCCGAATGTACCTACATGTTGAAATTTATCATCAATATATGAATTGTATTTTTTATCTGATTCATATTCTTCAATACATTTATAACGGACTCCAACGCCTTGAGCTGCGTCTTCTATTAAAAATAAGTTATTTTTATTACTGAAAGTCCTTAGTTGATCAATTTTGCAAGAAAGACCATAAAGATGCACTGGCATAATTGCCTTAGTATTTTCTGAAATTAATTCTTTAGCATGTACTAAATCTAAACCAAAATTTTCTGTTTCAATGTCACAAAAAATAGGTGTAGCTCCTGCCAGAATCACAGCATTTGCTGTAGCAATAAAGGTTAAATCTGGAACTATAACTTCGTCTCCAGGTCCAATATTTAATGATTTTAGTATCGCATATAAAGCTAATGTACCATTAGTATAAGCAATCACATGCTTTGCTCCGGTATATTCTTTAAACAGCTGTTCAAACTCTTTAGTTAAGTCATGCTCAGTAACAAAAGTAGATTCTACTACTTTTGTCAAGTATTCGAGCTCTGTTTTATCGATAAATGGCTCTATTTGGTTTATAAATTTTCTATTTGATGACATATTTTTTTGGTTACTGCCTTCCATGTAAATTTTTTCGTGATAGAATTTAATGCATTTTCTGAATAAGAATTATTAGAATTATTATAAATAATACAAATCTTATCTACTAACTCTTCTTTTGATGAAGGATTTATCAAAAATCCATTATATCCGTTATTAATTTCTTCAAATGCATCCTGTCCGGCAATCACTGGCGTTCCACATGACATAGCTTCTTTATTTGATAGCGACATTGATCTACCAATGCCGGGTTCTAAGTATATATCAACAAAACTATAGAGTATAGGTAGCTTTTCGTATGGAATCAATCCTAAGAAAACTACATTTTTATCTAAATTATGATTGGAAATAAAATTTTTATACTTTTTTAAAGTCTTCTTATTTTCTCTAGTGTAAGTAATAAAAATTTTAAAATTAGGTATCCTTTTCTTTATTTCAGGAAGAGAGTCTATTACTAAATCAGTCCCTTTATATGAATCAAAGCCAGTAGAGTGCATTATAGGAAAGCAATTAGGATATTTATTATGAAAATATGTTGGATCTCTAGGTTTAAAAAAATCTGTATTTACTCCTTCATATACTATATGAGAATATAAATTATATATTTTATGGATATTATTTTTTTCATACTGACTTAATGTCAAAGCACAATCAGCCCCCTGTGTTGCTTCAATATCATATCTTCTAAAAAAGAGGGAGATAATTTTAAAAAAAAGATGGTGAAAGATCGAAAAATCTTTCCAAATATTATGTGGTGTGTAAAAAAAACCAAACGGCTCATAAATAATTTGAATATGTTTATTCTTCATTTTATGAGCAATTACATTCATTGGGAACATAGAAGAAATAATAATATCACCCTCATCAACTAAGTTGTCTATTTCTTTAAGATTAGAATTAATAGTCTTTGAAAATAAAATCCAAAATTTTAAGTCTGTAAATGTATCTGACTTTAAATCCACAACTTTAATATTGTGATTTTCAAACTCATCTAATATTAGCCTTGAAGAACTTTGGCAAATAACCAATACTTCATATCTATCTGATAACTCTTTACAGCATTCAAAAACGTATCTTGTTCCTCCCATCCATTTTTCTAATTTTGGATATAACCAAATGATTTTTTTCATGATTTGATTTCAAATTGCCTTAACAATGCTCCACCTATGAATTTAGAAAAATCAAAAAATATATGTACTACAAAGTATCTTAATGGAAAGCATTTATAAAGAAAAATTGCTCTTCGATAAAGATTGTATGGTGATTTAATAACAAAAAAAGACTGAAAAAATTCAGTAAGACTCAATTTATTAATCTGATTATTAAGCCCGGTATTCCCTGAAAAAGCAAATACTGGACTATCATAATTAACAATAAGTTTGGTACGATTTTTTTTAGCTCTATAGGAAAATTCGTAGTCAGCGTTATAATGAATCAACATTTCATCATAAAAACCAATTTTTCTGAATATTGTTATTGGAATAAGAGTACCTCTTCCTGGTAAAAAGTCTGTTTCACTATTTTGTAGACTGCTATCATATAAACTATGGTAGTTTAAATGGTTATATTTTGCAGTAATCTTACTTGTAATCAAAGATCCCCCGAATGTTATCAAGTTGCTATCAATATCGACATTTACCGATCCAATTATAGAATTAGGATTTTGTTTCGCACAACTAAATAAATTTTCTAAATAATTATTTTTAATAGTTGTGTCACAATTGAGAGTTAAAATATAATCTTTGTCTGATTTGCTATGCTTTAAAGCATATTTTACACCTTCATTAGTTGATTTTGTCCACCAAAAACTACTGTCATTACATATTAATTTAACTTTTGGATAATCCTTCTCAATAGTGCTATGCGTTCCATCAGACGATCCGTTGTCAGAAACAATAATTTTAAATTCTTGGTAACTTTGCTTATACAATAAATCAATTAAGTTTATTAAAAACAATTTTTCATTCAAGGATGGAATAACAATATATATCATAGACTTTTATTTGTTAATGGGTTTTTGAAGCTTTGAAAAACGGTATTTATTTCCTTATAAATATACCATCGAGCTGTAAAAGCTCTCCAGTTTTTTCACTTGTAAAACCACTTTCAAAACCAACTAGTTTAAAATTTTTAGAGTTTAATAATTTAAAAAGTTCATCAAATGAAGCCTCATTACTATAAAGAGGTATTAAAGACATTTCAATTTGAATACAATCAATCTTTTTTAAAGAATCAAAGGCTCCAATAAGAACTTCTTTCTCATAACCTTGAGTATCAATTTTTAAATAAGATTTGGAATTATTTGAAACAAGATCATTGAACACTGAATCGAGTTTCTTCACTTGAATATCTTGACTTCCCTTATATTTTGATTCGGGGGCATTATCAATGTGTGATGGTAGTATATTAAGAATTGAGCTACTGAAAGAGTTTTCAGAAATATTTATTTTTTCTTTGCCGTTTTTAGAACCTAAGGCATAATTGAAAGCTTCCCATTTATTATCAGGTATAGTTTTATTTTCCAAAATTTTGAATTCATTCTGCATTGGCTCAAATGAGATAATTTTATTTCTATAATTTAATTCCCTTAATTCTGAAGCATATTGACCAATATTAGCACCTACATCTAATACTGTATCTATATTATAATAATTCAAAATTTTTTGTCTTCTATAGAGGTAATTTTTAGTTGAAGAAAATCGTTCAAGATCTATATTTAACTTCCACAAACTTTTTTTTATTTTATTTAAAATTGACATTTAGTATGTAATGTAACGGAGCGAATAATTTGCATCAATAAATTTTCAGCTATTTTATTCCATCCGACAATGTTGCATTTTTAATGATTTAATAATCTTTCCTTTTCTTCAAAACATTTAACAGAAGCTATAGCTAAGCCAAAAAGTAATCCACTAAATTGGGTAATAGGCCATGCTAGGAATAAAATCAGGCATGCAGTAATTGAAAAAAAAGAGGCATTACCTAAAATACTACTATCTTCAGTCACAATGTAGTACAGCCTTTTAATTAAGTCAAAAGTAAGCTTTAAAATGAATAATAAAAAGGGTAAGCCCATAAAATAAAAAATTTCTACATAGGCATTGTGAAGACCCATCATACCGCCCATATATTGAGTATAATAAACTTCTGGAAAAACAACAGGCGCATCTCCAAGATTCATCCCAAAAAAATATGCGCTTGCATTCATATATGATATAAAAGCAAGAGTAACGAATGCTCTAAAAATAAAAGTTGAATCTTCACCAAATAAATTATCTATTGAGTATCCTTCACCAAGAAAAGATACCATAAAAATCAAAAATAGTGGAAATAATATAATTAATAGGAAAAATATTTTTTTGTTATTTATAAAGTAATTCTTAAAGAAACCAAAAAATAATATTAATAAAAAAATACCTACTATAGATCTAGTATTACTGAATAATATAAATAAACTTTGAAATAAAAAAATTGGAACCCAAATAGAAATACGTTTAGAAAATTTTGATATTATTTGAGATAACGAGAAAAAAGCACCTACAATTAGCACTTCTAAATCGGGCTTTTCAAAAATTCTATTATCTGAAAAACTGTCGGAAAAATTTATGATATCCAACCAATTAGAGTAGATACCTGGTAAAAACCCCATATATCTTAAACTGCCTATTGAGATATAAATTATTGAAATATAGAAAATGCCTTTATATATATTTAATATTCTTTCCTCTGGCAACTTATAAATTGAAAAGAAAAGAATATTTGAAAAAAAGAATAAAAAATGTCTTCCACCAACTATGGCACTAGTGCCGTAAAAAATAGATGAATAAAATATTTTAACTACAACTATAAGTAAAATTAATGTTGAAACCTTTAAATAGTTTGAATGTAAAAAATCTTTATTAATAGAAAGCTGCCTAAAAACAAAAAATAATAGAAAAATAATTTGTGAGATAAAAAATATATCATTGAAATAAACAGAAACACCCAATACATCAATGCCACTTTCCCTGGGATCTAATCTTAATGCACTAAAAATTGCCGTAAAAAAAAGGTTTAAAATAAAAAAAAATTCAACGTTCACAAAAAGGACCATCAGAAGAAAAATAGATAAAAATAAAGTTAAAAATAATCCAATCATTTATATAACAATTTGTTGATTTTTATTTTTCATTTTTCTTTCAAAGGCTCAGATATAATTTAAGATCTTGATATTTATTCTTAATAAAATTTAAAGATACAATCATATTTATCAATAAGATTAAAATTAAATAAGAAACAAATGGGATTAATTTTAATTCATTATCAAATGGGATTATTAATCTTGATTCACTTAAGTATGATACTGACAAAATAAAAAAGAATATATTACTAACTAGTAGTAACGATAAATAAGAGAAATAATTGAATAATTTTCTAATAACTATTTTTTCTTTAAACAAAGTAAACATTAAAAAAATTGAAATTATAAAATATGACGATTCTGAAATTATTTTAATTTTTAAAAAATCTTCAACTTGTAAAGGGTTAAAGATCAAGCATAGTACAGAGAAAATTATAAGTGATGTTCCTAGAATTATCGGATAGAAATAAATTTTATTTATAGATTTTAAAAAATCTCTTAGAACCCACAAAGACCATTTGGCAATTGAAATCAAAGAAAGGTAAATACAAATAATATTAAGTCCATCCCAACTAGTAAGATACCAGTCGAAGATAAAAAATGAAGAAATAGCCGCTAAAAAAGCTACTGAAATATTTATTGAAAATACCGCCTGAAAAATTGTATCAAATACTTTGAATCGGTTATCATATGATTTACTTAAAGATCCAAAAATTGAAAGCATTATGTTGTATAACGGTCTATTTACTACATTAAAAACAACAGTTATAAGATTTTTACCAAGATTGTAAACACCAACAACTCCTGGCCCTAAAAATGATATAAAAAATGTATCAATAGTATTTGAAGAGTAATCAATTATTCGTTCTATGCTTATCCACTTGAAGAATGTTTTAGTTTTCTTTAAAAAAACTTTGTTTGGAAGCTTAAACCCTATTCCATTCAGATAAATATATGATAAACTTGATAATAACCTATTTGAAAAATCTCTTGAAATAAGAGCTAATAAACCATAACCCTTTAAAGCTAGAGGTAACGCAATAAATAAAAAAGAGAGAACTGGTATTAATTCAATAAAAAATATTTTTTTAAAATCTACTTTTTGAACAGTAATAGCTTCAGGTACTAAACCTATTCCCATTATTGGCAAGGCAAAGCTTAATATGAATAAAGTATTAGATATATCTTTAGATTCATAAAACAGAGGCATTAAAAATGATAAGCTGATACAAACAACAAAAAAAATTAACGACCAAAATAATGCTATAAAATTTAACATCTTAAGATCATCTTTATCTGTTATTGAATTACTTAGAATGAAATCTCTGATTCCAGAGCCCATTACAACATCAAGAAAACCAAAATAAATATAAACAGTTGCAAAAATACCGTAATTAATCACTCCTACAATTGGAATGATAATTAGTCTAAGTGATTGGACTATAAATTCGCCAAATAAAGTTTTCAAAAAAGACCACTTATACGCTTTTTTAAATTTAGAAACTAAACTCATAGATCATTCAATAATTAGATTTACTAATCATTAATTTTTAGATAATCTTATAATTTTTTGTGAAAATTAATTTATACATTACATAGAATAAAGATAACACGATACCAAATAAAATTGATCCGATCATGATAAATATTCTTCTATTAGTTTTTATTGGAAGAACTTCAGCTTCCTCAAGAATTAGCACCTCGTGAACTTCATTATAAACCTCAAGTTGAGTAGTCTCTAATTTTTGCAGAAGCATTGAGACCAATGAAGTGTAAATATTTAAATCTCTTTCGATTGCTTTTCTTTCAATATTTAATGCCGGTGATTGACTTATTGACTTATTTTCATTTTGAAATTCAACATACTTTTTTTCAATTTTTTCTAGCTCTTGCTTTCCTTTTTCTAAACGTTGAAAAATAAAATCTGTTTTTTGTATAGCTGTATTTTTTTGAAGAAAATTGAGGTGTTCATTCAACATAATTATAATTTCATTTAAAATGTCATATGTAAGTTGTGCATTATTAGTTTCTACAGATATGGTAATTAAACTTGTCATTCTATGTTTACTAACTTCGTACATTTTTTCAGTAAAACGTTTATTTGCCAAATGAAGAAATTCAGCATCTGTTAATTTATCAGATCCTTTAAAAATAATCTTATATAATGGCATATCTATCTTTGTCTCTGGGTTGAAAAAATTCCTTTTAAGAATTTTTTTGGAAAAAGAATCACTCTTTAAAACCTGAAGGACTACCTCAGAAGCTGGAGTTTTTGTAACAGATGATCCTGGAATTGCTATTCCCAAAGAATTAAGACTGAATTCCCCAGATGACTGTGCATCAAAAGTATTTCCATGATGTGAAACAATAACTGAATCCTTAAACAGTGGCGGATGAATAAATAATAAGTATATTAGAGTGATGAAAGCTATTAAAGAAATAGTAGCTACAATTTCTTTAATACTATTTTTAATTTCTTTAATAATTATATTAAGATTTAAGTTTTTGTCCATCTTATTCAGCTCATTAATCTTTCAAAATATAAAATAGTTTTTTCTAACCCAACTTCAAAGGGAACTTTAGGTTTAAAATTAATTTTTTCTTCCGCTAATTTAATATCAGGCCTTCTTTGAAGTGGGTCATTTTCAGGTAATGATTTGAAGATAATTTGCGATTTTGAATTTGTTAACTCAATTATCATCTCTGCAGTACTCAAAATTGATCTTTCCTTAACATTGCCAATATTAATTGGCTTAGAAAAATCTGAATTCATTAAAGATGTTAAACCTAAAATCATATCATCAATATAACAAAAGGACCTTGTCTGTTTTCCATCTCCATAAATTGTAATATTTTTTCCTAAAAGCGATTGATTAATAAAATTGGAAATCACTCTCCCATCATCAACTTCCATGTATGGGCCAAAGGTATTAAAAATTCTAGCAACTCTTACATCTGCTGCAAATAAATTCTTATAATTGTAAAATATTGTTTCAGCCATTCTTTTACCTTCATCATAACATGACCTTGGACCATTTAAATTAACATTTCCAAAATATTGTTCATCTTGCGGGTGAACTATTGGATCTCCGTAGATTTCACTTGTAGATGCCTGTAAAATAACAGCGTTATTTTGAATTGCTAAATCTAATAAAGATCTTGAACCGTCGATACATGCTTGGATTGTTTCCAACGGTAAATTTTGATATCTCTTAGGAGAAGCTGGGCAAGCAAGATTATATATTTGATCTACTTTGATATCTAATGATTCACAAATATTATGATTAATAAATTGAAAATTTTTTTTATTTTTTAAATGAGAGATATTTTTATCTGAACTTGAAGAAAAATTATCGATGCAAATCACATGATTATCATTAGATAAGTAATCACAAAGATTAGTTCCAATAAATCCACTTCCTCCCGCTACAATAATTTTTTTCATAATGTAATATGTTGACTAAATTTGTTTAGTTCATTTGAATAAATACTTAAGGTTAATTTATATATAAAATATAAAAAAATTTATCTTTCTAATTAATTTTATAATAATTAAAAAAACATATACAATATTAGGTATCAAATCTTTCAATTGAATGATGATTTATACAATAATTTTGAGCAAGTGTTCTGAAGAATAGATAAGTTGCTAGAATCATAAATAGCCTGTAGGAGAAATCTCTTATTCTTTATAAATTTAAAAAATGAACGCTATTAATAATATTAAAATTCTTCTTAAAACCTCTATTTCAGTTAAAGAAGAAATCCTTCAAAATGAAGAGATTATTAAAAATTTATCTACAGCAATTCAATCTATAAGCCTAGCTATTAAAACAAATAATTTTATCTTTTTTTGTGGTAATGGTGGAAGTGCGGCTGATGCGCAACATATTGCTGCGGAATTAACAGGAAGATTTAAAATTAATCGGAAATCTTTAAAAGGTGTTGTTTTGGGATCGAACCTTAGCTCTATAACAGCGATAGCAAATGATTATGGCTATGATGATGTTTTTTCTAGAGAACTATCTGCTATGGGTTCAAATGGAGATATATTGATCGCGTATAGTACTTCGGGTAATTCTGAAAGTGTAGTTAATGCACTAAAAGTGGCTAAAAAAATAGGTATAACATCTATCATTTTTACCGGAGAAAACGGAGGCTTATGTAAGGATATAGCAGATATAAATATCTGTGTCCCATCAAATGATACTGCTCGAATTCAAGAGTCTCATATTACTTTATCTCATATTATGCTGGAAGTATTTGAAAAAAGTTTCTAAAAATATAATCAGAGGGCCCATAGCTCAATTGGTTAGAGCAACGGACTCATAATCCGCAGGTTCGGGGTTCAAGTCCCTGTGGGCCCACAAATGAGTAGTCATTCTTACATATCGAATCAAAAAAATGAAAATATTTTTATTAATATCAATGGAGAACTTTTTCATAGAAAAGAAGCAAAAATTTCTGTTTTTGACAGTGGATTCTTGCTAGGAGATGGTGTTTGGGAAGGCATTCGACTTCATAAATCAAAGCTAGTCTTTATTGAAGATCATTTGGATAGACTATACGCAAGTGCAAAAGGTATTTCATTGCATATACCCTACTCAAAAAAAGAAATTCTTAATCAAATAAATAGAGTTTTAGATAAGAATAAGATGGATGATAATATACACATTCGCTTAGTTGTATCTAGAGGAGATAAGATTACTCCATATCAAAATCCTAATGCAAATGTAGGTCCGGTTAATTTAGTGATTATTCCTGAGCACAAAAAAACAGATCCTAATACTTACATTAAAGGAGTATCTATTGGAAGAGTTCCTAACATTAGACCAAATGAAAGCATATTAAGCCCCCATTACAATACCTTAAGTAAGCTGAATTGTATTTTAGCAAGCATAGAGGCAAATAAACTTGGCTATAATGAAGGTATTATGAATGATATGAATGGCAATATTAGCACATGCAATTCTACTAATCTATTTTTTATTAAAAATGACATAGTTTTGACTTCTACTGGAAAATATTGTTTAAATGGAATTACAAGATCGAAAGCTATTACAGTGTGTAATCAAAATAATATAAAGTGTGTTGAATCTAATTTTACATTCAAAGATATTAAAAACTGCAATGAAGCTTTTGTAACTGGTACTTTTGCAGGTATTATTCCTGTATCGCACTTAGAAGGCAGAAAACTAGAATCGATTAATTCTGATTCTTTAGTTAATAAAATTAGAATGCTATACAATCAAGAAATTCAAGACTACATAGACTAATATGAGAATTGCTTGTTGGTCAGGTCCAAGAAATATATCTACTGCATTGATGAGATCTTGGTCTTCTAGAGAAGATTCATTTGTTTCTGATGAGCCTTTTTATGCTTATTACCTAAGAGAGAAGCAGTTAAAGCATCCAATGTATAAAGAAATTATTGATTGT
>Ga0310345_10003002_pt1 | contig 16422 bp, 13 predicted proteins | sample HC15DNA20500_MG_FD_204667 | JGI IMG/M metagenome (GOLD analysis project Ga0310345, IMG submission 204667) | Marine microbial communities from station ALOHA, North Pacific Subtropical Gyre - HC15-DNA-20-500_MG | ecosystem: Environmental > Aquatic > Marine > Oceanic | place: Pacific Ocean: North... | reverse complement strand
TCGGTTTTGATTGTGCGAAGCAGCACGGTGGCTGCCGTGATTAGGTGCGACCTGGTCAGCTTGTTTCCGTATCGGCTAATCCGGCCACGGCGCGCAGTGACGCCGGATTGATATAAATTCGGCGTGAGGCCGAGATAAGGTCCGACATCTCGATTGTTCTTAAATCGGTATGGGTCTCCTACGGCGCTGTAAAATGACAGCGCCGTGATTGTCCCAACGCCAGGAATTGTCTGAAATCTGGCGCAAGCCGGGATGCTGGCAGCCATTGTGCGCATCTCTCGATCAATATTCGAGATATGAGAGCGTAGAGCTTCTCCCATACTGACCAGAGGATCCAAATCGACGCGGATCGTCACGCCGTTGGTGCTCAAAAGCCTGAGTTGGTTCGCAACTTCAGCCGCGAGCGATCCTCGCCCATTCAGGAGCTTGATGTTGGCGCCGTGCATTCTGAATATGGACTGCAGCAACGCATCCGTTCTCGCACGTTGCTTTAGCAAGGTTCGACGGATGTTGATCATTATGCGGATGTCCTGGTGTTCCACCGGTTTCACAAAAACTTGAGGACCCATTGACTGGGCGACCCGACCGAGCTCGGCGAGACCTCTGGCGTCATTCGCATCGGTTTTATGCCTTCGGATCGCCAGGAATTTGCTTGATTTGCGAACGTCGACGACTTGAACGGGGAACCCGAACGAACGGAGATCCCGAACCATTTGAGTGCCGACACCGGCCTCGATCGTGACGGTCTGGACGGGCTCAACGCCGAACCGTCGAAGGATGTCTCTGATCGGAGCGGCACGGGTCTCAGTCATAGCCTCGAAGAATGTGTGGCCTTCGGCATCGACGAGGCAGACTGCAGTCTCCAGGTGGCCGGCGTCGAGGCCGACCCAATAGCGCTGGTGCCGTGGCATCTATGCTCCCGTGCGGCGTTTGCTTCCTTCGCTTGCCCTACTGACCTTGTGGGGTCTGTCCGACTAGGATTCGTCCTCAGGCGTGTGATAGAGAGGTAGGAAATCGAAGGAGATGATAGGATGGAGCCGCGGGAAGTGTTGGATGGCCTAATCAGCGAGCGAGGAGAGACCTACGCATCGATCTCGCGCCTCCTCGGAAGAAACTCGGCATACATCCAGCAGTTCATTAAACGAGGTTCTCCAGCCCGCCTTGACCAAAGCGACATAGCGCTGCTGGCCTTGCATTTTGACGTGCCCAAAGAGGTGCTTGGTGGAAAGGAGTGGCCGACAGTCGGGCAACGTTCGATAATCAAAGTCCCCCTGCTGAACGGGACAGGCAACGATTCCCGCTCACAATGGCGGCTGGTTGATGCGGCTTGGCTAGGTCGGCTGTGTGATCAGCCCGCCAGTGTCGCAATCTTGCCAATTGTTGGTGAGGCGATGGAGCCGACCCTCTGCAATGGCGACGAGGTTATGATTAGCCGAGTTCGCACCCAGGAGAGTGTGCGTGAAGGCCTTTATGCCATTCGTGGGTCCTCTGAAATCTTCGTGAGGCGGATAGCGATCGACCCAACGAAGAACCGTCTGACCGTTCTGACCGATCACCCCGCATATCCGAGTTGGCAGGGCATTCAGCGCAAGGGCGTCGATATTGTCGGCCGGGTGATCTGGATCGGAGCTCGGGTGGCCTAGCTGTCCTTATGACACCGCGCTGACTGCGGCTCTAAGCGGGCATCCCAGCGTGCGATGCTGGTGCGGAGCAAGATGGTAATAGCAGTCGCGCTGGCTGGGTGGTGAAACGACGACTCGCTCAAGCGCAGTCGGACAACGGGCTAGCCATGAATCCTTCACCGTGAACGCTGATGTGTGGAGCCTGAGCAGCCGCAGCGCCGAATTTGCGCGCTGCTACCTAGAGAGCTACCTAGAACGAAAACGTTCCCGGTCGCTCGATCCGACGAGCTTTGTATCCGATTGAAAAATATGGAGAAAGTGGTGGACGCACTAGGGCTCGAACCTAGGACCCGCTGATTAAGAGTCAGCTGCTCTACCAACTGAGCTATGCGTCCGTCGCCGATCGGCGCGTCGCGGCCGGGGCCGCGATTGGAGGTGCGCCGTTAGCAGCCGTGTTGCCCCCACGCAACCGCTTTTTTCACGCCGCTCGCGCACCGTTCAGAAGCGCACCGCGTTGCGGTTCGATCGCTCGATCGACATCAGGATACCCAGGATCAGCATGATCGTCATCTGCGCCGATCCGCCGTTGCTGATCAGCGGCAAGGGCACGCCCACCACCGGGGCGAGGCCCATCACCATCGCCATGTTGATCGCGAAATAATAGAAGATCGTCGCCGACAGCGCCGCCGCCGTTAGCCGGGCGAAGCGGCTCTGCGCCCGCGCCGCGACCGAAAAACCCCATTGCACCAGCAGCGTGAAGGCCAGGATCAGCGCCAGCCCGCCGATCAGCCCCCATTCCTCCATCATCGTCGCCAGCGCGAAATCGGTATGGCCCTCGGGCAGATATTGCAGATGGCTCTGCGTGCCGTGCAGAAAGCCCTTGCCCCAAACGCCGCCCGATCCGATCGCGATCTTCGATTGGGTGATGTGATAGCCGGTGCCCAGCGGGTCATTTTCCGGGTTGAGGAAAGTGAGCACTCGGTTGCGCTGATAATCGTGCAGCAGGAAATTCACCGCGAGCGGCACCGCCGCCGCCAGCCCCAGCGCGCCGCCGATGAACAGGCGCAAGGGGATGCCCGCCAGGAACATCACGGTCACGCCGCCCGCCGCGATCATCAGCGCGGTGCCGAGATCGGGCTGCTTCATCACCAGCAGCACCGGCATCCCGATCAGCAGCCCGGCGGGCCACAAGGCGCCCCAGCGCCGCGTCTCGTTGGGGGGCAGCATGTCGTAAAATTTGGCGCAGGCGAGCACGATCGCGAGCTTCATCAGCTCGGAAGGTTGCAGCCGGATCAGCCCCAGATCGATCCAGCGCTGGCTGCCGCCCCGCACCGCGCCCACCGCTTCCACGACGATCAGCAGCACGAGCAGCAGACCGTAGAGCGGGAAGGCGAGCTGCCCCCAGCGCGCCTCGCGCACGCGCGACATCAGCACCGCCATGCCCATCAAGCCGAACAGGCGAATGCCTTGGGGGAGCGCATAGGGCCGCAGGCTGCCGCCCGCCGCCGAGTAGAGCACGAGCAGCCCGAAACAGCCGATGCCGAGCACCAGGAAGATGATCCGCCAGGGCAGCGCGGCGATCGGCGCGGGGATGGCGGCGGTGAAAGTGCTCAATCGGGTTGCTCCCGGCTGCCTTCGGCGGCAACGCCGCCGCCCGCGCTATTGCCGAGCGCGGCGGCGGTCGCGTTGCTGGCGGCGGAGGCGGCGTCGACCGCTTCGGATTCGGTCGCGGCGTCGGCGTCGAGCTCGGTCGCCTGTTGCTGCGCGGCGCTGGCCTGGGCGGCAAGGGTCGCGCGATAGGCGGCCGCCTCGGCCGCCATCCGCGTCTTGATGTCGCCGCCCCAGCTCGGTTCGATCTCGGCGAGGCTCGCCTCGGCGCGCTCGCGATCGAACAGCCAGGTCATGATGTCGCGCGCGGTGAGCGGGGTGTCGAGCAGGCGATTGGTGTGGCCGTTATGCTCCAGCACCATGCCAAGCGCGTAGCGTGGCTTGTCGGCCGGGGCGAAGGCGATGAACAGCGCGTGGTCGCGCAGCTTGAAGGGCAGGGCGCCGTTGGAGAGCACGCCGCGCGCGCGCTCGGCCATGGTGATACGGCGGACCTGGGCGGTGCCGGTCTTGGCGGCGAGTTCGATCCCCGGCAGGTTCAGTCGCGCCGCGCCCGCGGTGCCGCCGCCGTTCACCACCGCGTGCATCGCCGCGTGGATGGTGTTGAAATGATCGGGATCGATCGGCATCGCGCGCGGCGCCGGCGCCTTGGGATCGACGAACAGGCGGGGATGCACCTCCAGCCCCGAGCCCAAGCGCGCGGCGGCGACCGCGAGCTGCATCGGATTGGCGAGCACATAGCCCTGGCCGATCGACGCGTTGAGCGAGTCCGCGACCGTCCAATTTTCCTTATATTTCTTCAGCTTCCAGGCACTGTCTGGCACCGTGCCGTAACGTTGGCTGGCGAAGGGCAGCGCGAACTTCTGCCCCATGCCGAGCATCTTCAGCGTCGGGGCGAAGCGATCATAGCCGAGCCGCCGCGCCATTTCGTAGAAATAGATGTCGCAGCTCTGCGCGACCGCGGTCTTCATATCGAGCGCGCCGTGCCCGCGCCGTTTGTGGCAGTGGAAGATGCCGGTGCCGACACGCAAGGCGCCGGTGCAGACCACGCGGTCGCTCGGGCTGATCCCGGCGTGGAGCAGCGCCAGCGCATTCATCGGCTTGACGGTCGATCCCGGCGGGTAGAGCCCCTGCAGCGCCTTGTTCATCAGCGGCACGTGATCGTTCTTCGACAGCATCTCCCATTCGAAATGGCTGATGCCGTCCGAAAAGCTGTTGGGATCGTAAGCGGGCATCGAGACGAAAGCGAGCACCTCGCCCGTCTGGCAGTCCATCACCACGCAGCTGCCCGAATTGGTGCCGAGCCGGCGCGCGGCATATTCCTGCAAGCCAGCGTCGATCGTCAGCCGCATGGTCTCGCCCGGGCTGTCCGGCCGCTGGGCGAGATCGCGCACGAGCCGGCCATGCGCGGTCACTTCCACCCGCTTGGCGCCGGGGGTACCGCGCAGCTTCAAATCGAGCGTCTTTTCAATGCCATCCTTGCCGATCTTGAAACCGGGGGTGACGAGCAGCGGGTCCTTGCTTTCCTTATATTGCTCGGCGGAAGCCGCGCCGACATAGCCCGTCAGATGCGCGACGGCGGCACCGGTGGGATAGTTGCGCGAATAGCCGCGCGTCGGCGCGACGCCGGGCAGTTCGGGCAGGCGGAGCGAGACGGCGGCGAACCGCTCATAATCGAGGTCATCGGCCACCTGCACCGGCTGGAAACCGGCGGCGTGCTTCAGATCGAGCCGGATGCGCTCCAGCTCGTCGCCCGGCAGCTTCAGGATGCTGCCGAGCAGCTGCAGCACTCTCTCCTTGTCGCGCAGGCGATCGGGGATGATGTCGACGCGGAAATCGGTACGGTTGTTGGCGATCGGCGCGCCGTGGCGATCGATCAGCCAGCCACGCCGGGGCGGTATCAGCGTCAGGTTCACGCGGTTGCTCTCGGCGAGCATCTTATAATGGTCGTTCTCGGCGATCGACAGCCAGCCCATCCGCGCGCCGAGCACCACGCCGACGCCGATCTGGCCGATGCCGAGCGCGACTGTCCGCCGGTTGAAGCTGAACGTCTGGTGCGCTTCGGTGACGATGCGGCTGGGCGGGTTCATGCCGGGCTCCGTTCCCGATCGAGCCAGGCGACGATCAGGGCTGCGACCGGATAGAGCATCACCGAAACCGCGATCTGGAGCAACAACAGCGTATCGACATGCGCGGTGAGCGGCACGGCGACCAGCCGGCCGAACAGCAGCACCCCGGCGATCCCGCCCGCCGCAAGCAGCCAATCCTGCCAGAAATCGCGCGCGACCAGCCGCGCGTCGAACAGATCGATCGCGATGAAGGCCAGCGTCCAGAACAGCATCGCGCTACCCAGCGGCTGGCCGGAGAGCAGATCATCGAACATCCCGAGCAGCAGCGGCGACCAGACCGGCAGCGCCTCCTCCCGCGCCAGCCGCCAGCCGAGCAGCATCAGCAGCCCGAAGGGCGGGAGCAGCGGGAAGCTCGCGACCAGCGGCGCGAGCGTGAGCAGCGAGGCGACCATTACGGTCACGGCCGGCTTGACGCTCGGCCAGATCGTCTCGGGTTCGGGATCGAACGGGCCGCGCGGGCGCCGCCGCGGCAGCCGCGCCATCAGCGCGGCTCCGCGGGCAGGGGGATGAACGTGCGTTGGACGATCGCCACGTCGAGCGTGTCAGGCTGGGTGAAGCCGCGCGCGGTGGTGGTGTCGCGCCCCGGCTTGATCACGCGGGCGACGGGAATGCCGGGGGCATAGATGCCGCCGGTGCCGGAGGTGACGAAGGCGTCGCCTAGCGCGAAAGGCGCGTTGGCGAGGTTCACTGCGCGGATCTCGATCAGCCCGTCACCGCGCCCGGCGGCGATGGCGGGCAGGCCGTCGCTCACCCGGCGGACGGGCACGATGCTCTCCGGATCGGAGATCAGCAGCACGCGCGCGGTGTTGAAGCCCAGCTCGACCACCCGGCCGATCAGCCCGTCCGGCCCGCGCACCGGCTGGCCCTCGCGCACGCCCTGGTTGCTGCCGGCGTTGAGCACGGCGTAGCGCCGCGTGCTCGCCGCGCTCGAGCTGACCAGATGCGCGGTGACGACGGTGTCGGTCGCGCCCTGCCGCAGCTGGAGCAGCGCCTTGAGCCGCGCGTTTTCGCGGATCAGCGCCTTCGCTTCGTCGGTCATCCGGCGGTTGGCGGCGATCTCCGCGCGCAGCGCCTTGTTGCGCGCCATCACGCCGAAATAGTCGCCCACGCCTTGCGGGATCGAAGCGACGCCGCGCACGCCCCAGCCGAGCAGCGAGGACAGGGGCGTCGTGACCTCGGCGGTCGCCTGGCGCACGACCCCGAAGGTGCGCGGATCGAACGTGGACAGCGCGAGCAGCAGCGCCGCGACGATCAGCCCGGCGAGGACGATCACATAGCTGGCGAACACGCCATATTGCGCCCGCCGCGAGAAACCGGGTCGTCTGGGCCGCGACGCCACGGGTCCTTACTCCTCAGGCGTTCTGCAGCACGCCGCGATAGATCGGGTCTTCCAGGGCACGGCCCGTGCCGATCGCGACGCAGGTGAGCGGATCGTCGGCTACCGTCACCGGCAGCCCGGTCTCGTCGCGCAGCACTTCGTCGATCCCGGCGAGCAGCGCGCCACCGCCGGTGAGGACGATCCCCTGATCGACGATGTCGGCGGCGAGTTCGGGCGCGGTGTTCTCCAGCGCGATGCGCACGCCTTCGACGATGGTCGAGACGGGTTCGCTGAGCGCTTCGGCGATCTGGCCCTGGTTGATCTGGATTTCCTTGGGCACGCCGTTCACCAGATCGCGGCCCTTGATGTGGATCGTCTTGCCGATCCCGTCCAAGGGCGCCTTGGCGACGCCCACTTCCTGCTTGATCCGCTCGGCGGTCGCTTCGCCGATCAGTAGGTTATGATTGCGGCGGACATAGGAGACGATCGCTTCGTCCATCTTGTCGCCGCCGACGCGCACCGAGGTGGTGTAGGCGAGGCCGCGCAAGCTCAGCACCGCGACTTCGGTCGTCCCGCCGCCGATATCGACCACCATGCTGCCGATCGGCTCCGTGACGGGCATGTCGGCGCCGATCGCCGCCGCCATCGGTTCCTCGATCAGGAACACCTGGCTGGCGCCGGCATTCTGCGCGGCGTCGCGGATCGCGCGGCGCTCGACCGAGGTCGAGCCCGAGGGCACGCAGATCACGATCTGCGGCCAGCGCATGAATTTGCGCTGCCCATGCACCTTGGCGATGAAATGCTTGATCATCTGCTCGGCGACATCGATGTCGGCGATAACGCCGTCGCGCAACGGGCGGATCGCCTGGATGCTTTCGGGCGTCTTGCCCATCATCAGCTTGGCGTCGTCGCCCACCGCTTTCACTTTCTTGACGCCGTTGAGCGTCTCGACCGCGACCACCGAGGGTTCGTTGAGCACGATCCCGCGCCCGCGGAGATAAACCACCGTGTTTGCGGTGCCTAGATCGATCGCCATGTCGTGCGACATGAAGTTGAACAAGCGCGAAAACAAAGCCATCGAACGTCCCGTCACTCCCGGCATGGGGGACGCGCCCCTGGCCGTAAATCGCCGCTTTACCGCTCACTCCGGCTCGACTCAGGCGTCGCCGGCCGCTGTTCGATCGAGGTCGCGGAAAGCCGCCGCTTGGGCTAGAGGCGGTGCCATGTCAATACGCCGTCTCCCCGAACACGTCGTCAACCGCATCGCCGCCGGCGAGGTGGTCGAACGACCGGCGAGCGCGCTGAAGGAACTGGTGGAAAACGCGATCGACGCGGGCGCGCGGCGGATCGATATCGCGCTCGCCGAAGGCGGTGTCGCGCTGATCGAGGTGGTGGACGATGGCTGCGGCATGGCGCCCGATCAGATGGCGCTCGCGCTCGAACGCCACGCCACGTCGAAGCTGCCCGACGCGCTGCTGGAGGAGGGCGCGATCCAGGCCGTCGAAACGCTCGGCTTTCGCGGCGAGGCGTTGCCCTCGATCGCGAGCGTGGCGCGACTGACGCTCGACAGCCGGGTGCGTGGGGCCGAGGGGTGGCGGCGCGTGGTCGATAACGGCGTGCTGGCGGAGGAGGGGCCGATGGGCCTGCCGCCGGGCACGCGCGTGCGGGTGGAGGGGTTGTTCGCGCGGGTGCCGGCGCGGCGCAAATTCCTCCGTTCCGCGCGGGCGGAATATGCCGCGTGCCTGGACGTGGTGCGCCGGCTGGCGATGGCGCGGCCTGAGATCGGCTTCCAGCTGCGCCATGACGGGCGGCTGGCGCTGAATGTGCCCCCCGATGCCGATCGCCCGGCGCGGGTGGCGGCGCTCACCGATCGCGCGCTCGCCGAGAACAGCGTGGTGGTCGAGCTGATGCGCGAGGGATTGCGGCTGGGCGGAGTCGCGGGCCTGCCAACCTTCAACCGCGGGATCGCCGACCATCAATATCTCTTCGTCAACGGCCGGCCGGTGAAGGACAAGCTGCTCGTCGGCGCGGTGCGCGGGGCCTATGCCGAGCTGCTCGCGCGCGATCGCCATGCCGTGGTGGCGCTGTTTCTGGACGTGCCGGCGGACGCGGTCGATGTGAACGTCCACCCGGCCAAGACCGAGGTCCGCTTCCGCGATCCGGCGCTCGTGCGCGGGCTGATCGTCTCCGGGCTCAAGCGCGCCTTGGACGAAGCCGGGCACCGCAGCGCGCAGCGACCGGAAGTCGCGGCGTGGGGCCTGTGGCAGGTGGAAGAGACGAGGATCCCTTCAAGCCCCTCCCCGTCAGGAGCATCGGGTGAACTGTCCCCCGGACAGTTCAGGTCAGGCCGGGGGCCTGACCGACCCGATGCTGGGTTGGGGTGGGGGCTTCAGCGCGGTCCCGCGCAAACTTCATCCCTTCTAACCCAACCACGTCTCCACGACGCCCGCCCCGGCTTCCTCGCCGAAGCCCCCGCGGCCCGCGCCGAGCCCGCCGCCGCGCCGCCGCCCGATCCGCTGCGCCACCCGCTCGGCGTCGCGCGTGGGCAGGTGGCGCGAACCTATATCGTGGCGGAGGCCGAGGACGGGCTTGTCATCGTCGATCAGCACGCCGCGCATGAGCGGCTGGTGCTGGAGCGGATGCGCGCGGCGGTCGCCGGCGGCGGCGTCGCGCGGCAGGCGCTGCTGCTGCCCGAGGTGGTCGAGCTCGACGAGCCGGGCTGCGACCGGCTGGAGGCCGCGCAGGCGACGCTGGAGGCGCTCGGCCTGGAGCTGGAGCGCTTCGGCCCGCGCGCGGTGCTGGTGCGCGCGGTGCCGGTCGTGCTCGGGCAGAGCGATGTCGCCGCGCTGATCGCTGATCTGGCGGACGATCTCGCCGCCTATGACGAGGCGCTGAGCCTCAAGGAACGGCTCGATCATGTCGCGGCGACGATGGCGTGCCATCATTCGGTGCGCGCCGGGCGGGTGCTCTCGGTCGCCGAGATGAACGCGCTGCTCCGCGAGATGGAGGTGACGCCGCATTCCGGCCAGTGCAACCATGGCCGCCCGACCTGGGTGAAGCTGGCGCATGGCGATATCGAGAAGCTGTTCGGGCGGCGGTAGATGCAGGGCCGTCCGTGATTAAGATGATCAACGTCGCCCCGGCGAAGGCCGGGGCTTGCTTCTTCTTCTACCGTCGCATGCGCGAGCTACGCGTTAATCTAAAACCGTTCGCCCCGAGCGTAGTCGAGGGGCGTGGGCCGGGCGCCACGCCGGGTTCACCTGCCTCGACCGCGCTCGATACGAACGGTTTTCGTGTTTCAACTCGGAATTAGGACGCCGCTCAGCCCTTCAGCTTCGCCGCCACTTCCGCGATGCGGCGGCCCTGGTAGCGCGCGCCCTCAAGCTCCACGGCGCTCGGCTGGCGACTGCCATTGCCGTCGGCGATCGTCGTCGCGCCATAGGGCGAGCCGCCCTTCACTTCGTCGACGCCCATCTGCGCCTGGAAGCCGTAATCGAGCCCGACCACGACCATGCCGAAATGCATCAGATTGTTGATCACCGAGAACAGGGTCGTCTCCTGCCCGCCATGCTGGGTCGCGGTGGAGGTGAAGGCGCCGCCGACCTTGCCGTTGAGCGCGCCGCGCATCCACAGCCCGCCGGTGGTATCGAGGAACGCGGCCATCTGGCTCGCCATCCGGCCATAGCGGGTGGGCGTGCCGATCACGATCGCGTCATAATCGGCGAGCGCATCGGGGCCGCTGATCACGTCATGCGCGGTGTCGGTCTTGAAATGCGCGGCGGCGATCACTTCGGCCGGCGCGGTTTCGGGAACGCGGCGGATATCGACCGTCGCGCCAGCCGAGCGCGCGCCCTCGGCGACGGCATCGGCCATCTGCTCGATATGGCCGTAGGACGAGTAGTAAAGCACCAGAACCTTGGTCATGTGGGCATCTCCGTTGGTGAGAAGAGCGGGCCAGCTGTTGGCAGCCGGCCCGGGAAAAGCACCGTTATTCGCTATCGACGAGCACCAGTTCGGCGTCTTCGATCGCCGTGATCTCGATCGTCTGGCCGCCGCTGATCGCGACGCCGTCGCGGGCGTTGATCCGCTCGCCATCGATCTCGATCAGCCCGCGCGCCGGCACCAGATAGGCATGGCGGCCTTCGGCCACGCTGTGGCTGATCCGCTCGCCCGCCGGCACCGTCGCCGCGAGCAGCCGCGCGTCGGTGCGGATCGGCAACGCGCCTTCATCCTCGGCGAAACCGCTCGCCAGCACGACGAACCGGCCCGAGCGATCGGCCTTGGGAAAGGGCTTGGCGCCCCAGGCGGGCGCGCCGCCCAGCCTTTTGGGCTCGATCCAGATCTGGAAGATCTTCGTCGTCTCGTTCTCGAGATTATATTCGGCGTGGCGCACGCCGGTGCCCGCGCTCATCACCTGCACGTCGCCGGCCTCGGTGCGGCCCTGATTGCCCATCGAGTCCTGGTGCGTGATCGCGCCTTCGCGGACATAAGTGATGATCTCCATGTCGCGATGCGGGTGGGGCGGAAAGCCGCTGTTCGCGGCGATCTCGTCATCGTTCCACACGCGGATCGCGCCCCAGCTCATCCGGGCGGGATCGTAATAATTGGCGAAGGAGAAATGGTGGCGCGCGTTCAGCCAGCCGTGATCGGCATGGCCGAGCCCGTCGAAGCGCCGGATCTCGAGTCTGCTTTTGGTTGCCGTGGTCATGGCGTTGCCTCCTTGATTGCCGCCAAGATAGGCCCCGCCATCACTGCGTAAACAGAAACGTTCGAAAAGGATCGTTTCCGAAAACTAGTTGTTGAAGCGAACCTCGCAGACGGAGGACAGCGCCTGCTGGATCGTGCGCCAATTGCCGGTCCATTCGCCGCCGCTGCGGCTGGCGATGGCGCGGCACTTGTTCTCGGCGTCGCGCTGATTCCAGATCGGGCCGGCGTCGATGTCGCGCGTCACGGTGCGCCCGGCGTCGCGCCGCGCCCAATCGCGCCGTGGCTGATCGCCCCAATCGTCACGCCGATCGTAGCGCGGCGAATCGTTGGCGATGCTCGAGACGCGGTAGAGCAGGCGATAGGCGCCGCCATGCTCGGTGATCAGGATCACCCGCTGGGCCAGATGCAGCCGGATCTGGATATCGCGCGAGGGATCGTTGAGGTCGATCCAGTCGCGCCCGCGCGCGAGTTCCTGGAAGCGCGCCTTGATCGTGTTGCCCACGCCATATTCGGTCCACGCGCCGCCGCCTTCGTCGACGAAGCGGCCGCCGGTGTAGTTGACCGTGGTCGCGCCGATCGCCCGGCTTTCATAGCCTTCGGGCCGGCCATAATCCTGCGCCGCCGCGCTGCTCGCCGCCGCGAGCGCCGCCAGAGCGAATAAACCGCGCATTTCCATCTCCCTTATTGCCCGCTCGGCTTTAATCGCGCGCGCGGCCGGCGCCAAGCGCACGGTGATTGCGCCCACGGGGTCAAAGGCTTAAATCCGCGCGCATGCGGCTTCCCGATCTCGAGGCCTGGGCCCTGTTCGCCTGCGTGATCGAGCATCGCTCGTTCAGCGGCGCGGCGGAGGCGGTCGGCGTTTCAAAGGCGACCGTGTCCAAGGCGATCGCCCGGCTGGAGGCGCAGCTGGGCACCGCTTTGTTCCACCGCACCTCGCGCCGCCTGGCGCTGACCGAGCAGGGGCGCGGCCTCGCCGATCATGCGCGGGCGATGCTGGCCGAAGCGCGCGCGGCGGAGGAAGCCGCGCAGGAAGGCGCGGCGGCGCTTGCCGGGCGGGTTCGGGTGAGCGCGCCGATGAGCTTCGGCCTCGCGCATGTCGCGCCGGTGATCGCGCGCTTCCTGGCGGAAAATCCGCGGATCGAGATCGATCTCGATCTGTCGGACGCGGTGGTCGATATCGTCGCCCAGGGGTTCGACGTCGCGTTGCGCATCGGCCAATTGCCCGACAGTTCGCTGCGCGCGCGGCGGCTGCGGCCGATCGCGATGCACATCGTCGGCGCGCCGGCCTATTTCGCGCGGCATGGCCGCCCCGCCCACGCCGCGCAGCTCGCCGAGCACCATTTGCTCCATTATTCGAACGTCACCGGCCCCTGGCACTTCACCGGCCCGGATGGCGCGCAGGTGACGCTGCGGTCGCGCGGGCCGCTCAGCGCCAATAGCGGGGAGGCGCTGCTGCCCGCGCTGTGCGCCGGGGTCGGGCTGGCGGTGCTGCCTGATTTCATCGTCGGCGCGGAGATCGCCGCGGGCAGGCTCGTCGCGATCCTGCCCGATTGGCACCCGCCCGCGCTCGCGCTCCATCTGCTCACCCCGCCGGCGACGTTGCGCCCCGCCCGCGTGGAAGCCCTGATTGCTTTTTTGGGCGCCGAACTCGGCGGCGCGGGCATGAGTCGAACCGTGCAAGAAACGCCGCGACTCGTGGATTCCCCTAGCTTAGAACTTAATTAACCTTTTGCGTTCATCCCCCGTTTGGTTAATGCTCTAGGTCGAGCGACGCACCAAGGGGTCGCGGCCAGAACTGAGGGGGACTGGGCGAATGCGCGTGCTGCTGATCGAGGACGAGCCGACAACCGCCAAGGCGATCGAGCTGATGCTCTCGGCCGAAGGCTTCAACGTCTACACGACCGATCTGGGCGAGGAAGGCCTCGATCTGGGCAAACTCTATGATTACGACATCATCCTGCTCGATCTGAACCTGCCCGACATGCACGGCTATGACGTGCTGAAGAAGCTGCGCGTTTCGCGCGTGCAGACGCCGGTGCTGATCCTGTCGGGCAATTCCGAAATGGATTCCAAGGTGCGCAGCTTCGGCTTCGGCGCGGACGATTACGTCACCAAGCCGTTCCACCGCGAGGAACTGGTCGCGCGCATCCACGCCGTGGTGCGCCGTTCGAAGGGCCATTCGCAAAGCGTGATCCGCACCGGCAAGCTCGCGGTGAACCTCGACGCCAAGACGGTGGAAGTCGATGGCGCGCGCGTGCACCTGACGGGCAAGGAATATGCGATGCTCGAGCTGCTCTCGCTGCGCAAGGGCACCACGCTGACCAAGGAAATGTTCCTCAACCATCTCTATGGCGGGATGGACGAGCCCGAACTCAAGATCATCGACGTGTTCATCTGCAAGCTGCGCAAGAAGCTGAGCCTGGCGTGCGACGGTGATAACTACATCGAGACGGTATGGGGCCGTGGCTATGTGCTGCGCGAGCCGGAGGACGTGATCGCCGCCCGCGTCGCGTAACGTTCAAGAGTTGATGGTAAGGGGCGGAAAACCCGCGGCGTCCTGGGGGAGGGCGCCGCGGGTTTTTCTTTGGCGGCACCGTTCGCGGTTTGGGTTATCCCGCCGATGCGCCTAAGGCTGGGTCCATGAAGAAGCCCCGGCCCGGTCTGCCCAGCGAGCGCCAGATCCTCGATTTCATCGCCTCGGCCGATACGCCCGTCGGCAAGCGCGAGATCGCCCGCGCTTTCGCCCTCTCGGCGCAGGACAAGATCGCGCTCAAGGCGCGGCTGAAGGACATGGCCGATCAGGGGCTGATCGATCATCAGGGTCGCGCTTTCCATCAGATGGGCGGCCTGCCCAAGGTAACCGTGCTGCGGGTGGTGGACGTAAGCGATGACGGCATCGCCTGGGCGGTGCCCGAGCGCTGGGAGGCGGAAGGCGTGCCGGTGCCGAAGCTGCGCGTGCGCGAACGCGGCCGGGGCGCGCTCGGCGTCGGCGACCGGCTGCTCGCGCGCACCGAGGAAGCGGGGCAGGGCTGGATCGCCCATCCGATGAAACGGCTCGCGCGCGGCGAGGAGCTGATCCTGGGCGTGCTGCGCGAGGAAGGCGGGCGGATTTGGCTGCAAGGCGTTGAAAAGAAAGAGCGGCGCGAATTTCCGGTGATCGACCTGGGTGGCGCGGCGCCGGGCGATCTGGTGTTGGCGGAGAAGGCCGGACGCCCGCCGCGTTTTTCGGCGCGCGTCACCGAGCGGCTGGGCGATCCCTTCGCGCCGCGCAGCTTCTCGATGATCGCGGTGCACAAGCACGGCATCCCACATGTCTTCGCGCCGGAGACGATCGAGGAAGCGCATGAAGTCGCCCGCCAGCCCTTGGGCGAGGGGCGCGAGGATCTGCGGCATTTGCCGATTGTCGCGATCGACCCGGTCGACGCGCGCGACCATGATGATGCCGTCTGGGCGGCGCCCGACGACGATCCCGAGAATGCGGGTGGCTGGCGCGCCGTGGTCGCGATCGCCGATGTGAGTTTTTACGTGCGGCCTGGGTCGTCGCTCGATCGCGAGGCACGCCAGCGCGGCAATTCGGTCTATTTCCCCGATCGCGTCGTGCCGATGCTGCCCGAGGAACTCTCCGCCGATATCTGCTCGCTGAAAGCCGGTGAGGATCGCGCGGCGCTGGTCTGCCACCTCCAGATCGGCAAGGCGGGCGCGCTCAAGAGCTTCCGCTTCACCCGCGCGGTGGTGCGCATCCGGGCGAACATCCCCTATGAGGAAGCGCAGGCGGCGATCGATGCGGCGGCATCGCCCCGACAAGCGTCGTCGCCCCAGCGAAAGCGGGGGCCTCAGGCCGATGAAGCGCCCCCGGTGGCACCGGGTCCCAGCTTTCGCTGGGACGACGCGCTTGTGGAGGGGGCCCTCCAGCCCCTTTGGGCCTGCTGGCGGGCGCTCGACCGCGCCCGCGCGAAACGCGCCCCGCTCGAGCTTGATCTGCCCGAGCGCCGCGTGGTGCTCGACGAGAAGGGCCGCATCCTCTCGGTCGCCCCGCGCGAGCGGCTCGACGCACACCGGCTGATCGAGGATTTCATGATCGCCGCCAACGTCGCCGCCGCCAAGGCGCTGGAGGCGAAGAAGGCGCCCGTGATGTACCGCGATCACGAGCCGCCGGCACGCGAGAAGCTCGTCGCGCTGAAGGAATATCTGAAGACGCATGGGCTCGATCTCGCGCTCGGCCAGGTGATCCGCCCGGCGACCTTCAATGCGATCCTCGCCAAGCTCGCCGACAGCGACAGCCGCCCCCAGATCATGGAGCAGGTGCTGCGCAGCCAGACCCAGGCCTATTATGCGCCCTCGAACACCGGGCATTTCGGGCTCGCGCTCGGCTCCTACGCGCATTTCACCTCACCGATCCGGCGCTATGCCGATCTGATCGTCCACCGCGCGCTGGTTGGCGCTTACCGGCTCGGCGAGGGCGGCTTGAGCGACGGCGAGGCGGCGGCGATGGAGCGGATCGGCGAATCGATCTCGATGCTCGAACGCCGCGCGATGGAGGCCGAGCGCGAGACGATCGACCGCTATGTCGCCGCTTATCTCGCCGAGCATGTCGGCCAGGTGCTGCAGACGCGGATCACCGGGGTGCAGAGCTTCGGCTTCTTCGCGACGGTGGAGGGCGTCGGCGGCGACGGGCTGGTTGGGGTGCGCGATCTGGGGCGCGAATATTTCCGCTATGACGAGGCCGCGCGGGCGCTGATCGGCGAGGAGACCGGCACGCGCTATGAAAGCGGCCAGAAGCTGGAATTGCGGCTGGTCGAGGCCAATCCGGTGTCGGGCGCCTTGCGCTTTGAACTGGTCGAAGGGGGCGCCCCGCCCGAGCGCGCCCGCGTGATCAAACGCCGCGGCCGCCCGGCGAACATCCGCCACCAGGGCCGGCGGCGCTAGCTTCAGCGAAAAGCCCCTCCCTGGAAGAGTTTCGGGTCGGTCATGCCCCCGGCATGACCTAAGCAGTCCGGGGGACTGCTTACCCGAAACTGGGTTGGGGTGGGTCCGGCCGCGG
>Ga0310345_10003001_pt1 | contig 16429 bp, 13 predicted proteins | sample HC15DNA20500_MG_FD_204667 | JGI IMG/M metagenome (GOLD analysis project Ga0310345, IMG submission 204667) | Marine microbial communities from station ALOHA, North Pacific Subtropical Gyre - HC15-DNA-20-500_MG | ecosystem: Environmental > Aquatic > Marine > Oceanic | place: Pacific Ocean: North... | reverse complement strand
AGCCAGAACCACAAAGGAAAGAACGAAAACAGTCTTTGTGTCCTTCGTGTCTTTGTGGCTCAAGTTCCTTGTCTTTCCTCTGTGTGCTCTGTGCCTCTGTGGCTCTTCATTATTCCTCGAGCATCCTCCATCACAGCAGCAACTTGCGAATATCGCCCAGCACATCGGCCAGAAAAGTCGTAATTCGCGCCGCCACCGCCCCGTCGATGACGCGATGGTCGTAGGACAGGGACAGCGGGAGGATCAGCCGGGGCTCGAAGTCCTTGCCGTTCCAGACCGGCTTCATCGAGGCCTTGGACACGCCCAGGATGCCGACTTCGGGCGAGTTGACGATGGGCGTGAAGGCCGTGCCGCCAATGCCGCCCAGGCTGGAAATGGAAAAGCAGCCGCCCTGCAGATCGTTACTGCGCAGCTTACCGTCGCGAGCGCGGGTGCTGATTTCGCCCAGCTCGCGGGCCAGATCGAACAGGCCTTTCTGGTCGACGTCCTTGACCACCGGTACCACCAGGCCGTCGGGCGTATCCACGGCCACGCCGATATTGATGTATTTCTTGCGGATCAGGTGCTCGCCGTCCGGATGGAACGATGCGTTCATGTCCGGAAATTCTTCGAGCACCACGGCCGAAGCCTTGAGCAGGAAGGAAAGAATGGTCAGGTTGAAGCCCTGCTCCTTGGCCCGGCCCTTTTCCTCGTTGCGGAACTCTTCCAGCTCGGTGATATCGGCTTCGTCGAACTGGGTGACGTGGGGTACGACAAGCCAGCTGCGATGCAGATACTTCGCCGACAGTTTGCGTATGCGCGAGAGCTTTACGGTTTCCGTTTCGCCGAACTTGCTGAAATCCACCGCCGGCTGCTCGGGCAGACCCGCGCCGCCGGCGGGCTTCTCGCTGCGTTCGACCGCCGATTTGACGTAGCCCTGAACATCCTCGCGCAAGATCCGGCCTTTTCGACCACTGCCCTCCAGGCGGGCCAGGTCGACCCCCAGCTCGCGCGCGTACCGACGGATGGCGGGCGAGGCATGCGCCTTGGTAAAGCCCTTTTCGTCGACTTTCGACAGCGTCGAGCCGCCTGGCTTCTCAGGCCGCTCGCCGCCGCGTTCGGGTGCTGTCGCGGGCTTGTCCGCGTCGTCGGGCGGGGCTTTGTCGCGCCGGGGCGCCGACTTGGCGGACGGCTTGTCGCGTTGTGTCCCGTCGTCCGACCCGGCTGATTCCCGGGTGTCGCCCGGCTCGGCGCTGTCCTGGCTCGCCACAACCGCTATAGCGTCGCCCTGGCCGACCTTGTCGCCCTCGCTCACCTTCAGTTCGGTGATCGTGCCGGCCACGGCCGAGGGCACCTCCATGGTGGCCTTGTCGGATTCCAGCGTGACCAGCGGCTGGTCCTTTTCCACCGTGTCGCCTTCAGCCACCAGCACTTCAATGATTTCGACGGCGTCGAAGTCGCCGATGTCGGGCACGACGACCGTCTGGCTCTCGCCGCCGGGAGCGGACGAGGACTCGCTCGCGGCAGTCTCTTCCTCGTGCGGTTCGCTGTCTTCGGTGTCGTCCGAGTGATCGTCGTCAGTCCCGGCTGGCGCCTCGTCGTCCGGCGTATCGTCCGATTTATAGTCCGATTCCGCGTCGGCCGATTCGCCGCCGTCCGAATCGTCCTTTTCATCGGCCTCGATGAGCGCGATGACGTCGCCCTGGCCCACCTTGTCGCCTTCGCTGACCTTCATCTCGGCGATGCGGCCGGCGGCCGTGGACGGCACCTCCATGGTGGCCTTGTCGGATTCGAGGGTAATCAGCGGCTGATCGACCTCGACCTCGTCACCGGCGGCGACCAGCACCTCGATGACTTCGACGGCGTCGAAATCGCCAATATCGGGGACTTTTATTTCTTGTGCCATGGTTGTTCAGGAATTAACCGCAGAAAAGATTTGCCACAGAGGCACAGAGAACACAGAGGGAAGACATTAAGAAATTCACCACAAAGGCACGAAGTGCACAAAGGGGAGAACCGAGGCAGCCTTTGTGTCCGTCGTGTCTTTGTGGTTCGGATTCTTCAATCTCTGTGCGCTCCGTGCCTCTGTGGCTTTTAAAACCTCTTGAACGCGACGTGTGAAAAACAGCTCTCGCCTACCGCCCTACACTTCAGAAGGCAAGCCAGAACCACAAAGGAAAGAACGAAAACAGTCTTTGTGTCCTTCGTGTCTTTGTGGTTCAGATTCTTCAATCTCTGTGTGCTCTGTGCCTCTGTGGCTGTGACTATTTCTTACATCTCGTACCGGCTCAAACCAGCCGCGGCTCCGGCTTGTCCGGATTGATTCCGTACTTGCCGATGGCCTCCGCTACGGTGCCGCGTTCGATCTCGCCCTGATCGGCCAGGGCCTTGAGTGCGGTGACGGTGATCCAGTAGCGGTCTACCTCGAAATGGGCGCGCAGGGCCTCGCGAGTGTCCGAGCGGCCGAAGCCGTCGGTGCCCAGCGTGTAATAGGGCACGGGCATGAAGGCGCGGATCAGGTCGGCGTAGGACTTGATGTAGTCCGTTGAAGCAATGGCCGGGCCTTTTGCCTCGGCGAAACACTGCTCGACATAGCTGACCTTCTGCTCGGCCGCCGGGTGCAGCGTGTTCCAGCGGTTGACGGCCAGACCGTCGCGGCGCAGTTCGACAAAGCTGGGCACGCTCCAGACATCCGCGGCCACGCCCCAGTCGTCCCTGAGCAGGTCCACGGCGGCGATGGATTCGCGCAGGATGGTGCCCGAGCCAAGCAGCTGCACGCGCGTGTCCAGGCTGGCCTCGCCCTCGGATAGCCGATACAGACCCCTGACGATGCCTTCCTCGGCGCCCTCCGGCATGGCCGGGTGGGCGTAGTTCTCGTTCATCACGGTGATGTAGTAGTAGACATCCTCGTGCTCGGCATACATCCGCCGCAGCCCGTCCTGGATGATCACCGCCAGCTCGTAGGCAAAGGTCGGGTCGTAGGCCCGGCAGTTGGGCAGGCCCTCGAACATGTTGTGGCTGTGGCCGTCCTGGTGCTGTAGCCCTTCGCCGTTGAGCGTGGTCCGGCCGGCCGTGCCGCCCAGTAGAAAGCCGCGCGCGCGCATGTCGCCGGCGGCCCAGCACAGATCGCCCACCCGCTGGTAGCCGAACATCGAGTAGAAGATGTAGAAGGGGATCATCGACACGCCGTGGTTGTAGTACGACGTGGCGGCGGCGATGAAGGAACTCATCGAGCCGGCCTCGGTAATGCCCTCTTCCAGAATCTGCCCGTCCTTGGCTTCCTTGTAGTAGGCGAGCTGGTCAGAATCCTCCGGATCGAACAGCTGGCCCACCGGCGAATAGATGCCGATGGAGCGAAACATGCCTTCCATGCCGAACGTGCGGGCCTCGTCCGGCACGATGGGCACGATGCGCTTGCCGATCTGCTTGTCGCGGGTCAGCGTCTGCAGGATGCGCACGAAGGCCATGGTGGTGGAAATCTCGCGGTCACCCGAGTCGCCCAGCAGCTTGTCGAAGGCCGACAGCGCGGGTACTTCGAGGGTTTCCCAGTCCTGCCGGCGCTGCGGCAGGTAGCCGCCCAGTTCCTTGCGGCGGGCCTTGAGGTATTTGATTTCCTCGGAGTCTTCGTCCGGCTTGTAGAAGGGCACCTTGGCGATATCGTCGTCGGAGACCGGTATTTCGAAGCGGTCGCGAAAGTCCTTGAGCGCCTCTTCTCCCATCTTCTTCTGCTGATGGGTAATGTTCTGGCCTTCGCCGGCCTCGCCCATGCCGTAGCCCTTGACCGTCTTGGCCAGGATGACCGTGGGTCGGCCGTTGTCCAGATTCACCGCCTGGTGGTAGGCGGCGTACACCTTGTGCGGATCGTGGCCGCCGCGGTTGAGCCGATAGATGTCCTCATCGGACATCGAGGCCACCATCTTTGCGGTTTCCTCGTAGCGGCCGAAGAAGTGCTCGCGGGTGTAGGCGCCGCCGTGGGCCTTGCAGGCCTGATAGTCGCCGTCGACCATCTCGTTCATCAGGTTCACGAGCGTGCCGTTATGGTCCTGGGCCAGCAGCCCGTCCCAGAGCGCGCCCCAGACCACCTTGATGACGTTCCAGCCCGCACCCCGGAAAGCGCCTTCCAGCTCCTGGATGATCTTGGAGTCGCCGCGCACCGGCCCGTCCAGGCGCTGCAGGTTGCAGTTGACCACGAAGATCAGGTTATCCAGCCCTTCGCGAGCGGCGATATCGATGGCGCCCATGGATTCGGGCTCGTCCATCTCGCCGTCGCCGCAGAAGCACCAGACGTGACGGCCCGCAGTCTCGCGGACACCGCGGTTTTCCATGTAGCGCATGAAGCGCGCCTGGTAGATGGCGTTGATCGGCCCCAGCCCCATGGAGACCGTGGCGAACTGCCAGTAGTCGGGCATGAGCCAAGCGTGCGGATAGGACGACAGCCCGGTGCCGCCGGTTTCGGCGCGAAAATCCAGCAGCTGGTCTTCGGTGAATCGCCCCTCCAGATACGAGCGCGCATATATGCCTGGCGCGCAGTGGCCCTGGATGTACACCAGGTCGCCGTCATGCTCGTCGGAGGGCGCATGGAAAAAGTGGTTGAAGCCGACGTCGTACAGCGTGGCCGAGGACGCAAAACTGGCGATGTGCCCACCCACGCCCTCGTGCTCGCGGTTGGCGCGCACCACCATGGCCATGGCGTTCCAGCGGATCAGCGAGCGGATGCGCCACTCGATGGCCGGATCACCGGGAGCCTTGGCCTCCTTGTGCGGCGGAATGGTGTTGATATAGGCGGTGTTAGGGGAAAACGGAATGTACGCGCCCGAGCGCCGCGACTTTTCGATGAGCGCGTCGATGATGTGGTGCGCGCGCTCCGGGCCCTCCCTCTCCAAAATGGCTTCCAGGGCGTCCAGCCACTCGGCTGTCTCCTGCGGGTCGATATCGCCCTCGATCGGGGCCTCGCCGTCGTCAGCCATGTTCCAAGCTTCGCCTCTGGTGGGTTGTCCGCGCGGGTGCTCGCACTCGATGCCGGGCTAGCGTAGTGCACCACACTGTCTGGCACTTATACCGGCCCCATTTTCCGCCATGCGACGTTGCACCTCCTCGCCATAGCTACGGCTATGACTCGTCGGCGCGCCTTGCCTGACGAAAAATGGAACTCGGTCTAATGTGCCATCAAATGTGACTCACTACACTAGCGTCATGCCCGGCCAAGCGTCATAGCCATGTTACTCGTGCTTGTGATGATGACGCTTGAATTCGGTGCAAACACCGCAATAAAGAATGGCATACCAGCTTGCCGAAGTCGGCAGGCGCCGCCAACCCTTAGGCTCCCGAGGCCGGGCATTTTCGCGAGGATTCATGAGCCAGCGCCAACCGTTTGATTTACCGCCCCGGACCGAAACCGAGCACGGCGACGAGCGGCGCGTGGGCGTCGAGTACGAATTCACGGGGCTGGGCATCGAGAAGATCGCGAAGATCGTCAAGGCCGCCGTCGGGGGCAGCATCGAGCCGGAATCGCCCTACGAGTACGAAATTCAGGACACGCCGCTGGGCGATTTCAAGATCGAGCTGGACTACGCCTATCTGAAGAAACTCGGGCGCGAGCCGCATGAGGGTCACGGCGGCATGGTGGCGCTGGAGAAACTGTCCGAGGATGTGCTCGCCGCCGTGGCGAAACAGGTGGTGCCCTATGAAATCGTCTGCCCGCCCGTGCCGGTCAGCCGTCTGCACGAACTCGAGCCGATTACCGAGGGTCTGCGCGAGGCCGGCGCGCAGGGCACGGGCGAGTCGGCCATCTACGCCTTCGGGCTGCATCTGAACCCCGAGCTGCCCGGCACCGATGCGACCACCATTCGCGATTACCTGCGGGCCTACGTCGTGCTCTACGACTGGCTCCTTGAGGTATCCGAAGTGGATATCTCCAGGCGCGTGTTCCCCTACATCCAGCACTACGGCCGTGATTATCTGAAGCAGCTCACGCGCGCGGACTACGGACCCGATCAGGCCGGCCTGATCAACGACTACCTGTCGCACAACGCATCGCGCAACCGCGCCATGGACATGCTTCCGCTATTTGCGCACCTGGACCGGGCCCGGGTGGACGAAGCCATTGACGATGGCCTGGTCAACGCGCGGCCCACCCTGCACTACCGCCTGCCCAACTGCGAAATCGAGCGCGACGACTGGAGCGTGCGCATACCCTGGACGCACTGGCTGGCGGTCGAGCGGCTGGCGAGCGATCCGCAGCGACTGGCCGCCGCGACACGCGAATACGCCGAGCATCTGCACAGCCCCGTAACGGGCCTGATCCGGGGGTGGACCAGCCGCGCCCGCGCCTGGGCCGAGGGCAGCGCCTGAGGCGCGCGGGCTTCACGTCATCCCAGTGGCTTCCCGCCCGATCATCGGGGTGACCGGCCCCACCGGCCGGTTCGTGCCTGCCTGGTGGTTCACCCGGTATGCGCTACGCCGGGCCGGCGCCAGGCCCGTGCGTCTGACGGCGGAAACGGGACTGCCGGCCATTAAACTTGACGGCGTGATCATCGGCGGCGGCGCCGACATCGCACCCGGTCTGTATGACGAACTGCTGGGCGCCAATCTGTCGGGCGAAGACCCGGAGCGTGACGCGTTCGAGATGAGCGTGCTGCGCGAGGCGCTGCGCGACGAGCTGCCGGTGCTGGGGATCTGTCGCGGCGCGCAGCTGCTGAATGTGGTCCTGGGCGGATCGCTGCATCGCGATCTGCGTCAGCGGCGTCGCCGCACCAGCCGCCGCCGCAACCCCTGGCCCTGCAAGCCGGTGGCGATCAGACGGCGCAGCCTGCTTGAGCGCATTACCGGGAAACAGCGCTGCCGCGTCAACAGCCTGCACAATCAGGCCGTTCGGCGTCTGGGCCAGAATCTTCAAATCACGGCGCGGGACCGCGACGGTATTGTCCAGGCCATCGAGTACGAGCAGGGGTTCGTGCTGGGCGTGCAGTGGCATCCGGAATACCTGCCCTACCGGCGCGATCAGCGGGCGCTGTTTGCGGCATTGGTAGCGGCTACTCGCGCGCCGTGATCCCGAAGCCGGGATATTGATTCGAGATGGTTGCCCTCTCGGCGGCCAGCGGGCGACTGCGCGGCTGCGTACAGAGTGTCGAGTACTGGCTGGCGGGGGAACAGACAGAGCTGCAGAAACACCGGGTGGCGCCGGACGCCGCCGAGATTCTGCTGCCGGCAATTGACGGCATTGACCGGGCCCCGCTCTCGCATGCAGGAGCAGGCCGACTTGCCGCGTCCGGCTTGGCAGCACGGCGCTGATCCGGTCGCCGGCAACGTGATTTTGGTCGCCAACAACGGCAACCGCGCCAACCCCCGAGGACCGTTACCATTTTGCCGTCCCCTACAGTTCCTGGCACGGCAGCCCGTCGCACCGCGATTCGGACATCCCGCTGATCCTGTCGCATCGGCAGCATTCCGCGGGCGAACTCGGGGCCCTTGTCAGCGATGTCTTTGCCGGCCGATCGAATCAGCGGCTCATTGCGGACCTGCTGCCCGGATTGCGCCAGGGCCTGGTGGCTGCGGCCGCGGGCAGCGCTCAGAGTGACTGACGGCCCGATGTTCGCGCTACCGTCGGTCTTTTGCCAACGGTGCGGTTCTGGGACAAACTGACGACACTCAGTATCGAGGAGCCCCCATGCCCCGCGGGCATCACAATCTTCTTCGCGCGTCGGCCGTCGCGCTGCTCGTGATGGCGGTGTCTGCCTGTGGCAGCAGCCTGCAATCAGCCGAGGATTACAACGAGTGTGTGCTGCGCGGTATTGCGGTGGCCGAGAGTCCGGCGGAAGCGGCCGACATCCGACGCCGCTGTCAGGAGCAGTTTCCCGGCCGCGTGTCGCAACAGCGGTCCCGCGAGCTGCCGCCGGTGGCGCTCAAGAAGCTTGACCTGGACGCCGATGTGGAATTCGATGAATACCTGAACGGCACGGCCTATAACGGCAATGCTGATCTGCTGGTGACCGAAATCACGATTGCCATCGAAGTGGGCGAGCCGGGACAGAGCGATACCCAGCTCTATACCGAACAGGTCAACATGGGCCCGCTGAGCCGGTCGGATATCGGTATTCTGGTGGAGGCCAAACGCCGCATTCTCAATTGGCAGATTGCCTCGGCTCGTGGTGTGGCGCGCTAGTCGCCCACTCCTGCTGGCCGTCTGCCTGTTGCTCGTCTGGCCGACCGGCCGGGCCGGCCTGCCGGATCTGTACCGCCTGGAGATTGTGGCGACCCACCCGCACGACACCGGCGCTTTCACGCAGGGGCTGCTGTTTTACGACGGCGCCCTGCTCGAGAGCACCGGGCTGAAAGGTCATTCCTCGCTGCGGCAGGTGTCCGTGGAAAGCGGCGAGGTGGTTCGGCGCGTCAATCTGGAGGATCGCTATTTCGGGGAGGGACTGGCCCGGGTAGGCGATCGCCTTGTCATGCTGACCTACACCGCCGGCCAGGGGCTGGTGTTCGACCTTGAGACTTTCGATATTGTCGACCGCTTTGAATACGAAGGTCAGGGCTGGGGCCTGGCCTTCGACGGCGAGCGTCTGTACATGAGCGACAGCAGCCATGTGCTGCGCATTCTCGATCCTGAGACCCTGACGCCGGTCGGCCGGCTGCCCGTCACCATCGACAATCAGCCGCTGCCGCGCATCAACGAACTCGAGTTCATCGAAGGCGAGCTGTGGGCCAACGTCTGGCCCACCGACTGGATCGTGGTCATCGACCCGGACAGCGGCGTGGTCACCCGGCGAATCGACGCATCGGCACTCAAGCGGGCGTTGCCCGCCGGCTATCGCGTGGACGTGCTCAACGGTATTGCCTACGACGCCGGGACAAAGCGGATTTTCGCCACGGGCAAGCGCTGGCCGAAGCTGTTTGAAGTTCGCGTTGTGGGTCCGCTGCCGGCGCCCTGATCAGCCTGACTGCCGCGTGTCCACCGCGAAGTAGGTGCTGAGCAGGTCGAACAGCGCCGGGTGGTGCGCCTGCAGGGCGTCGCCCTGTTGAAAAAAACTCTCCGTGGCCACCGCGAAGCACTCCGCCGGCTCACTGGCGCCGTACAGGTCGAGCACGGGCGAGCCGGTTTCGCGCAGCTGCTCGAAGATGTCACCGAAAACGCGGGCCCACGTCTCGTAGTCAGCCAGAGGCGGCGCGCCATCCGCCTGCGTGGCCTCGTAGTCCAGCTGGTGGGCAAACTCGTGAACAATGACGTTGCCGCCGTCCCCGCGGGCGGCAGCCTCGCAATCTTCCCAGGAGAGAATCACGCGGCCTGCGTCCCAGGCCTCGCCGCTGAGCAGGGCCGGCTCGTCACTGACCAGTCCGTCTGCGTCGGGTTGGTCATGCTGCACCCAGAACGCGCCTGGATAGACCAGGATATGCCGCACCGCCGGGAAGCAGTCGGCGTCGGCCTGTAGCCGCAGCAGGCAGGCATTGGCCGCGATGGTGCAGCGCATGTCGTCGGAAATGTCCAGGCCGTTGCATCCGTGAAACTGCTTTTCGTGCAGGAAGACGCGCAGCTGGTGAATCAGACGCTGACGCTGTGCGCCGGTCAGTGCCGGCCAGCAGGCGACGGCCTTCGGTAGCGCAGCCTCGATATGCTCGCCGGCGCTGCGCACTGCAACGCGCGCCAGGTGGCGACGGCGCCACAGCGGCTGCAGCACGAGTCCGACGGCCAGACAGCACAGGCCGGCGACCACCGCCCAGGCAATCAGCGTCGCCAAGCCGGCTACTCGTTGGCCACGCCGTGGGGGACGTGTCCGGCCGCCACGTGTTCCGAGGCGGCGCCGATGTGCGTCTGCTGGTCGTCGAAAAATATATCGGCGCCAAAGGAGCGCAGGAATTCCGATTTGGACTTGCCGCCCAGGAACAGGGCCTCGTCGATACGGATGTTCCAGGCGCGCAGAGTGCGGATGACCCGTTCGTGCGCCGGCGCCCCGCGCGCCGTGACCAGCGCGGTACGGATGGGGCAGTTGGGCTGGTCGAACTCCGCCTGGATCCGGTACAACGATTCCAGAAAGCCGCGGAAGGGGCCGCCGGGGAGCGGCTCGTTGGCCGCGTTCTGCTCGCTGCGCGCAAAGGCCTCCAGCCCCTGCTCCTTGAACACGCGTTCCGCCACGTCGGAAAACAGCACGGCGTCGCCGTCGAACGCGATCTTCAGCTGGCCGTTGCCCGAGGCGCGCGGCCGCGAGGGCACAATGGTGGCGGCGGCGTAGCCGGCTTCCAGCGCCGCGCGCACGTCGTCCGGGTCGGCCGAAAGGAACAGATGCGCGCCGAACGGGGCCACGTAGCGGTACGGACTTTCCCCGCTGGTAAAGGCCGCCCGATTGATGGACAGTCCGTGGTGGGCGATGGAGTTGAATATCCGCAGACCGGTGTCGGCGCTGTTGCGCGAAAGCAGGATTATTTCCACCCGCTGGCGGGATTCTTCATTCAAAGTCAATAACTTGCGCGCAAGCGTGAACGCCACGCCGGGCTCGAGCGGATCGTTCTCGTGATCGATCTGATACTGGCAGTAGGCCTCGCGGCCCTGCGTCATGAAGACCTCGTGGGACGCTTCCAGGTCAAACAGCGCGCGCGACGACAGCGCGATGACCAGTTTTTCCGGCCCCGCGCCGGCCGTGTCGAATGATGACGTGCTCATGGCGCCGAGTTTACAGGGCCCGGCCCACGCAATACCTGTCTGAATGATTGAACTGACTGACAACGGCCTCTACTGCCCCGCCGGCGATTTCCACGTCGACCCCTGGCGGCCGGTGGAGCGCGCCGTCATCACGCACGGTCACGCCGACCACGCCCGCCCCGGCAGCCGGCGCTATCTGGCCGCCGAATCCGGCCTGGGCATTTTGCGCAGCCGGTTGGGCCGCCAGGCGGATATTCAGGGTCTGGCCTACGGCGAGGCGATCCGTATGGGGGCGGCGCGCATCTCGCTGCATCCTGCCGGTCACGTGCTGGGCTCGGCCCAGGTGCGCATTGAAACGGAGGAAGGCGTGCTGGTGGCCTCGGGTGACTACAAGCGGGACGAGGACCCCAGCTGCGAGCCGTTCGAGGTGGTCCCCTGCGATACCTTCATTACCGAAGCCACGTTCGCGCTGCCGGTGTACCGCTGGCCGGACGGCGCCTCGGTGGCGCGCGACATCCTGTCCTGGTGGCAAGCGAACGCGGCCGCAGGCCGCAGCAGCCTGCTGTTCTGTTACGCGCTGGGCAAGGCGCAGCGGCTGCTGGCCGAGCTTGCCCGGCTCACGGATGAAACCGTGTATCTGCACGGCGCGCTGGTGCCGCTGGTCCAGGTCTACCGCGACGCCGGCATACGGATGTTGCCCACGGAGCCGGTCAGCCAGCAGGGCCGCAAGGCGGATTTCGCCGGCCGGCTGATTCTGGCGCCACCCAGCGCGGCCGGAACCCCGTGGATGCGCCGTTTCGGCAAGCATTCGACCGGCTTTGCGTCGGGCTGGATGCGTATCCGCGGCAATCGGCGCCGGCGCGGCTATGATCGGGGTTTCGTGCTGTCGGATCACGCCGACTGGCCGGCGCTGGTGCGCACGATCGAGCAGACCGGCGCCCGCCGCGTGCTGGTGACCCACGGGCGCAGCGACGTGCTGGTCCGTCATCTCAGGCAGACCCTGGGCGTGAGCGCCGAGGCGCTGGAAACCGCCTATGCCCAGACGCCCGAGGACGACGGTTAGTGTAGTGCGGCACACTGTCCGGCCCTTATACCGGCCCCCTTTTCCGCCATGCGGCGTTGCACCTGCTCGCCATAGCTACGGCTATGACTCGTCGGCGCGCCTTGCCTGACGAAAAATGGAACTCGGTCTAATGTGCCATCAAATGTGACGCACTACACTAGGCCGTGCGCGTACGGCCTGCGCTATCCTGTGGCCCGCCAATCGGCCCAGGGTCTGTTTGACCCTGTTGCCATGAATCTCCCGACCGCCTGAAGCAAGCCCATGCAACAAGACCCGTTTGCCGTGCCCAGCATCCCGCCGATGATCAAATGGCTGCTCATTGCCAACGGCCTGGGGTTTCTGGCGCGCATGTACGCCCTTGAGCCCACGCTGATCTACGGCGCCCTGTGGCCGCTGGCGACGCCGCCGGGCTGGCCCGAGTTCATGCCCTGGCAGCTGTTGACTTACGGCTTTCTGCACGCAGATCTGGGCCATCTGTTCTTTAACATGTTCGGTCTGTGGATGTTCGGGCGGATCATCGAGCAGGTATGGGGCCAGCGCCGTTTTCTGTTCTATTACCTCGTCTGCATAGTCGGGGCGGCGGTGACGCAACTGATCGTGCTGGCCCTGACGGCCGGCGGTACGCCCACACCCACCGTGGGCGCCTCGGGTGCGGTGTTCGGCATCCTGCTCGCCTTCGGCATGATGTTTCCCGAGGCGCGGGTCATGCTGCTGATCCCCCCCATTCCCATGAAGGCGAAGTGGATGGTGCTGGGCTACGGCGTGATCACGCTGATGTTCGGGGTTACGGGCACGCAGGGCGGTGTGGCGCATTTTGCCCATCTGGGCGGCATGGTCTTCGGCTTCGGCCTGATCTACTACTGGAAGCAGCAGGGTCGATTCATGCGCTGAACTCGGCCCTCGCGTGCAGGCCTGGCGCTGGCGCGTGGTTGTTAATGAGAATCATTGTCATTAGAATGCAGCGCCTGTTTCGCTATGCACTAATTTATGTCGCGCTCGCATAAACTTGTTTCTCTCGCGGTCCTGGTCGGACTGGCGCTGGCCTTTTTCTGGTGGGCGGGCCCCCGCACGCCCGTGGACAGCCCGGCACCAGAGGTGCTGACTCAGTACGCTGACATTGCGCACGCCACTTTTGGCGACGCGCAGGCGAGAGCCGTAGAGCTGCAGACCGCCATCGAAACGCTGCTGGCCACGCCCGACGAAGAGACGCTGGCGGCCGCCCGCCAGGCGTGGCGAAACGCCCGCGTGCCCTACATGCAAACCGAAGTGTTCCGCTTCGGCAATCCGGTGGTCGATGAGTGGGAAGGCGCGGTGAACGCCTGGCCGCTGGATGAGGGGCTGATCGACTATGTTGCGGCGGATTACGTGCACGAAGGCGGCAATATCGCCGCCAATGCCAACCTGATCGTGGATGGCGCGTCGGGCTCGCTGACCCTGGGCAGCGACGCGCTGGACACCAGCACCATCAATGCCGACCTGCTGACCCGGCTGAACGAATACGGCGGCTCCGAGGCGAACGTGGCGACCGGCTACCACGCCATCGAGTTCCTGCTGTGGGGCCAGGATCTGAACGGCTATGACGACGGCGCGGGAGAGCGGCCGGCGAGCGATTTCGCGACCGCTGAAGGCCGATGCACCAACGGCCCCGAGCCCGCTGCCGGCCCCCAGCCCTGCGAGCGTCGCGGCGCCTATCTGGCAACCACCGTGGCCAAGCTGGTCGAGGATCTCAACGAGATGACGCGCCAATGGGCGCCGGACGTGCAGGACAACTACCGCCAAACCCTGCTCACGCTGCCCGAGGCCGAGGCCATGCGTCGGGTGTTTCTGGGTCTCGGCAGCCTGGCGCTGGGCGAACTGGCCGGCGAGCGCATGAAGGTCGCGCTGATCGCCAACTCGCCGGAGGATGAGCACGACTGCTTCTCCGACAACACCCACTGGTCGCACTTCTACAATCTTCGCGGCATTGCCAACGTCTATCACGGCCGCTACGAGACTATCGCCGGCAAGACGCTGGCGGGCCCGAGCGTGCAGTCGCTGCTTGAAAAGCAGGCCCCCGAACTGGCGGAGCAGACCAGTCGCGCCCTGGCTGTGGCCCAGGGGAAAATGCAGACGCTGGCGGATACGGCCGAGAACGGCATGCGTTTCGATCAGATGATCGCGCCCGGTAACGATGAAGGCGCCCAGACGATTCGCGAGACCATAGATGCGCTGGTCGTATTTGCCGGCCGTATCGAAAAGGCGGCCAGCGCTCTGGGGCTGAACGACGTCGAGGCCGATACGGCCGGACACAGCTTCTAGGGGCTGCTGAAATGCGAAGCATATTGGCAGTTTCCGAGCGGTACATGGATGTACCGCCTAAATCGAGCACGCTAAGTGCTTGATTTTGAGAGCAAGTGAAAACCGCGTTTTCGCGCAGCGACGCTGAAAAGAGCCAGGATGGCTCCTTTTCAGCAACCTCCTAGAGGGCTGTCTTGTCGCGGCTGACTGTTCATCCGCGCGAGGTGCTTGGCGCTGCGCTGCTGATTCTGGCGGCGGGTATGACGGGCTGCGGTTCCGGGACCGGGCCGTCCGCGCCAGCGGGACCAGTCCCGGCCGGGGGCGACACCACGGTGCAGGCCACCGACGCCAACGCCTTCTCCCTGCCGGTCGGCAACATTCCCATGACTCAGCGGGCGCGGTTCTCGGTGGGCAACGCGTTTTTCAAGCAGCCCTGGGTGACTGCGCCGGCGAGCACGGCGGCTCGCGACGGGCTGGGCCCGCTGTTCAACACCAACACCTGTCAGAGCTGTCATATCAAGGATGGTCGGGGCCACGCGCCGGACGCGGGCGAAACCGACGTCATCTCGCTGCTGGTGCGGCTGTCTATCGCGCCCGGTGAAGCCGATGCCGACGTGCTGGGCAAGTTCGGCGCGGTGCCGCACCCGGTCTACGGCGGTCAGATTCAGGATCAGTCGGTGGCGGGCGTGCCGGCAGAAGCGCGGGTGTCCATGCGCTACACGCCGGTGGACGTCACGCTGGCCGATGGCAAGACGGTCCGTCTGCGGCGGCCGGAACTCGTGCTTGATCGTTTCGGCTATGGCGATCCCGGCGACGCCCTGCAAACGTCGGTGCGCATCGCGCCGGCCATGATCGGCCTGGGGCTGCTGGAATCGATTCCGGCCGCTGACCTGCGGGCCGCAGCCGATCCTGACGATGCGGACGGCGACGGCATATCCGGCCGCGTGAATACCGTGTGGGATTTCGACGCCCGCACCACCCGGATCGGCCGCTTTGGCTGGAAAGCCGGACAGCCCAGCGTGCGCCAGCAGACCGCCGCGGCGTTTGCGGGAGACATGGGGCTGACCACGACGCTGTTCCCCGAATCGGAATGTCAGCCGGCTCAGGCGGATTGTCGGAATGCGCCGGACGGGGGTTCGCCCGAGGTTTCCGACAATATTCTCGCCGAGGTGGTGTTCTACTCCCGGCACCTGGGTGTGCCGGCCCGGCGCGACGTTGACGCGCCCTCGGTGCAGCACGGCGAGTCGCTGTTCCGCTCGGTGGGCTGTGCCGCCTGCCATCAACCGCATCAGCAAACCGGAGACATGCCGGATGCGCCGCTGCTGAGCAATCAGCGTTTCATGCCCTATACCGATCTGCTGCTGCACGACATGGGTGACGCGCTGGCGGATCACCGGGCCGAATTTGCCGCCAGCGGGCGCGAATGGCGTACCGCGCCGCTCTGGGGCATCGGCCTGGCGAAAACCGTGTCTGAAAACGCCGGCTTTCTGCATGACGGCCGGGCGCGCAGCCTGCTCGAGGCGATCCTCTGGCACGGCGGCGAGGCGCAGGCAGCGCGAGACGCGGTCGTGAGCATGCCGACTGCAGAGCGCGAAGCGCTGATCGACTTTCTCGAATCACTCTGACCGCTGATGGGCTGACCGCCAATCAGGCGCAGCGTCCTATTCACGAGGGGCGGCCCATAAAAAGGATGTTCGCGCTTTAGGGTAAGAACTCAGTGAACGCGGCTCCGCGCTATTTCGCTTTGCTGAAAGAACAAGAGTTTCGCCGCTGCTGCGCAGCTGATGCGAGTACCTTTTTTTGCCAGAAAAAAAGGTACCCCCTGAAAATCTCTCGGGGAGCTGGTTCCGGCCTTGTTGCCCGTTTATCCGCTGCGCGGATTAACGGGTCCCCGTCCAGTCTGTGGGACGCGGACAGGTCGGCCCGACTCGCGTCCTGCGAGGCGGCCCGAGAGGCAGGAGCGGGGCCCCACGCCAGTGGGGTGCGATCCTCGCAGGCGTCGCACTGGCCGAGGCACGAAGCTCGGGCTCCTTCTGTCCGCCGGCGGTCGCCTCCCGCTCACGCGGGAACCCTGCTCCTCGCCTCGGACAGAGCCCTCAAAAGTACATCCTTGTACTTTTGACCTTGCGTCCCGCAGCCCGCCCGGCAACTCGGACGGCGGACGAAGGCACTGAGGCTGAATCGGTCTGCTCTTGAATCCCCCTTGAACTCGCCGAGCACCGGAGGCCGCCGGGGTTCCCGGCCCGAGCGCAGCGAGCGGGCATGGACAAGGAGGTCCATGCTCCGAGTGTGGGACAGGAGTCCCTCACTCGGACCCTCGGCTGGCGCAGGCGCGCAGGGCACCCGGTAGCGAAACGCAGTTTTGCTACTGGGCGAGTTCGCGGGGAACGCCCCTTGTTTGTCTGACTAGGGCTTCCTTTTTCGACGTTTATCGAAAAAGGAAGGCGCATCAGCTGCGTAGCAGCGGCGCAATGCTT
>Ga0310345_10003000_pt1 | contig 16439 bp, 12 predicted proteins | sample HC15DNA20500_MG_FD_204667 | JGI IMG/M metagenome (GOLD analysis project Ga0310345, IMG submission 204667) | Marine microbial communities from station ALOHA, North Pacific Subtropical Gyre - HC15-DNA-20-500_MG | ecosystem: Environmental > Aquatic > Marine > Oceanic | place: Pacific Ocean: North... | reverse complement strand
TCCCCCAATGGGGAGCGAACGTATCTGAAACCGGTTGGTATGGATTTCCAGCCCAAAAGGAAGGCATACTAAAGGTGGCTCACCATGGCCGTGGTATTCCGATGAACTTCGGAGACAACCAATCGGGATTCCCAGAAATGGATAAAAAATTCAGGGATTTCCTGGGTAGTGCATTCCCGGAGCTACAAGGTGCCCCTATTGTCAAAAGGAGACTCTGTTTCTACTGCGACAGCCTCGACGGAGATTTCTGGATTGACCACGATGCCGAGCGAAAGAATTTGGTTGTCGCAACAGGTGGCAGTGGTCATGGATTCAAGTTCGGACCTGTGTTGGGAGAGATCATTGCCGACGTAGCCGAACAGAAAAGCAATCCATGGGCCTACCGCTTCCAGAGACGTTTGGTTTCCAAGCCCCTCACAGACGCAGCCCGCAGTAACGGCTAAAGACTAAACGCTCTAGGAAAACTCAATTCCTTGAGCCAGCGGTAGCTCCTTGCTCCAGTTCACTGTGTTCGTCTGTCTTCGCATGTATGCTTTCCATGCGTCGGAACCTGATTCCCGACCTCCACCAGTCTCTTTTTCACCACCGAAGGCACCGCCAATCTCAGCACCGCTGGTTCCGATATTCACATTCGCAATTCCACAGTCACTTCCACGAGCAGAAAGGAAATGCTCTGCTTCTCTTACATTTTCAGTGAAAATCGCAGACGATAGCCCTTGCGGAACATCATTGTGAATTGCTAGTGCTTCACCGAGTTCATCAACGGATTCTGCTCGTGAAGATGAACCGTTGCCATACGAAATGATGTAGAGGATGGGCCCAAACGTTTCTTCCTGTACAATGTCGAAGCCATTTTGTGCTGAGGCAATACATGGCTTGACGTAGTGGCCACCTGGATATTCATCACCCTCGAGGCATTCTCCACCATAAAGAATCTCACCACCCTCTTCCTGAACTCGTTTGATCGCATTTTGCAGGTCTTCCACCGCGTTGAGATTGACAAGTGGCCCCATGAGGGTGCCTTCCTCTAGAGGATCTCCTATGCGCACGTCCTGATAGGCTTTTGTGAGTCTACCAACCAATTCCTCACGAATCGATTCGTGCACGATAATGCGTCGCGTACTAGTACAACGTTGTCCCGCAGTACCTACGGAGCCAAATAATATCCCAGGAAGAGCTAGATCTAGATCTGCATTAGGGGTCACGATAATGGCATTATTCCCTCCCAACTCGAGAATAGTCCTTCCCAGCCTTTTTCCGACGACTTCTGCAACTCGATAGCCTACCTTACAACTACCTGTGGCAGAGACCAGGGGGATTCTTCTGTCGTGTAGCATTCGGTCTCCTATCTTGGATCCTTGTCCGATGGTCAACGAGAAAATCGCTGGATCAATATCATTCTCTTCACAGACTCCCTGAACGATTTTAGTCACCGCAATAGCAGTCAGAGGAGTCTGACTGGCTGGCTTCCACAGTGTTGCATCACCGCAGACCGCTGCAAGTGCAGCATTCCAGCTCCAAACCGCTACAGGAAAATTGAAAGCGCTAATCACACCCACCACCCCGAGCGGATGCCACTGTTCCATCATCCGATGGTCCTGTCGCTCGGATGCAATCGTGAGCCCATAGAGTTGTCTGGAAAGGCCAGTGGCGAAATCACAGATATCGATCATTTCCTGCACTTCACCCTCACCTTCCATATGGATTTTTCCCATTTCGAGGCTGACCAAGGCTCCCAATTCCGATTTCATGTCACGGAGTCGATTCCCAATTTTTCTGACTAATTCACCTCTATGAGGTCCAGGTACAGATCTCCATTCAAGAAAAGCTTCATGCGCTTTGTCAACTATCGTATCGTACTCCTCTTCCGTAACCTGTTGAACACTTGATATCACTGAGCCGTCTATTGGAGAGGTGACCTCCAATATTGACCCGGAGCCCATCCACTCCCCACAAAATCCTCCGGAATTGTGCTGTTCCAAACCCAAATTGCTCAGAATATCTTTCATGAATTTTCCCTATAAAGTTTCTTGATGATTAGTATCCCAGAAGATCTCTGCACCATCTGCACTAACATCGCGAGATCGCCTTGGACTGTCCATATTTCAGCGAGAGCCTGAAACGTTGAACATATTTTCGGAAGTGAAACTATCCAGTCCAGCGAAATCCTGCTATTACAATTGGTATGCGATCCCTCACAATCCTGGCCACGCTGCTATTCATCCTTATAGCTATTCCCATCTCGGGACAAGATCGCACAAAACCACCCAATCATTCATCAAAGAAACTTCAAGATCAACTTCACAAAGCCGATTCATTGATCAATTGCTGGGTTGATTCCGAGCGCATTCCAGGAGCTGTGGTACTCGTGAGCAAGAATGGAGAAACGCTCCTGCATAAAGCATACGGTTGGTCTCAGTTATACGACTACGGAGATGGTCAATACCAAACTGCATTACCCATGTCCAGAAATCTTCGGAGACTGCAACCGGCAGTCCCCATGTCAACTGATACCCGTTTTGATCTCGCCTCAGTGACTAAAGTCATGGCTACTACCTTTGCAGTCATGTTACTGGTGGATCGCAATCAGCTGGAGTTAGATGCACCCATATATACCTACCTGACAGATTTCCAAGGTGAAGAAAAAGATCAGATTACCGTCCGAAACTTATTAACCCATCGGTCTGGATTACAGCAGTGGCAACCGATCTACTACCATGCTTCTAACGCAGCGGAAAGCTATCGGTTTGTCCGTGACCTTCCTTTAGGGTGGCACGTCGGAGAAGAATATCACTATTCAGACTTAGGGTTCATGCTTTTGGGAATGATCGTCGAGAAAATTACAGGAGAACAACTCGACCAATTCCTGAACGATCATCTCTACTCACAACTCGGGCTAACGAGTATCGGCTTCAGACCAAAGCAAATGTTAGGTGCAAAAAAGCCAGCTGTTAAATTCGCCGCTACTTCACATGGAAACCCTTATGAACATAGGATGGTACATGATACCAAATTCGGTTACACCTATCCTGGAAATCCAGGCCAATGGGATGACTGGCGTTCGTATACCCTCATCGGAGAAGTCAACGATGGCAACTCCTATCATGCATTTTCTGGAGTGGCCGGACACGCTGGGCTTTTCTCTAACGCAGTTAATCTGAAAACTCTTCTAAATCTTCTAATTCACAGAGGAGTCCACGATGGAAAACGTTATCTGGAAAGTGAAACGGTGGAGCTATTTTGGAATTCTCATGAAAAACCTCTGGGTTGGCAGAAATCTGAAAACCCAAGTGGAGTAATATTTTCACACAGCGGATTCACGGGAACATTCGTAGCAGGGATTCCCAAGGAAAAACTAGCCGTTGTACTTCTTACTAACCGGCAAAACAACGGATTGAAAATAGACAGCTATTATGAAGATATGACACTGCTGGAACAGGAATTGCTTCAGACATTAACCTCTGGATTTTCAGCACCTACTGAGTGCAACTAGTTGGCACCTAGAAAAAAATTGGAAACTTTTTAGTTTCTAACACTGAGAAGTGTATCAAAGTGACTTTTACTGATCTTGGAGGAACATCCTATGCTACCGATCAGTTACTGTCAGTCCTATGACAGGTCCCCGTCTGACCCGTCATCCTTAACACCTAACTCATCCCGATAGATCCTTGCCCGCACTAGAACTTATTTACCCGGTAATTCTCCTGACTTCTATGGTTCAGTCACTTTTTGGTGTAGGCGTTTTGTTATTAGGCACTCCCTGGATGCTTATGTTGGGAATGAGCTTCTCGGCTACCCTTCAATTACTACTGCCAATTTCTCTTACAATCAGCTTGTTGCAACTGAGCAAGTGTTATCACTATGTCGACCGTACGATCCTTCATAGAATTATGATCTTTACATTACCTGCAATCGGAGTAGCACTCTGGGCGTCCACCCACTGGTCCCCACCCCTGGAAGTATTTGTAGCCCTCGTGGTGCTCACTTTTTCTCTGCAAGACCGACTAGGCTTCATTAGAGCGATTCTGGATCGGTTACTCGAATTTCAGCGCACCTATATGACTGTCATGGGCCTCGTCCACGGGGCATCTAATCTGGGTGGCTCTATGTTGACAGCATTCGCCTTTGGAAAAGGACTGGATCGTTACGTATCTAGGGCTACGATAGTGGCTGGTTACTCCTTATTTGCCATTGTTCAGCTTATAACTCTGCATTTAGCAGGCGAAGAGTGGCAAATAGACTTCGGTGCAGGAGCGAGCCTCATGGTTTCTGGAGCCATCACTTTTTGGTTTACCGAACGTTACGTATTTCCCAGATTTGATGCTAAAAAATACCGAACTGGCTTAGAAGTGCTGCTCATCACGACGGGTGTGCTACTCTTGCTCAGTAGCTTTTAGATGAGACTGGACAACAGTTTGGAGTAAGGAAGTCTATCCTCTTTAAAGGAATACAGGTTGAAATTGGCACCAGAACCTCAGATTCCATATTATCCAATTACAAATGTGAATAGACCTTTTTAACTTTTTGGGGGAGAAGGAGGGGTCGGTGGATATCTCAAGAAGAGACTTACTTAAACTCTCAACTATTGTTGGGGGGTCTGGTCTGGTCAGCAAATGGGGATTTGACCTAAAACCAGCTTACGCAGCTTCACGGCAACTCAAGATTTCGAATGCCAAGGAATTCAAAACGGTTTGTCCCTATTGTGCCGTAGGATGCGGTGCCATTGCCTACGTCCATGGATCTGGGGGGCTCAATACCGTTAATTCGATCACCCATATCGAAGGCGACCCAGACAGCCCAGTAAATGGGGGGACTCTCTGCCCCAAAGGGGCGGCTCAAATGCAACTTGCCCAAAGTCCTCGGCTGGAAGAAAGTCCACTCTATCGCCCTGCAGGATCTTCCGAATGGGAAAAAGTTGATTGGGATTGGGCAATGAACTGGTTCGCGAGGAAATTTAAAGACTCAAGGGATGCAACGTTCGTAGAGAAAGATACAGAAGACCGTACAGTGAATCGATGTGAAGGGATAGGATGGGTGGGGAGCGCTACCGTTGCGAATGAAGACGCTTACCTGATAACCAAGACAATGAGATCCTTGGGATTAGTCTATGTAGACCATCAAGCACGAATATGACACAGCCCCACAGTGGCCAGTTTGGCCGCAACGTTTGGTCGAGGAGCAATGACCAACCATTGGAAAGACATCAAAAACTCTGACTTAGTGTTGGTAATGGGAGCCAATCCCGCTGAGAACCATCCTTGTGGATTCAAATGGGCCCTAGAAGCAAGAGACACTCGAGAAGCACAGATCATCACCGTCGACCCTCGCTACACTCGAACCTCAGCTGTTGCGGATCGCCATCTACAGATTAGACCTGGTTCCGACATCGCCGTTCTCGGGGGATGGATCAATAAGATCTTGTCCGAAAACCTTTTCCACCGAGAATATGTCGAGTTTCACACCAATGCTTCGTTCCTTGTAGATGACGCGTACCACTTCGAGAATGGTCTGTTCTCCGGATTTGACGAAGCAACGAGCGGGTACGATCGCTCATCTTGGCAATATCAACTCGGCAACGACGGTTTCGTCCTACGTGATAAGAGCTTGAATGACCCACGCTCTGTTTTTCAACTTTTAAAAAATCACTACAGTCGCTACACCCCCGAATTGGTCGCCAAAATAGCAGGATGCTCTGTAGAAGAATACGAGGAGATATCAGAGCTCATCTGCTCTACCGGTACAGCTGACAAAGTTGGAACAATCATGTATGCAGTAGGTTGGACTATGCATACAGTAGGAACACAAATCATACGGACAGCAGCCATCCTACAACTGTTACTGGGAAATATCGGACGTCCAGGTGGAGGTATTAATGCACTTCGAGGGCATGCAAACGTTCAAGGTGCAACTGATCATGCCATCGTTGCAGGCATCCTCCCTGGATATCTCAAGGTGCCCAGGCCTTCGCAAACTTCTCTGGATGAACATCTAGATGAATCTACCCCGAAGCCCTTGGTGCCGAATACGGTTAACTATTGGGGGAATTACCCCAAATTCCTAGTGTCACAATTAAAGGCTTGGTTCGGGGATTCGGTTAACTCAAACAATGATTTCGGCTATCACTACCTCGGTAAACCTGATGGCGACTCCACTTGGCTTTCGATGTGGGACGAAGCCCACCGGGATCGTCTCGAAGGCATCATAGCTCTAGGTTTTAACGCCTTGTTGGCAGGACCCGATATTCCGAGACTCCTGAAAGCAATGAACAATCTGAAATGGAAAGTTGTCATTGATCCATTCATGTTAGATTCGGCTGAATTCTGGAAAGCACCAGGTGTCGACTCTAGTCAAATCAACACTGAAGTCCTATACCTCCCCGCCACTCATTGGGTTGAGCGAGGAGGATCTTTTACGAACTCAGGACGATGGGCACAGTGGAAGGAAGCGGCCATACCTGCCCCTGCAGGTGTCCGATCTGATACTTGGATTCTCTCTGAACTCTTCTGGAGAATTAAAGAGCTTTATCAAAAAGAGGGTGGAGCCTATCACGACCCAGTACTGAATCTACAGTGGAATTACTTGAATCCACGTGAGCCAACACTGGAGGAACTCGCTGCCGAAATCAACGGCTATGACCTAGATTCCGGAAAGCTCTTGTCTTCCTTCAGTGAGTTGAGGGACGATGGCAGCACCTCCTCCGGCAATTGGATCTATACTGGAAGTTTTACCGAAGAAGAAAACATGATGAAACGTCGTGGGACAGACGATCCGACAGGACTGGGATTTCATCACCAATGGGGCTTCAGTTGGCCAGAGAACCGAAGAGTCCTCTACAACCGAGCATCTTCAGATGATAACGGGCGACCCTGGGATGAACGACGAGCTGGTATTAAGTGGACCGGCAGAGAATGGATCGGAGACGTTCCCGATTACGGGAAAAACACTCCGCCTGACCAAGCTGGCGCATTCATTATGAACGAAGAAGGAGTGGGGCGTCTTTACAGTCCCCATCTTGTCGATGGGCCGTTCTCGGAGCATTACGAACCCGTCGAAAGTCCGACCTGTAACATCCTGCATTCTACTGTGGCCACAAACCCTGCCATTCGTTGGTATGATGGAGTCCGGGATTCGCTCGTCGAAAATTCCGAGGAATACCCCTACGCAGCCACCGTGTATCGGGTTGTAGAACGCGAACACTTCGTGACTTCCAACGTTCCTTATCTAGTCGAAATAATGCCTGATTTCTTCGTAGAAATTCCTGAAGGATTAGCTGAAGAAAAAGGGATCCGTAATGGCGGAAAGGTCAGGGTATGGTCGAAAAGAGGTGAAGTAGAAGGCGTTGCCGTTGTCACAAAAAGAATAAAACCACTACGAGTCAATGATAAAATCCTCTGGACCATAGGAATACCAGTCCACTGGGGATTCAAAGGGATAACTACAGGATCCATGGCAAACTCTTTGACACCCTTTGTAGGTGATGCAAATACAGGATGCCCTGAGTTCAAGGCCTTCTTAGTGAACTTGGAGGGTGCGTGATGTCTTCCTCGAACAACACTCTTGGCATCAAGAGAATCTCCGCCTCCCCTGACCCACCGCCAGGGATTCAACAAGGTCCTGAATTCTCAAAATTGGTCGACATCTCACGGTGCATTGGATGCAAAGGTTGCGAAGTAGCCTGCAAAGAATGGAACGAGCTTGGCATTGAACCGACGGAAAATTTCGGAAGCTTTCAAAGTCACCGAGATCTATCTTCGGACACTTGGCTTCTGATGCGATTCACGGAATCTGAGATAGATGGAGATCTTCAGTGGTTGATCAAGAAAGACGCCTGCCTTCACTGCGAAGAACCTGGGTGCCTTTATGCCTGCCCAGCACCGGGAGCAATCGTGCAATACCAAAATGGGATAGTTGATTTCAACCAAGATAATTGCATCGGTTGTCAGTTATGTGTGTCTGGGTGTCCGTTCGACATACCTAGACTAAACCCAGAAACAAAAACGGTCTTTAAGTGCAACATGTGCATCGACAGGGTCGAGGCGGGCCTGGAACCAGCATGTGTGAAAACATGTCCCACAGGCGCTATCTTATGGGGTACAAAGCAGGACATGGTATCATCCGCCGAGAAAAAAGTAGAAGGCCTGAAAAAAAGAGGCCTGAAAAACGCCACACTTTACGACCCTCCTGGAGTCGGTGGCACTCATATGATGTACATAGTGCCTCACGGCAACCACCTCGAAGAATATGACCTACCAGCTGACCCCACAGCGAGTCCCATGGCACTGAAATCTCTTCAAGAATTCAAGAAACTCGGACCATGGTCAATCTGGATAGGAATCCTCGGCATAATACTGCACTACATCGGATTCGGACCTGAAGAACCTTTAGATGAGATGTCGTTTTCAGATCATGAATAGTCAGAGGATACCTCGGTTTACTTTTTCCGAACGGGTCATCCATTGGGCTGTAGGAGCTTCCTTTGTCTTTCTGCTAGTGACCGGATTAGCTTTTTCTCATCCTCGATTGTATTGGCTAACCTACCTTGTCGGAGGAGGATCCACTGCCAGAGCTCTTCACCCATTAGTGGGGATACTTTTTTCAGTTTCCCTAATATTGATGTTCTTTGTCTGGCTAAAAGATATGGGCCTTGATAGTCAGGACCGTAAATGGCTGAAGGCCATCATGCACTATATAAAACACGACAGAGACAAGGTCCCTGAAGCAGGAAAATATAACGCAGGCCAAAAAGTATTTTTCTGGTCTATGTCCTTACTGGGCCTCCTTTACTTGATCACCGGGGTTATCATGTGGAAACCTGAAGGGATCCTTGGTTTGGGTCCTTTCTATGGATCCATTGTAAATTTCATGAGGTTGGTACACTACCTGGTAACTGTTGTTGGAGGTCTATTGCTTATAGTCCACGTTTATCTCGGAACCGCAGCATATCCGGGGACTCTCGGAGGTATGCTACACGGCTCAGTTACGCAATCCTGGGCAGCACTTCACCACCCTAGATGGCGAAGAGATAAACGAAGCCCTTGAACGATCCAACACCAATTGCCCAGATTCCACTTTGGAGCAAGAGACTCGCCAGGACGATTGAGTTACAATCGTTAATTCCTCACTCCAAAGAAATTCTCGATTTTTATCGAAATTTATTGCCGATTCAGAGTCATATCGCTCATACCTTCTCCGAATCCAGTTACTCCAGTAATCTTTTTTCGGAAGACCGACAATCTCCATGCCTAGAGATCTCACATTTTGATGTGGAATGCCTGACCCGAAGTTTTGATTATTTTCTGGAAAAAATCCAAGAAATTGGAACGGATATCATGATAAAAAGTGTTACCACCCTTCTCAATAAACCGAGATCATCCAGAACGAAACTCTTAGGAACCGCTCTGGAAACCAATTTCTCCGAGAATGTAGATTTGAGTCTATTTCTAAGAGGATTTTTCGAGCCCATTTATGTCACCCTTGCCCAAGCAAGTGACTGTCAACGAAATGACCGTCTAACCAACAAATGTTTTTTCTGTGGTTCCAAGCCGGCTCTTTCTCTGATTCGAGACTTGCCGGAATACCAAGGGGCTAGGCACTTAGTATGTTCCATGTGCGCCACTGAATGGCGATTTCCCCGACTAACCTGCAGTAATTGCAGCGAAAATGATTCGAAGAACTTAGAGTTACATATCAGTGATGATTTAGACCACTTGAGGATAGAAGCATGCAAGTCCTGTGGCTGCTATATAAAGAATTTAGACCTAAGACAATCTGCAAAGAGTGTCCCCATCGTTGACGAAATAGCCAGTCTGGAACTCGACCTCTGGGCAAACCGCCAAGGTCTGACCAAGCCCTGGCCTAACTTACTCCAACTTTAATAGTCAGTTGCTAAGGATGCCTCTGATTCTATAGAGTCCTTGAAGTACAGAGACACTACTGGAATGACTACTAATGGAACTAGCGTGGTGACAAATGATGGGTTCACTCCTTCTCCATTATGCGTCCAGAGAAAGACCAGTACTCTACTCAACAAAGAGGCACCTTCAGAGGCCTGAAAATTCATCCAAAGAGACCACTTTATCAGAGCAAACCAGCTGATTCCCCCCAAATAACCTAAACACATCCCCCAAAACACTCCTCTTTCGGTAGTCTTAGACCAGAAAAAAGAGTAGCTCAAAGCAATAGCTGGTGGTACAACCATCGCAAATCCAAATAGCAAAAGTTCAAGGAGGGACACATTAGTCCGTGTAGCAAGCCACCATGCCACTAATGCAGATAAGAAAGCATAGATGATCGTCACTTTTCGATAAGCTCTCAGCCTGCCCGCGGAAGTCATGCCCTTGAAAGAACCCAACCAATCTCGAACAATCATCGTCGAACTGGCTAAAAGAATCGGTCCTCCAGAAGAAATCACAGCAGCTAATATAGCCGCTATGGCGAGCCCCCCGGCTATTGGGTTAATATCCGATGCTATAGCCGTAAAGTTTTGATATCCTGCAAGATCTGAATTTAGACCGTAGCGGGCAATCGTTAAGATTCCTATCAGTCCGGCGAGTGGTGGAATAACCGCTGCAATCACAGCACCCCAGAAGAATGCAAATGGAAGCTGTTTTTCATTCTTCAGAGCGGCAGAATAGTTAGGATAGATTGAAGCAGCTGGGGAATGCACGGCCGCAGAAAATATCATTCCGATCACCGCCAACCAACCTCCCCCAACAAAACCCCACCAAGCTTCCTGATCCCTAGAGCTGACTTCCAATTGATGCCCTACTGAGATAGTCACATTTTCCCAACCGCCTATTTCTCGTATCCCCAATACGGCTATAGTTGACAAGGCTACCAACATTACAACCACATGCTGAACATTGGTTATGGCTGTTCCCCAAATCCCCCCGAAGGAGACATATGTTGCAAACACCACAGCAGCGATTAGAGAACCTTGAAGCATCGTCAGGGGCGTTAGAGAGCTCAAGATTATCCCAATAACATAAGCTTCTATGATATTGATAACTGCGTTTTCAGTCTGAACACAGAGGCTCGTTAATCTTTGACATCTATCAGAATTAAACTTCAATTTAAAGATCTCACCAGCAGTTTGTATGCCAAGCTTATTGAAACGCCTTGCGAATAAAACGCCTACCAATAAAATCCCAAGAAAACTACTTATCCCATACCACCACATAGTCCACACCCCTCCAGATGCTACCGATTCTGCCACTCCATAAGTGCCTGCTCCACCTATTCTGCCTCCTGCTAAAGCAAAGACTAACACAAGTGTAGACATCTCTCCCCCTGCAATAGTCCAGTCGTCGTCCTTTTGAGAACGTCTAGCCATCAGACTCCCCAAAAGGACTGTTCCCAACAGGTAGGCAACGACTACCAGTGACGGGATATAGCTCACCAGATCGAATCTATACGTTGAAGCGGACGTGCATGATATCTCCGTCTTTTACTAAATGGTCCTTACCCACCACCTGGAGCTTCCCAGCATCCTTGACAGCCTGCTCAGAACCAAATTGTAAAAGAGTTTCACAAGGAGTTACTTCTGCCCGAATGAAACCCCTCTCCAAATCAGTGTGTATGCAGCCCGCTGCCCCTGAAGCATTCGTACCTCTAAGGATATTCCATGCCCTGACTTCGTCAGTGCCTACCGTGAAAAAACTGATTAAATCCAGCAGGTCATATGAAGTCCTTATCAACTGTGAAAGAGCCGATTCAGATACTCCAAGATCGCTCAGAAATTCTTCTTGGTCAGCAGAGTCCAACTCAGCAATTTCAGATTCCACTGCTGCAGACAAAGAAATACCATCAGCAAACAACTCGCGTAAACGATCTTTTAAATCTGCTGGCAAAGACTCGCCCGCCCTGGCCTCTTCGCAATTTAAGACAACTAATACTGGTATATCCGTCAGCAAACCGTAACCCTTGAGTTGGTCACGATTTAACTCCTCATCGCCCAATGATCTCAGAGGTTTCTCTTCTTCCAGTACAGCCTTCATTTTTTCAAAAATGTCCTGTTCCAGTGGATCCGATCTATCTTTTTTCAATCTTTCTAATCTGCGTTCTACGATCCCGAGGTCAGCAAGGATTGATTCAGTATGAAAGGCTTCTAAATCACCCAAAGGATCAGGCTTCTCTTCCAGAGCAGGACTCACGAAATCTCTTAGGACAAGGCCCACTGCATCCTGTTCCCTAATCTGCTGTAAAGCAGCGGGTGACAACCCTTTCTTGGCCGCTCCATGTTCTCCAGGAATATCACAAAACGTAATCTCAGCATAGGTTGTCTTTTTCGGTTCAAAAAGGCCACTCAACTTGTCCACCCTTTCATCGGGAACCCGTACCGAACCCATCCTCATTTTTCCACCAAAACCAACAGGGATATCCAAACCAGTCATAGCATTAAAAACGGTTGTCTTCCCGGATCCAGCAAAGCCCACTAATCCTATTTTCATCCCATTCTCCTATTCGCATAAACCACTCATCCAAGTATAGCACAAATAAGCAGGAAACTCCCCTGATCCCTGTACTCCATTTAAATGGTGGAATTAGCAATGACCCTGACCAAAATACGGAAACCGTGATACCTTATTCACCAGGGAAAATCCAACTAAGATGCTTAAGAATCGACAGGAACCCATTAGCTATGGCCAAAGTCAAGGTTTTCGATACCACTCTTAGAGACGGAGAGCAATCTCCTGGCTTCACCATGTCTACTGCAGAAAAATTACGCATGGCTATGCAACTTGACGATTTGGGTGTAGATGTAATAGAAGCTGGATTTCCAGTAGCATCCGATGATGATTTTTCGAGCGTGCACCAGATCTCCAAGAAAGTTCGTAGGCCTACTATCGCAGCCCTCGCTCGTGCTAACCCTAAAGACGTTGAGAGAGCAGGGGAATCCGTCCAATCTGCAGATAAGCCGAGAATCCACACATTCATAGCGACCTCAGATATACACTTAGCAAAAAAACTTGAAATTGGTCGGGAAGAATGCTTAGATAGGATTACTGAAGCTGTCCAACAGGCCCGATCCCTGGTAGACGATGTAGAGTTCAGTGCTGAAGATGCAACTCGAACTGATCTTGCATTCCTTTGTGAAGCTGTCCGAGCTGCACTGACAGCTGGGGCGACCACCATCAATATCCCCGACACTGTCGGTTATACTTTTCCTGAGGAATTCTCCTCCCTGATTGTAACTCTATTTAAAGAAGTTCAGGGATTAAATGAGGCTGTAGTGAGTGTGCATTGCCATGATGATATGGGATTAGCTGTAGCGAACTCTTTGGCAGCTATACGCTCTGGAGCGAGACAGGTTGAATGTACAATTAATGGTATCGGAGAAAGAGCCGGTAATGCCTCCTTAGAGGAAATTGTGATGGCTCTAGAGGTTCGTAAAGATTTGACAGAACATCACACAGATATCAACACCGAATCTATTTATAAAACAAGCCAACTTTTGACTCACATAACTGGAATTCACCCACAACCGAATAAAGCTATCGTAGGGCGGAACGCTTTCGCTCACGAAGCTGGAATTCATCAACACGGTATGCTTAAAGACAAGATCACCTATGAAATAATGACACCCGAACTAGTAGGAGCACCTGGAACCCAGTTGATTCTTGGGAAACATTCTGGTCGCCATGGGCTTAACAATCGCTATCAGGAGTTAGGATACGAATTGACTAAAGAAGAACTGGACCGAGCCTATAAATTTTTTACCATCCTGGCAGACCAGAAAAAAGAAGTCCTGGATGAAGATCTGCTGGTCATTCTACGTCATGGGGCGAGGAAAGGTGCTAGTAGGTTTTATAAGTTACTGGAACTGGACGTGAATTGCGGCAGTGAATTATCCACAGCCAAGGTAAAGCTATCTTATAGTGGTGTTTCTAAAGAGGGTGTGGCAAAGGATCATGGTCCAATAAATGCCACATTCTCGGCAATCGACGTTGCTATCGGTAAGCATGTCAAAATCAAAGGATTCGAAATCGTAGCCGCTACCCCTGGGCGTGATGCAGTCGGAGTCGTCAATGTCAAAGCACGTATCAACGAGAAAACATTCGCTGGAAGAGGTGCTTCTACAGACATAGTCAACGCTGCTGCTCGGGCCTACTTAAATGCACTTAATAAGTCCGAACAATCGGGTTCTTAACACACGAACCAAACTCCCCTTATGACTACCAACGAATGAGAGGTATATAATAGCTTGAAGTGGACTATCGCAGTGCTTCCTGGAGATGGTGTTGGACCCGAAGTGACTAGACTTGCAGTCGACGTTCTGGGTAGCATTGCCAAACGTTTCAACCACGAATTGAAAGTCGATTTTCACGACATCGGATGGTCAGCATACGAAAATCATGGTGACCCATTGCCACAAAGTACCCTGGAAGGTTGTAAATCAGCCGACGCAGTCCTATTGGGGGCGGTGGGCGACCCTCGTGGCGACAAATTGCCCCCTGATCTTAGACCTGAGAGAGGACTTCTAGCCCTTCGGAAAGAACTGGAATGTTTCGCAAACATCCGTCCATCTCGACTCCTGTCTTGCTTGGCTGATGCTTCGCCTCTCACCTTAGAAACGGTTGAAAACACAGATTTAGTGATCGTACGAGAGCTAGCTGGAGGTATCTACTACGGTGAGCCCTCTGGGATTCTGGAGGACGGTGAGGTAGCTCTAGACACCATGAGATACCAACGAAATGAGATAGTTAGAATTACAAGAGTTGCCTTTGAAATAGCCATGGATAGAAAGAGAAAAGTCATTTCAGTCGACAAAGCCAATGTTCTATCAAGCTCCAGGTTATGGCGAAAGACAGTAACTGAAATAGCCTTAGAATACCCAAAAGTCGATTGTTCCCACATGTTCGTCGACCGAGCCGCGATGGAGCTGGTCATGAATCCTCAAAGCCTAGATGTCCTCCTGACTTCAAATTTGTTCGGAGACATACTGAGTGACGAAGCAGCAGCAGTGGTAGGATCCATCGGACTTCTGGCCTCAGCCAGTCTCAATGAAAACGGTGGTGGAATCTTTGAGCCTGTACATGGATCAGCACCAGACATTGCAGGAAGTGGAAGTGCCAATCCTCTCGCCGCTATCCTCTCGGCAGCCATGCTTTTGAGGCAAACCTATTCTCTTGAAATGGAAGCCCGAACAATAGAGGAGTCTGTTGAGGCAGTACTAGAAATGGGCCTACGTACACCTGACCTAGCCAGAGGGACAGTAGGAGCTACTGTTGGGACTGAAACTATCGGATCAGCTGTATCTCACCATATTTTACAACGACTGGCAGAAAAATAAGGAGGTTGTGAAAAATACCCAGAACAATGTTAGATAAGATTTGGGAAAGACACTTAGTTCACAGCCAGGCTAAACAACCTGATCTGATCTATATCGATCTGCACCTGCTACACGAAGTGACATCACCCCAGGCATTTGAAGGACTCCGGATTGCGAAACGTCAGGTACGTCGCCCCAATCTTACTTTTGCTACTGTGGATCACAATATTCCAACAACAGACAGGTCACTCCCAATACACGACAATCTCGCAAGGAACCAAATCCGAACCTTACGTGAGAACGCCAAAAACTTCGGAATCACTCTCTACGATGTAGACAGTGACGAGCAAGGGATCGTCCATGTCATAGGACCAGAACTGGGACTGACACAACCTGGAATGACAATCGTGTGTGGAGATAGTCACACTTCCACACATGGCGCTTTCGGTTCACTAGCCTTCGGAATTGGCACCTCACAAGTCGAACATGTTTTAGCGACACAATGTCTTACTATGGATAAGCCCAAATCCATGCAAATTAAATTAATCGGCAATCTGAGAAGTGGAGTGTCCGCCAAAGACCTAATACTAGGCATCATTGCTAGGATTGGAATTGATGGTGGATCGGGACACGTGATCGAATACACAGGAGATGCCATCAGGAGTCTTTCTATGGAAGAACGCATGACGGTTTGTAACATGTCCATAGAAGCTGGAGCCCGAGCTGGAATGATCTCCCCGGACGATATAACTATCAACTACCTCATGGAGAGAATAGAACTAAGTAACATTGGCAATCCCAATTCGATAATCGACAACTGGATGAACCTACCTTCAGATGAAGGAAGTGTATTTGACCGCATTATTGAGATTGACGCTGAATCATTGGAACCATGTGTCACCTGGGGCACCAACCCTGGAATGTCGATACCGATTACCGAATCCATTCCAGACCCACAGGAAGCAGACTCGGCTGAAACCAGAGATGCCATGGAAAGAGCTCTTTCCTACATGGATCTTGAACCTGGAATTCCAATTCAAAGAGTTTCAGTAGACAGAGTTTTCATAGGATCATGCACTAATTCTCGACTCTCAGATCTCCAGGCCGCCGCCGCTATTGTCGACGGTAAGAAAGTCAATAAGGATGTCAAAGCTATGGTTGTGCCTGG
>Ga0310345_10002999_pt1 | contig 16442 bp, 16 predicted proteins | sample HC15DNA20500_MG_FD_204667 | JGI IMG/M metagenome (GOLD analysis project Ga0310345, IMG submission 204667) | Marine microbial communities from station ALOHA, North Pacific Subtropical Gyre - HC15-DNA-20-500_MG | ecosystem: Environmental > Aquatic > Marine > Oceanic | place: Pacific Ocean: North... | reverse complement strand
CTTCCGAGACGCGGCCATCGGTGACGCCCTTGATGAAGCCGGCGATCTCTTCCGGCGGCAGCGCTTGCCGGTCGCGTTTTCTGGCGATGACTTCCTGAGGCAGCATCAGATCAGACGCCGAACGGAGTCCAGATGGTCTTGATCTGCACAGCGTGGCGCAGGAATTCGCGGCCCTGCGCCTGCGTCAAGGAGTACCAGTCGCATGCCTTGCCGTTGTTGACCCATGTCGCCTTCAGATTTCCGGCGGAATGTTCCTCGACGGCTTTGCTACCTTCGGCGGAACCAAAATACCAGTGGCAGGCAATGTCGTCATGCTTCGCCATGTCACCGGCCAGTGCGTCGCGCTCGCCTGTGACGATGTTGATGACGCCGCCGGGAACGTCGGAGGTGTCCAACACCTGATAGAAATCGCCGATCACCAGCGGGTTGGTCTGGCTCGGTGTGACCACCACGCAATTGCCCATGGCAATGGCCGGCAGCACCAGCGACACGAAGGAGAGCAGCGGCGCGTCGTCGGGGCAGGAGATCGCCATCGTGCCCCAAGGCTCGTTGAGCGCCAGGCTCAGCATGTTGGCCATTGGTGCGCGCACCGCGCCGTCATATTTGTCCGCCCAAGCCGCGTAGTGGATGATGCGCGCGACCGAGGCGCCCACCTGTTTCTTCGCGCCGGCCTTGGTGTCGCCGTCGATCCGCACGAGACGGCCGGCGAACTCGTCGGCGCGCGCTTCAAGATTCTCGGCGAGAAAATACAACACCTGCGCGCGCTGGTGGCCAGTCATAGAGGCCCAGCCGGAAGCCGCATTGGCGGCCTCCACGGCGTTGCGGATATCCTTGCGGTTGCCGAAACCGGCCTGCGAGACCGGTTTTCTCTTCCCGTCGAGAACGGGATAGGAGTAACCCGTATCCGGCCGTGCCTGCTTGCCGCCGACATACATTTTCATGGTGCGGTCGATCCCGCCATCGCCTGCAGCTTCCGGCGCCGGTAAAGGCGTTGGAACCGGTTTTGCGGCGGGCAGTTTCTTCGCGTCCTTCAGCCATGCGGGCACGAGATACTCGTACATGCCCTCTCGGCCGCCCTCGCGGCCAAAGCCGGATTCGCGATAGCCGCCGAACCCGGCCGCCGCGTCGAACAAATTGGTGGAATTGATCCAGACGATCCCGGCCTTCAGCGATCTTGCGCAATCAAATGCCACGTCGAGGTTCTGGCTCCACACCGAGGCCGCCAGCCCGTAGCGCGAATTGTTGGCCAGTTCGATGGCCTCGCCCGGCGTGCGGAAGGTCATGGATGCAATCACCGGACCGAACACCTCCTCTTGCGCGAGCCGCGAGGAAGGCTCGACTCCGGTAAATAGCGTCGGCGGATAGTAGCAGCCCGCATTGGGTTTTTGCTTGCCCGCCCATGAAGGCTGCCAGCATTGCGCGCCGGACGCCTTGCCCTCGGCGACGCGCGCCTCGATGTTCTCGATCTGGATGGGATCGACCACAGCGCCGATGTCTATTGCCTTGTCGAGCGGATCGCCCATGCGCAGTTTTTCCATGCGCGCCTTGAGCTTGTCGTGGAACTTGTCTGCGATGCCCTCCTGCACGATGGCGCGTGAGCCGGCGCAGCACACCTCGCCCTGGTTGAACCAGATGGCATCGACCACCCCTTCCACCGCCGCATCGATATCGGCTTGCGAGTAGACGATGAATGGCGACTTGCCGCCCAGTTCCAGCGACAGCTTCTTTCCGCTGCCGGCGGTCTGCTTGCGCAAAATGCGGCCAACCTCCGTAGAGCCGGTGAAGGCGATCTTGTCGAAGGCATCGTGAGCGACGATGGCGGCGCCCGTCGAGCCGTCGCCATTGACGAGGTTGAAGACGCCGGGCGGCAGCCCTGCTTCGTTGCAGATTTCGGCAAAAGCGTAGGCGGAAAGCGGCGTGTATTCGGCGGGCTTGAGCACAACCGTGCAGCCTGCCGCCAGCGCAGGCGCAACCTTCCAGGCCAGCATCAGCAGCGGAAAGTTCCACGGGATCACCTGACCGCACACGCCTGCCGGGACACATCCGGCAAACTCGCTGTCAATCAGTTCAGCCCAACCGGCATGGTGGTAGAAGTGGCGGGCGACGAGCGGGATATCGAGGTCGCGGGTCTCGCGGATCGGTTTACCATTATCCACCGTCTCCAGCACCGACAGGAAACGGGCATGCTTTTGCACAAGGCGGGCAATCGCATAAAGGTGACGGGCGCGCTGCGTCCCCGAAAGGGCCGACCAGCTCTTGAATGCCTTGGCCGCCGCTTTTGCTGCAGAGTCCACATCGGCCTTCGATCCGAGTGCAATTTTCGCGAGTTTCTCGCCATTTCCCGGATTGGAGCAGCCGAAGCTTTTCGACTTCTCAGGGAAGACAAACCTGCCGTTGATGAAATGGCCGATTTTCCTGCCATGGTTCTCCAGCCAGGTCTTCACATGGCTGCCATCTTCCGGCGCCGGTCCGTATTCCATGGTTTTGAGAATATCGCGGATCTCGTTCATGGCTTCCTCGCTTGTGCCCGAATCAGGCCATGCCGTGGCGGTTGGCTGCCGAATAGCGCCCGGTCACGTAATGCTCAAGCTGGCGCTCGATATCGCCGAGCAGGGAACTGGCACCCAGCCGGAACAGGTCAGGTTCCAGCCAATCGCGCGACATCTCTTCCTTCATGAGCGTCAGCCAGGCGATTGCGTCCTTGGCCTTGCGCATTCCGCCGGCGGGCTTGAAGCCAACCTTGAAGCCGGTCAGCGTTTCGTAGTCACGAATGGCGCGGACCATGACGAGGCTGACCGGCAATGTGGCGTTTACGCCTTCCATGCCGGTCGAGGTCTTGATGAAGTCGGCCCCCGCCATCATCGCGACCATCGATGCATGGTGCACATTGGTCAGCGTCTTGAGATCGCCGGTCGCCAGAATGGCCTTGAGGTGCGCCGCGCCGCAGGCTTCGCGCATCTGCTTTACTTCATCGTAGAGCGCGGCCCAGTTCTGCGTCAGGACATGCGCCCGCGTAATCACGATGTCGATTTCTTCGGCACCCTCGCCGACGGCGTAGCGGATTTCCTCCAGCCGTTGCGGCAGCGGCGTCAGCCCGGCGGGAAAGCCGGTGGCGACGGAAGCCACGGGTATCTTCGTGCCCTTCAGCGCTTTGACAGCCTCGGCAACCATGGCCGGGTAGACGCAAACTGCGCCGGTGGTGATCTCGCCGGGGTTCAGACCCAGCGCTTCGATGAGGTCGTGGCGCACAGGGTTACGCGCCTTGGCGCAGAGCCGCCGCACGCGTCCCGGTGTGTCGTCGCCTGCCAGCGTGGTGAGATCGATTACCTGAATGGCCTTGAGGAGCCATGCCGCCTGCCACGCCTTCTTGACGGTTCGCCGCGTGGTCAGAGTCGCAGCGCGGCGCTGCGCGGCAGACAGGTTGACCTCCACCGCATCGAAAAGACTTGCGTCCAGCGCCATGCCTGCATTGCGTTTATGGCCGTTGGACAAAGCTACAAGCTGACCAGAGGGCTGACCGACCTGTTTGCCGGAAAGCCGTGCCGCCTCTCCCTGCATCTGTTGCGTCATCGCGATATGTCCTTCAACGAGGCTTTTATCAGTTCGCTGAGTATTTTTCCTCCCTTCGGTGCCATTTCCTTGGTCTCGCCATGCGAGAGTTCTGCTCCCGTCATGCCCGCGCCGAAATTGGTTATGACGGAGAAGGCCGCGCAATCGAGGCCGCAGAACCGCCCCAGAATGATTTCCGGCACAGTTGACATGCCCACGGCGTCAGCGCCCAGAATGCGCGCGGCGCGGATTTCTGCCGGCGTCTCGAAGCTCGGGCCTGAGAACCACATATAGACCCCCTCATGCAAAGTATGGCCCAGCGCACCTGCTTGCTTGCGAAATACTTTCATTATCTTCGCATCATAGGCGCTGGTCATGCCGACAAAGCGGCGGTCATTCTCCTCGCCGATCAGCGGGTTCATGCCTGAGAAGTTGATGTGATCGCTCAGCATCATTACCGAACCGGGCGGCATGTCCTCGCGTAGCGAACCGGCTGAATTGGTCAGGACCAGCCGCCTGATCCCAACCGCGGCGAGCACCTCCAGCGGCAGGCGCATGGCCGCAGCGTCACCCTTCTCGTAGTAATGGACCCGTCCCGAGAGGATGATGACGGGTATGCCGTCCAGATAACCGGCAACGATCTCACCGGCATGGCCGCTGACCCCGCCCGCCGGAAAGCCGTCCAGTTCTTCATACGGGATGCGGACCGCCTTGGTGACGCCATCCGCCAGCGAACCCAGGCCGGAGCCGAGTACCATCGCGGTTTCGGGCATCATGCCATCCAGCAGCCGGATCAGCTTTTCGGTGACCCGCTTCATTCGATGCCTTCCATGTCGAAGGCAAGCGGAAGTAGCGCGCCAAGTGTCACGGTTTCCACCACACCTTCCATGTCGCAGAGATGGACACGGGTTTGCGCATTGCCGAATTCCGCCAGCCGCTGTCGGCAGCCGCCGCAAGGCGTAATCCCCGGCATTTTCTCGCAAACAACGGCGACCTCATCGACCCTGCCGCCCCCATCCATGATCATGTGGCCAATCGCAGTTGTCTCGGCGCACCAGCCTTCGGGATATGAGGCGTTTTCGATATTGCAGCCGGAATAGGTGCGTCCGTCGCTGGTCAGGATCGCCGCGCCGACGCGAAACCTGGAATAGGGCGCATGCGCCTTCGCCATCGCTTGGACGGCGAGGCGATGCAAATTGGCGGCCATCGAACTTATCTTTCTTTCACATAGGGCTTGCCGTCGGCGGCCGGCGGACGCGAGCGGCCGACAAAACCGGCAACGACAATGATCGTTGCAATATAGGGCGCCATGGCAAGGAATTCAGAAGGGATGGGCGTGCGCAGAAGGGCCAGTTTCTGCTGGAGCGAGTCTGCGAAGCCGAAGACGAGTGCTGCCATCAGCGCCCCCACCGGGTGCCAGCGGCCGAATATCATGGCGGCAAGTCCGATAAATCCGCGGCCGCCGGTCATGTTCTCGTCAAAGCGGCCAACCGTGCCCAGAGTGAACCACGCGCCGCCGAAACCGGCGACCATGCCGGCCAGCGTGACGTTGATGTAGCGCGTGCGGTAAACATTGATGCCGAGCGTGTCTGCCGCCTTGGGATGTTCGCCGACGGAGCGTGCCCGCAGCCCGTGGCGGGTGTGAAACAAATAGTAGGTTGCAACGCCGACCAGGATCAGAGCGCCATAGACGAAGATGTTCTGGTTGAACAGCATCGGCCCGATCACCGGTATGTCTCCGAGGAGCGGGATTTTCCATGACCGGAACACCGGAGCATTGTTGAGGAAACGGTACTCCTGAAACACCTGGCTCGATACGTAGGAAGTGACGCCGAGTACAAAAAGGTTGATCACCACCCCGGCGATGATTTGATCCATGCGATAGGTGACGACGAGCGCTGCCAGCATGAAGCCGAACATGCCGCCGACGGCTACGGCGAAGAACATTCCACCCCAACCGCCGAGCAGGGAACCCATCAGCGCGCCGGTAAAGGCTCCGGCCAGCAGCATGCCCTCAATGGCGATGTTGACCACCGCCACGCGCTCGGACAGCACACCCGCAAGACCGCCCAGGGCAATCGGCACGGCGCGCACCATGGTTGCCTGCAGCATGCCCACCAGCGAGAAGGATTTTCCGGCAGTCGCCCAGACCAGAAAAGCTGCAACGGTGATGGCCAGTCCGACTGCTATGGAGATTGTTGACCATTTCGCGCCACCACGCATGAACTGGCGGAAGCCCAGAAAGGCAAGGATGGCTGCCGCGACATAGTTGAACGGCGCGGCGGGGATGATGAGGTTTGGCAGGGCGAAGGGATCGCGCGGCCGCGACAACCCGAAACTTGCGTCCCCCTCAGTACCGATGCCGAAGATACCGGCGACGAGCACGGCGCAACCGATGAGCACGAAGCCGTAGATGCGGGCCTGACGCGCCTTGTGGGTATCCATCTCGGCTGCCGGGGCGTGCTGGGTAAGGCTTGGCGTCGTCATTGCCGGCTACTCCTTGCGCTCCGGGGCGTACCTCTTGAAGCCCCAGGGGAATATTGCGCGCACCAGCAGCGGCGCAGCGATGAACACGATAATCAGCGCCTGAATGATGCCGATCAGATCAATGGAAACACCGGCATCGACCTGCATCTGCCGGCCGCCGGCCTCAAGCGCACCAAACAGTAGCCCGGCAAACAATACGCCCACCGGATGCGAGCGACCCAACAGCGCCACCGAAATGGCGTCGAAACCAATACCTGCAGAAAAGCCGGGAGTGGCGCGCTCCAGCACGCCCAAAACCTGGCTCGCACCGCCAAGACCTGCCAGCCCGCCGGCAGCAGCCATGGCGAGCACGATGATGAGCGATGCGCGCATGCCGGCATAGCGGGCAGCATCGGGGTTTTCGCCTGAAGCACGGAACTCGAAGCCGGTCTTGGATTTGAACAGCAGCCAGTAGACCAGCACCACCGCGGCCAACATGACGAAGATGCCCGCATGAAGGCGCAAATTCGGATCGATATGCGTCAGCAAACGGGGCAGTTCGGCGCTCGGCAACACGGACTGGGAAACCGGGTCGGACCGGCCCGGCCGCTGCATCCAGTCGAGCCCGAGCATGTAGTCAAGCAGCCGGTACGAAATAAGGTTGAGCATGATGGTCGAGATGACTTCATGCGCGCCTGTTGCCGCGCGCAGATACCCGGCAATCGATCCATACAGCGCACCAGCGGCCGCCCCGGCCAGCAACGCCAGCGGCAGGTGGACGATCCATGGCAGGCCGGTAATGGAGAAACCGACGATAACGGCAGCTATGCCGCCGACAACGATCTGGCCTTCGGCGCCAATGTTGAAGAGCCCCGCCCGAAAACCCAGCGCCAGGCCCAGACCGGCAAGCACCAGCGGTATGGAAGCAGTCAGCGTTTCGGAAATGGCATTGAGCGAGCCGACGGCCCCATAAAGCAGGGCAACATAGGACCGGCCGATAGTGGCAATGTCGACCGCAGTTGCCAGCATGATCAATGCGCCGATAAACAGCGCCACGATCACCGCGAAGATCGGGACGATAACCAGATCCTCGAACTCGGCGCGGCCCGGAGCGGCGCGTTTCAGCAATCGCTGGCTCAGGGTCTTCTGGTCGTTCTCGCTCATGCGGCAACTCCGGCCATTGCCAAGCCGATGGCGTTCTTGTCGAGCGGGGCGGCGTTGGCATCGAATTCAGACACTATCCGGCCGTCGCACATCACCAGCACCCGGTCGGACAGGGACATGATTTCATCCAGCTCCGAAGAGACGATGATGACGCCGTCGCCGGAATCGCGCGCCTCCATAAGGCGTCCGTGGATATACTCAATGGATCCGACATCGAGGCCACGAGTTGGCTGCGAGGCGATAAGCAGCGCCACATCGCGCTCCAGTTCACGCGCCGCCACCATCTTCTGCTGATTTCCGCCCGACAGATTGCCGGCCTTGAGGTAGACGGACGGCGTACGTACGTCGAAATCGACCGCGTACTCGGCCGCCTTTTTCTGCACCTGCGGCCAGTTGATGCTTGGGCCCGAGGAGAACCGGTCGTCGTAATAGGTGTTGAGCACCATGTTCTCGAAGATGGTGAAATCGGCGATCATGCCGGATTTGTGCCGGTCCTCGGGAATGTGGGCCATGCCCATCTTGTGACGTTCGCGCACGGAGGCGTGAGTTACATCCTTGTCAAGGAGCTCGATCCGGCCATTGTTGACATGCGTCAGGCCCGTAATCGCCTCGATCAACTCCGATTGTCCGTTGCCCTGCACACCGGCAATGCCGACGACTTCCCCGGCGCGGACATGGAAACTCACATGGTCGACAGCGACTTCATCATTGTCCCGCAGTACGATCAGGTCATCGACACTGAGCAGCTTCTCGCCGGGCTTGAACGGTCCCTTGGCCACTTCGAAAGATACGGGACGGCCCACCATCATTTCGGCTAACTGTTTTTCCGACAGTGATTTCGGGTCGCCTTCCCCGGTGATCTCACCGCCTCGCAAAACATTGATGCGATCCGAAATGGCGAGAATCTCGTGCAGCTTGTGAGTGATAAACACGATCGCCTTGCCGGCATCGCGCAGCGATTTGACGATGTCGAAGAACCCTTCGACCTCCTGCGGTGTGAGCACAGCCGTGGGTTCATCGAGGATCAGCACCTCGGCAGATCGAAACAGCACCTTGATGATCTCGACGCGCTGCTGAATGCCAACCGGCAAGTCTTCGATCAGCGCGTCGGGATCAACCTGAAGCCGGTATTTCTGGCTGATTTCGCGCACCTGTTTGCGCGCTGCGGCAAGGTCGAGGTGATCGAGCCGCCCGGTGGGTTCGACGCCAAGAATGACGTTCTCGGCCACGGTGAACACAGGAACCAGCATGAAATGCTGGTGGACCATGCCGATCCCGGCTGCGATGCCATCGCCCGGCCCTTCGAACCGCACCGGTTTGCCATCGATCAGGATTTCACCCTCGTCGGGCGCGTAGAGCCCCGAAAGGATGTTCATCATGGTCGACTTGCCCGCGCCGTTCTCGCCGAGCAGGCCTAGCACTTCGCCGGCGCGTATTGTCAAATTGACATTGTTGTTGGCCGTGACCGGCCCGAAGCGCTTGGTTATGCCGCGCAGTTCAACATCCACAGCGCTGCTCTCCCTGACCGCGCGAGAGGTCCGCCGCCGCTCATAGGTGCGGCGACGGACGATCTGCGACTGCCTTAGCCGCCGATCTTGATAGAGCCGTCTATGATGCCGGCCTTGATGGTTTCCAGTTCGCTCTTCAGTTCCGCTGGAACCGCATCTTCGAACGCATGGAACGGAGCAAGACCAACGCCATCATTCTCGAGCGTGCCAACAGTGACACCACCTTCGAACGAGCCGTCTTTCGCGGATTCAATTGCGGCCTGTACGGTTGCGTCCATGCGCTTGAGCACCGACGTCAGGTAGACGTTCTGGCGATCAGGATCGGTGTTGAACTGGTCGGCATCGACGCCAATGATCTTCAGCTTATCGGTGCCCAGTTCGGCTGCGAGCGCTGCCGAACCCAGACCCACGGGACCTGCCACCGGCATCACGATGTCGGCACCCTCGTCATACAGGTTCTGCGCAAAGCTGCGGCCGTCATCCAGACTTTCGAAGTTATTGGTGAACAGCCCGTCCTTGGCTTCGGGATCCCAGCCGAGAACCTTAACATCGGTGCCCTTTTGTTCGTTGTAGTAGGCAGCACCGTGAGCGAACCCGTCCATGAACACGGTCACAGGCGGAATGTTGATGCCGCCAAACGTGCCGATCGTGCCGGTTTCGCTCATGCCTGCAGCGAGATAGCCGGCCAGGAATGCAGCCTGATCGGTCGAGAAGACCTGACCGACGACATTCGGGATTGCCGGATCGTAGGCAAAGTCCACAATCGAGAACTTCTGGTCGGGATTGGCTTCCGCAGCCGCCTTGGTGGCATCGCCCATCAGGAAGCCAACGGTGATGATGATGTCGCAGGCGCCGCCCAGAAGCGAGTTCAGATTGGCTTCATAATCGGTTTCGGCCTGGCTTTCGAGGAAGCGGCTTTCGTCGCCGTCGCCACTGGTCGCGTCCTGTACGCCTTTCCAGGCGGTCTGGTTGAAGCCCGCATCGTCAATGCCGCCAATGTCGGTTACCTGGCAGGCGGTGAAGGCGCTGGCGCCGGATACTGTTCCAAATAACAGCGTCGTTGCGATTGCAACGCTGCCCAGTAGTTTGCTTGAGTGAATCATGGGTTACTCCCCTGCGTGTTGTGCCCGGATTTGCGAGAAACCGGTGTTTGATTATTGAACCCAACGTTAGCGACGTTGCACGCTTACGACACTATGCCGAATTCACCCGGAATACCAATACCCAGCCAGCACCTCACATCGCTGACAAAGCCGAGGCAATCCGGCCCCCGAGCGCGAATTTTATCAATTGGTAAAATTTTTTCGTCGGACGCGTCAAGAACACATGGCGGCTGCCATGTGTGCCCGTGTTCCGATTTGCGCGGGTGGTCTGCAGGATGATGGTTGAAACACGCAGGCAAAATCGTCATGCAGTCTGCGCAGGAGAACCCGATGGCAAGACAGAAACCGTGGACACGAGACGATTTCGGCCTCTTCCGCAAATTGCAGACGCGCTGGGCCGACAATGACTATTACGGCCACATGAACAATGTGGTCCACTACGCGCTGTTTGATACCGCGATAAACTCGTGGCTGATCGAGGCGGGCCTGCTTGACCTGCACAGGGGCGCAATCGTCGGGCTGGTGGTCGAGACAGGCTGCAGCTACTTCTCCGAAATGGCGTTTCCCGACAAGATAGTGGCGGGGATTCGCATCGCCCATCTGGGAACATCGTCCGTGCGCTACGAGATAGCGCTGTTCCGCAACGACGAAGAGACCGCCGCGGCCCAGGGGCACTTCGTGCATGTCTATGTCGAACCCAAGAGCCGCAAGCCGCTAGCCTTGCCCGCGGAGTGGCGCAATGTGCTGGAAGACTATCTGAAATGACCGATACGAGCGGAGACCGATTGCTGGCGCTGGAAGAGCTGACTGCCCATCAGGCAAAGACAATCGAAGAGCTGAGTGCCGAACTGGCCGCGCAGGGCGTCAAGCTGAGCCGGGCGGAGAAGGCGCTGGAGGTGCTGGCGAAACGGCTGGTGGCGCTGGAAGAGGGGGCTACCAGCGAGGTGCCCGTCACGCGGCCGCCACACTGGTAGGCATTCAGGCTTATATGACCCCGAACAGAGTATCCGCCGGGGGCCTTACCCGAAACTCGAGATCGAGCAGGAATTGCTTGGTCTCCAGCCCGCCACCAAAACCGGTAAGCGCTCCGCCCGCGCCGACCACCCGGTGGCATGGGACGACGATGGGAAGCGGATTCTCGCCGCAGGCCGTTCCCACCGCGCGACTGGCCGACACCGGCTCACCGATCACCCTGGCGATTTCGCCATAGGTGGCCGTCTCTCCATAGGGGATTGCAAGCATTGCCTGGCGCATCCTGGCGGCGAATTCATTGGCCGGCGGCGCAAGCGGCAGCAAAAAACCGGTCAGTTCGCCGGTGAAATAGCCATCGATCTGGCGGATGGTTTCCGTGAACACCGACAGGTCCTCGACCCAGTCCGGTTGCGGCTTGCGCGCACCCCTGCCGGAGGGAAAGCTGATGGAGGACAGGCAATCGTCGCTGCCGGCGAGCAGCAGGCGCCCCACGGGTGAAGCGTGCCAAGCATATCGGGTGGAGGTGGTATTCATGATAGCAATATCGAACAGATTCGCCCTTCCGGCCACCCGAAAACGGTTCACGCATGCAAACCATCGAAGAGTTGAAGTCGCGGACAACACGCTCCGGACGTATCGAATGGATAGGGCTGCGCGCGCGCCGGCGCGCGCCCGTCGATGCGGTCGAGGCGGTGCGAATTCTCGAAGGCGGGCTGGAGGGTGACCATCGAGACAAGCCGGGACCGCGGGCAGTGACTCTCATCCAGGACGAGCATCTTGCCGCCGTCGCCTCGATCTGCGGAATGGGTGCGCTTGATCCCGCCCTGCTCAGGCGGAACATCGCTGTTTCGGGCATCAACTTGCTGGCGCTGCGCGGCAGGCGATTTCGGATCGGCGCGGCGGTTCTGGAGGCAACTGATATCTGCGCCCCGTGTTCGCGTATGGAGGAGGCGCTTGGAAGGGGCGGTTACAATGCCATGCGGGGGCATGGCGGAATTACCGCAAGCGTCGTCACGCCGGGCATCGTCCGGGTGGGCGACAGCGTGGACGCATCGAAATTGGGCTGAAACGACGTTTGCTAAAGGCTTCGATACGACGCCACATCACAGCCAGCCTCAAGAGGCGTGGCGCTTGCATGTAGATCAGGATTTGGTCAGTTTGGCCGTACTGAATGCGGCGTTCGCGGAAAGCTTCCCATGCACTACCCCGTCCTGATCGGCGACATCGGCGGCACAAATGCCCGTTTTGCACTGATTGAGGATGCCCATTCGGCGCTGCGCACATTCAAGCCTGTGAAGCTAGCGGATTTCGACAGTCTCGAAGAGGCTATCCAGAAGGCCGCGCTCGACAACATCACAAATTGGCCCAGAACCATGGTGCTTGCGGTTGCCGCTCCACCTGTGAGCGGGAAGTTCCGGCTCACCAATGCCGAGTGGACGATCGACCCGGATCTGTTGCGGGCCCATTTCAATCTGCAAACGCTGCGACTCATGAACGATTTTACCGCGCAGGGATTGGCAGCGCTTTCGCTTGGAGGGGATCATCTGGAGCCTATTGGCGGCGGAGCGGCCGACGATACCCGTCCGAAGGTGGTGATCGGCCCTGGAACCGGGCTGGGTGTTGCAAATCTGATTCCAACCAACGGACACTGGACCATCGTGCCGGGTGAAGGCGGGCACGTCGATCTTGGGCCGCGCACTGAAAGGGAACGCGAAATCTGGGATCATCTGCCGAAGTTTGCAGGCCGGTTCAGTGCAGAAGAGGCGGTGTCCGGCAGGGGATTGGTGTCGCTATACCGGGCGATAAGCGCCGCCAACGATACCGACGCGAACGAAAGCGATGGATCGGGCATCGCCGCTGCAGCGTTCCAGGGGGCGGACTCCGCGGCAAGTGAGGCGGTTGAACTGTTCATCCGGCTGCTGGGACGGGTGGCCGGGGACATGGCGCTCATCACCATGGCGCGCGGCGGCGTGTATATCGCGGGCGGGATCACGAAGAAGCTCCTGCCTATGGTGGATCGCGAGGTTTTCCGGGATGAGTTCGACAACAAGGAACCTTATACCGGGGTCATGAGGACCATACCCGTGTTCCTGATGCAGCATCAGACGCCAGCGCTTGAAGGGCTTCTGGCCTATATCCGCCAGCCGGGAAGGTTTGTGATCGCCGACGCAGCACACACCTGACAGGTTCGAAGGCAACAGATCCCCAATTGGTGCGGGGTGCCAAATCGCCACATCGGCCTGCCATTCCCGAGCCGCATCTTTGCAAATGGCCGTTGCATCTATATACGGCCTTGGCACAATCGCTCTCCAAGGCTCGCCGGACCTCGCGGCGGGAAAAACGGCTTCGGAAGGCAGGGTTTCTTGTCAATCGAAAAACTGAAGAAGGTAGCCTCCGACCCGGCGTCCCAGGCGGTATTGCGCCGGGTGCTTGGCGAGAACTGGAAACGCTACCGCAAGCAATATGCGCTGGCGATTGTCTGCATGCTGTTGATTGCAGGCACCACCGCCTACATGGCCTATATCATCAAGAACATCGTCAACGAGGTGTTCGAGGCCCGCAATCTTGACATGGCTTGGATCGTCGCCGGCCTGATCCTGACCGTGTTCCTGGTCAAGGGCTTTGCCGGATTCGGACAAGACGTGCTACTCAACCGCATCGGCAACAACATCATAGCCCGCTATCAGAGCCGCACCTACGAGCACATGTTGCGGCTGGGCGTCGGATATTACCAGGATACGCGCTCGGCATATCTGGTCGGCCAGATCGGCCAGAATATTGCCGGTGTCCGCGACATGCTCAATCTGGTGATCACCGTCGTGGTGCGCGATTTTCTAACATTGGTCGGGCTTGTCACCGTGATGATCGTGCAGGACCCGCAAATGGCGCTGGGCTCGCTGCTGATCCTGCCGATCGTCGGCTACGTGCTGTCACGCTACGTCAAGCGGATGAAGGCGCTGTCGCGCCGCGAAGTCAGTCTCAACGCTCGTGTCAACGCCGCCATGGTCGAGAACGCACAGGGCATTTCTATCCTCAAGGCGTTCACCATGGAGCGCCAGATGCAGGACAAGCTTGCCGGCCTTGTCGGGCAGGCGGAGAAACAGTCGAACCGGATCGCGCGCCTCAATGCCCGGACCAAACCGCTGACCGAAACGCTGGGCGGGATCGCGATTGCAGGGGCGATAGCGTTTGGGGGCTGGCGAGTGATCGAGTTTGGCGCCGATCCCGGCGCGCAGCTTTCCTTCCTGGCCGCGGCCCTTTTGGCCTTCGAGCCTGCGCGCAGGCTGGCTGCGTTCCGGGTCGGGTTTGAAAAATCCCTGGTCAATGCCCGTATGCTGTACGAGCTGCTCGACACACCGCCGCGCCAGGCAGATAAGCCCGGCGCGCCTGATCTTGATATCGGCAAGGCCGAGGTGCGGCTTGACGATGTGTTCTTCGCCTATTCAGGCGGCGAGAAGGTGCTCGACGGCATCTCGCTTGTCGCCAAGGCCGGAAAGACCACCGCGCTGGTCGGGCCTTCAGGCGGCGGCAAGACCACCATCATCAATCTCATCCAGCGCTTCCATGATCTAGATGCCGGCGCGATCACCATCGACGGCCAGAACATCGCAGATGTGACGGTAACGAGCCTGCGGCGCAACATTGCCTATGTCTCGCAGCAGCCGGTACTGTTTGAGGGCACCATTGCCGACAATATCCGCTATGCCCGGCCCGAGGCGACGCAGGCAGAGATAGAGGAAGCGGCCAGACTGGCGCAGGCGCATGACTTTATTGCTTCCCTGCCCGACGGCTATGATACCGAAGTGGGCGAGATGGGCAGCAATTTCTCCGGCGGGCAGCGCCAACGGCTTTCGATCGCCCGCGCGGTTCTGCGCAATGCCCCCATCCTGCTGCTCGATGAAGCCACTTCCGCCCTCGACAATGAATCCGAGAAGCTGGTTCAGGAAGCACTCGACCGGCTGATGCAGGGCCGCACCACGATCGTCGTCGCTCACCGGCTATCGACCATACGCAATGCCGACCTCATCGCCGTTGTCGACAAGGGCCGCATCGTCGAGCAGGGCAGTCACGCCCAGCTCATCAAAAAGGGCAGCGGTCTGTATTCAAGGCTGCATAGTCTGACTTAGAACTCCGTCGTCGGGAGGCCCAATCTGAAATGTTTTTCTATTTTCGCACCATTCCGAACGGAAATTTCAATCTATGATCCCGTCAACTGGAAAAGAAGAGTTCGGTCAAGACGACGAAGTTCTCAGAGGTGCAGGCCGCGTTGGCTGGCCGGGTTGCGTCGCACACGGCACCTGACCGGTTGCCTCCCGGTTCGGAGCTTCAGGATAGATACTTGCTTCGCGCAGATAGCGGCCATTCACCCAACCGGTAAACTTCATCTCACTGCCTGCCTCGATCTGGCACCAGCGCGACTGACCCTGCATCTCGCACCCCAGATTTCGGGCGACGTCGCCGTTCGCCAACTCACCAACGATCTCGTTGCCGGTACCGGGTCCGGCGCGGACATTGAGCATGTCATTGGCAGGCACATTCGTCACCTCCCAATGGTCCGGACCACCCGAAAGGCCGTCCGCGAAATCAGGGTCGCGGGCAGCAATATCGATCGACAAATAGTAATCAGCGATTTCGTCGCGCCGGGCGGCGTTGCGCATCAGATAAACGCGGACCCGGTAATCGGCGGTCTCCGGCAATGTCCCGGTCCATTCATTGCCGTCAATCGAGCCGACAAAAATGGCCTGAGGGTCGTCGCGGATCATCACGTTGAAATAGCTCGACGGGTTGGATGTCTCCATTCTCACCGACATTTGCTGGCCAGCACCGGCGCGAAGGACATAGTCGGTAATCTCATAGCCGCGGATCGACCCGTCGATCACAGTGCCAGTGCTGCCCGTTGGAAACCGGACCTGCTCCTCGCGAATGTCCTGCGCCGGAGCCAGGGCAGGGAGCACAAGCAGACCCGTCAGCAATGTAATCAAGCGCTTCATCGCTTGCTCCTGTCAAAGAGAGGAAACGGCCCGCCGTGGTGACGGGCCGGCGACACTCATTCCCAAACACTCATCGATGCAAATTCGGGATCAGCGCGCTCGTCTTCCGCATCAGCGCAGAAGCCCGCAGGGTCGGGTGCCGCGACGGCAAGTGCGCCGCCAAGCATCACCCCATAGGTCACCAGCAAGTGACGCTCGAAATAGGTCTTCTCGGCATCGTTCATCCCGGCTTCCTGCATGTGTGCCAACTTCGAAAACGCAGCGACGAATTTCTCCTCGCTCAGCTTGAAGCCGTCACATGAGGCTGCGACCGCCGCTTGGTGCGCAATGAGTTTCATCTGCACAACCTGTTCCGCCGTCAGCGTGTCATCAACGAGTTCGCCGGCATGGGCGGTGACAAACGCATCAATGGATTTGATCATCTGCGTAGTCTGACTGGTTTCGGCATGTGCGGGGGCAATGCTTGCGCCAAGCAGAAGGGCTGCAAAAATCACATTCTTCATGGCCATGTCCTCCCTCAACCGCCGAAGTAACGCTGCGTCGCCCGGCCGGCGATACGGCCATTGCGGCGATAACAGACGCGCTGGCGCGGGTAGCAGGTTACGTTCGGGCGCGGACTAAAGGGCGCGCTATAGGCATGACGATTCCCCCCATGCGGACGGTTACGCTCGTGGCGATGGTTCTTCGAA
>Ga0310345_10002998_pt1 | contig 16443 bp, 19 predicted proteins | sample HC15DNA20500_MG_FD_204667 | JGI IMG/M metagenome (GOLD analysis project Ga0310345, IMG submission 204667) | Marine microbial communities from station ALOHA, North Pacific Subtropical Gyre - HC15-DNA-20-500_MG | ecosystem: Environmental > Aquatic > Marine > Oceanic | place: Pacific Ocean: North... | reverse complement strand
TCTGCGGACAGGGCAGAATAAGCGGCTGTCAAAGGCGAATTTGGGGCGCGCGGAATGGCCGCAGGCCAGGGGAAATTCGTCGTTGAAGGCCGAAGGCCGTCAGCCGCGCTGCCCTGTCATGTTTCATTTGGAAGAAACGCCCCTTGCAGGAAAGGACCAACCGGCCACGCAGCCAAGCGATCGACGAACCGTCAGCGGGAAGGATGGCAAGGACTGGGGCTGTGCATGTCGTGTCCGGATCAACCGCAACCCCGCTGGCCTCGCCAAATACCGCCCCGTCCGCCAGCTGTCCCGGCAGGATGCTCGCGTGCGGGACGGTGACTGACCGGGTTTGGCGGGGGGCCGAAAGCCTTCCCGATGATCCGGTTGTGCGCGATGGCTGAAGGCCATCCGCGCAAGTGACCGACACCCGGATGGGCCGAGACGGGCAGGGCAGGGCGGTCAGGACCGGCGATCGAGGATCTGGCTCGGGACGAGACAGACCGCAGGCGCCGCAGCCGACCGCATCGCCCTGACGGGCTCGGGTCGCGCGACAGCGCGACTGGGGCACGGTCGCCGGCCTGCCGGCGATGCGCTATTGAGCTGCCGAAAATGCGGAAAACCGTGCCATAACAACCTCAGGTTCCAATGAGGATAGAGATGGCAATTTCCTTACTGTTCGTCGGCGCGGCTCACGCGCAAGAGGGTGAATATGTTCCTCCTGTCGTGGATATCGAGCCGATCGTCATCGAAGCAACACCTTGGCTTGATGTTCTCACCTGGTTTCAGTTCGGTCTAAGAGAAGGTGCGTTTTATGTCGCCGTCATGCTGCCAATCATCCTGACCCTGCTGTTGTCTTATATCTTGATTCTTTGGGTCAAAAGCCGCTTTCGCGATCCTGAAACCCACGATCGGAAACACCGAAGGACGCTTGGCGCCTCGCGCAATATACTTGAGGTATCGACATCAGAGACGACAGCATCATCCGGCACTGTCGTCATCAATATCTCTGGCGCAGCCACCAGCGAGTCCACTGACGACGGCAAGGGCGAAGGTCGTCAATGATCTGCAAAAAGTTGGCAGCAGATCGCGGACGGCGGGTTGCTCGTAACGGCTGCTGAGGCCCCGCGCCGAAAATGCGCTGAATATGTTATATTCGGATTCCAGTCATTACAGGGACGGAGGCTAGCAAGATGATCAATATTCTGAAGGCATTCGCGTTATCTGCGATCTTTGTTGCGCCTGGTGTAGCTATTGCTGCGCCTATGAGCATTACAACGGAAGGCGAGTTCCGGGCACATGTCGTAGACAAGGCACTCAGGCTTGGCGGCGATCAGATCGTCATCAATTCCGCAGGACAAATAACCGGCATGATCGGCGGGAACCCAATCACAGCGTCCAAATGGGAATGGCATAACAGCCAGTTTTGCCGCGCCGTGAAGACGAAGGCACGTGATTTTCCTTCCGCGTGTCAATCTGTGAAGATTGACGGCAACGCGGTTATATTCTCGTCAACTACGTGGACAATTCAGTAGCTTCGTTAAGCGCTGATCGGCGAGACAAGAGACAGCGGCCCCCGAAGGGGCTGCTGATCTTTCAGGGCAATATCTTGATCAGCGTGACGGTCAAACCGACGATGCCGCCCGCCATGATCCAGAGGTGCCGAAAGAGATCTGCCTTGAACTCGGCCATATCGCGGCGGACTTCGGCCAGATCCTGCTTGGTCGCGAGGGTTGAGGTATCTGCCTCGGCCATCCCTTCCGCGATCGCCTCGGCGGCCTTCTGATCGAGGCCGGCATCCGCCAGTTTGCGGGCGAATTTGAGTGTGTCGATGTGCAAGGCGTTCGCCATGTTGGTCTCCTTGGTTTCAATATAGGTGATTGCCGCGTCTCGGAGAAGGCTTATCGCCCGCCCTGCGCGGTCGGCGGATTCGGACACGCGAGGTCAGGGACGCCCGGCACGGGCGCTTGCAAGCCGCGCCCTTTCGGCGCGGCGCTGTCCTTGACCCGTGTGGAATAATCCAGAGACCGTGTGGGGTGGTGCGGCCTGGCCCCGGCCGATGTTCGGCCGGGTTAACAGCCGGGCACAATCGAAGCCGGTGCGTCCTGGTGCAACGAGCGGGTGGAGACGCCGCGCCGGGGGCGCGGCTCCGCGCGAAGCGCCGGCCCTGGCGATCCTTTCCCGGCGGATGCCGGGGGAGGGGGGGCAGGGCAACTCAGCCCGACAACAGCAGAGAGTGGATATCACATATCGGCTGGCAATCAGGGGTGGACGATAGCGGCAGGCGGAAAAAAGAGCGCCCCACGAAAATCGCGGGGCCAGTTGACCTTCGTCGCAGAAGGAAAAGGGTCAGTGCGAGAGGCGAAGAAAGAAACTTACAACAACCCTATGGCGAAGTAACGTAAAGTCAGCCACACTGAAAATCCTCCCTGTTGGACTGGCGGCAGGTCCGGCCTGCCGCCATTTCTTCAGAGGTTGCATGACCGCGCGGGTTCACGCGGCGCAGGGTGAAGGGCAGGGCATCGAGGGCGATGCGCCCGGCCTCAAGGCTGTGCAGGAAATCCAGCAGATAGACCGGATCGGCGGGATAGGGTGCGCCGTTCCACGCGGCCCGGACCCGGCGGCGCTGCCTTGGTGGCATGGCGTCGATCAGGCGGCGGGCACGCCGCCACTGATCGGCGCGGCGCTGGCGGCTGCGGGCCTCCTGCGCCGCCCTGGCATTCGCGCGGGCCTGCATCACATCATCGGGGCTTTTCTGACGGGCCGCGATCTCGGCGGCGAAGAGCGGCAGGGCCTCCCGGTCGGCTGTCTGTCTGCGGGCCAGCGCGGCCCGCTTGCGGGCGGTGTCGGTGAAGGGGTGACGGGCCGATCTGAGGAAGCGCATGGGTCAGCCTCCCGTGGCGGATCGTGCGGCGACGGCCTCGATCCCTTCTTTGATCCGGCGCAGATCGGCGGCTTCCGCATGGTCGCCCTGCGCCTCTGCGCGCGCCAGATCAGACTCCAATTGGCCTAGATTGTCTCGGGCGGTTGCGAATTCGCAGCCGATGGCATGGCCGACGCGGTAGCCCCCGCCGCAGGGGCAGGAAAGCCCGTGCCATGATTTTTCCCGTGCATAGTCCATCCGTGCTGTCCTTTCTCAAACCGGGTTGCCGGGACCGGGGCGCGCGATCTTCGCGCGCCCCGCTGTTATCAGGCCATGCCCTCGGGCAGCCATGCCGCGATGCGAGCCTCCTGCGCCTCGGTGATCCCGAGCGCCTTGCGCGTGTCGGCATCGCTGAACAGGGTTTCCAGCTTTGCCGCCTTCTCGCCCTTTTTCAGCTTGGCGAAGCTGGTGGCGGTGGGGTGATCGGCGGCGAGGACCAGCAGATCGCGCCACAGATCGTTGAGGTAAGGGCCTCCGACGCGGGAAAAGAAGTTCGCGGCGGTGGGCGTCCACACGTCGCGGATCGCGGGCTTGGTCTCCTTGTCGATCAGCGCGGCCAGTTCATCGGAGCCGCCCCGATAATGCGCGGCCAGCATCCGCACCAGTTCGCCACGAACATGCCCGGCCCCCTTGGCACGGAAGGCGCGGAAGGATTTGGCAAGGTCTTTGCCATACATGTCGCGCGGCGGGCTGGCTGTCAGGTGGTCGTCCAGCGCATATCCTTCGGCCTCGGTGGTCGGCCAGTTCGGCACGTCCTCGGTTGAGATCCCGAACGGCTTGCGCCAGGCAAGGCCGTGGCTCAACTGATAGGCCAGCAGGTCGATCAGCAGTTCGGGATCGCGCAGCGCCGCATTCTGCCGCGCGCCCTGCGCCACCCGGCCCAGATCGTCGCGCAGCGCGTTGCTGATGGGCGATTTCGGGGCGGCATCGGCGGCGCTGCCGTCGCGGCTCCGGGCGGCAAAGCCGGTCAGCACCTCCGCCGCAATCGCGGCCTCGCGGTCCTCGGCCCGGACATAGGCGGCCTGCACGGTCAGTTGCCCGCGACTGTCCACGAAGATGAACAGTCCCGCATGGTCGCGCTGCGCGTCGGTGAAATCGCCTTGCGCGATGGCGTCCAGCGCATCGAGTTCGGCCTGTGCGTCCGCGTCCAGCGCCTCGGCCTCGGCCAGTTCCGACAATTCGTCATTACGCTCTGCCTGTTCCTCGGACAGTTCGCCCTCGATCCGGTAGATGCGGTCCAGTTTCGAGGTCACATCATAGCCGATCCACGACTCCGGGCTGGTCTCGACCCATTTCCAGCCGTGGCCGATGGCCTCGGCGTCCATCGCCAGCTTGTCGGCAAAGAGCCGGTCCAGCAGCACGCCATCGCCCAGAAACACGTCGTTTGCGAACAGGTCGCGGGTGATGGTGCCGCCCGCGCCTTGATAGGCATCAAGCCCGACATAGACGGCGCGGCGGTCGGTGTCGCGGATCGCTTCGGGTTGCAGAAGCTGTTTCAGGCGGTGGGCCGACACGTCCTGACCGCGCACGCGGTCCAGAATATCGAGCGCAAGGGCTTCGTCCTGGGCCACGGTGAAGCATTTCGCGGCCTCAAGGGTGATCTCGCCCGCTTTCAGCGCATCGAGGATCGGGGCGGGCAGGGCCGCGAGCGCAAGGCGGCGGTAAACATGCGCCTCGGTCACGGCGAACACGCGGGCGATGGCAGGCACATCGCTGCCCGTCTCGGCCATCCGGCCATAGGCGCGGATTTCATCGGCGGGGTGCAAATCCTCGCGGGCGGCGTTCTCGACGCTGGCCCATGCCCGCGCGGTGCCCTCGTCGGGGGCCAGCCGGACGGGGATTTCGGCCAGTTCCGGGCGGCGGTCCAGCAGATCGGCATGTTTCTCGAAGGCACGGATCAGGGCGCGCAGACGGCGACCGCCCGCGACGATCCCGACATTTCCGGCCTCGTCGGCAAGTCCCGCGAGGTTCTGCAGAAGGCCCACGGCCACGATGCTGTCGGCCAGTTGGTCGATGCGGTCGGCATCCACGTCCTGCCGGGGGTTCATGTCCGAGAGATAGAGCGCGTCCAGCGGGAAATACTGGATCGGGGCGGTGGCGATGGTACCTTGTTTCATGGGTCTTTTCCTTGTTTGCGACAGTGGTTTCGTGTTATCGGTGCCCCACCCCTGACGGGGTGAGGCGTGAGGGTCACATGACCCCGTGCTGGTTCAGGAAGGCGCGGCCGATCTTTGCGGAGTGACCGCCCTTCCTGATAAGCGCCCACGCTTCCGCGATGCGCTGTTCAAGCCATTGGTTCGTTGTTCTCACCTCCTTTCCGGTTGCCGTGGCAGTTGACCGGCCCGCCCGAAGCATGACGCGGGCCGGATTGCGGCGATCAGTAATCGGAGGGGAACATGATGGTCAGGACGCGCCGGGTGACGGCGGGGTTGGCCGGTGCGGGCGAGCCGTAAACCAGTTCCTCGTCATAGAGGTCGATCTTCCAGAACAGCTTGAGGGTCAGCACGGTGACGGTGCCGAAACCATGATCCCCGTAAGGGTCATTGTCGGGCGTGAAGCTGCTGTCCCCGGCCACAGCCATCAGCGCGGCGGTCACGAAGTCGCGGCCCATTGCGTTGACGGCAGAGGTCACGACAACCTGACCGGGCAGATCGCTTGCATTCCCCTTGGTCAGCCCCGCGCGAAAACGGTCGTTCTGTTCCGCGATTGTCACGGCCTCGGCGGTCGGGAAACCGTGATCGGGCGCGGCGGTCTGACATTGCGGGCAATGGCTCGGGCAGGTCAGGGCATTGATGATCTTGCCGCAGGTGGTGCAGCTGAAATCCACGGCAAAGCTATCTTCGGCAAACATGGGCATCGTCCTTCTTTTGCGACGGGCGGCGCGGGCTTGGTGCCCGCTTTCCGCTGATGGGCGAGACCTCTCTGCTTGTCGTCGAAAGGCCCCATGCCTTTCGGACGGCAAAGCGGGGAGGGCGCAGCCCTGCCCGCGGCCGGGGGGATGACTGTCACGGGGTCGGGAAGGCGGGGTGGTGCGGGCCGCAGGCGCAGCCGAGGACACGGCCCGCCTGGACGACGACGCGCGGCACGCGCGGCGCTGGCCCCTTGACCGGCATCCACCCGGATGCGTGGCGGACAAAGGAAAGAGAAAGATCGTCGGGGCGGGGGTGAGCGCGGGCACTGCCCGCGTCGATCCCCCGGCACGTCCTCAGCCGGTCATGGCCCGCGCCCTGGCGCGGGTCTCCAAAGTGCTTCTGCGACCACTTCACACGCCATGCACCATGCGCCATTAGCCGTTGGCCATTCGCCAAGCGCCGATTGCCGAACGCTGAGCGACAGTGTTGCGTCCTTGGATCGCCTCCCGGCGCTTCGCTCGATCCATGCTTTCTCGCTCAGCGCCTTGCGCCTGCGTCAGCGGTCCCGCCCGACCGGGCCGAGATCGTCGGGGCAGGGCGCGCAGGAACGGGGTCCGGGAGGATGGCTCGGGACGAGACATTCAACCGGGCACCGCAGCCGCGCGCATCGACCCGATCAGCTCGGGCGGAGGCCGCAAGGCCGGAGCCGGGGGCGCGGCCCGGAGGGCGACGCTTTGGGCATTGCCACGGCGGGTACTGTATTCAGCAACGCTTGACGCTATAGCTATGTTCTCGAAGATCCAAAACACATTCCAACGAGGGCACACCTTCATGAAATTATTAGGAACATTTGACGCAGACCCTCCCAATGGCCCACATGAGGCTCACTTCCGTCGGGGCTATCACCATGGAGCTTTGGCTATAGTGCGTGCGATGAAAGAGGGCGTTTCGATAGATGAACTGGAAGGTTTCGTGAACGCTGAACTTCGTGCTTGGCGCGAGGACCACGCGGTCCCGGCATTTCCTCCGGAACCAAATCAGAGCAATCGCGTCTAAGCCACATCCCGATCCCAGCAGGGTATTCTACCCTCTCTCGAAGAATCCCGGATGGGGGGTGTTCATGCCAAAGCGGATCGCGCCGTCGCCATGGCGGGCGTTGATCTGATCAAGCGCGCGCGACAGCCGTTCGCCACGGGTCAGTTCGCCCGAAGGAATTTCGCTATCAGGCGAAGTCCAACGGGCAATCGTTAGATTAGATCAACTGCTTGCGCACAGCCATGGTTATGGCGGCCATACGGTTATCGACACCCATTTTCTTCTGAACATTGTTTATGCGGAATTTTACCGTTGATGGGCTGATATCGAGTTTTTCAGCAATATCAGCGTTGATCATGCCGTCCCGCGACAGCTTCAGGACGTCAAGCTCAGCTTCCGTCAGTGCCTGAGGTGATCTGCATACGATCTTCGCCAAACGCTTGAGCGAACGCTCGATGTAATCGAGTTCGGCGTCAGCCACCTCCCGATCCGAACGAGCCAGAGACAGGAAGCACCGCTTCCGGCCGACCTTTGTGACCGTAGTTGCCCCATATATCAGGCCGTGCCTGGCGGCTTCTTTGCCAACGCCACGAGGGTCCGGAAATCCGATGTCTGACCAACGAGTCGTTCCGGTTCGTGCGATTGTCCATGCAGCGACTGGATCGCCGAAGAAGTAGTTCTCTTCCTCGTACTTCTCCGTCCAGGCGTCGGGATAGCGATTCAGGAAATAATCTGGCTGCCCGAAGCGGAGACCGAACCCCATCACAAATCCGGTCGTACCAATCTGTGCGAGGCTCTCAAGTTCTGCCTCGCCGTCGGGGATCAACTGCTCAATCATAAAAAATGCCTGTCAAGTAAAATCGTAAATCTGTCCTTTTGGACTGCCCAAAAAGACAGGTAGGTGTCAATAGAAAACAGAATGGCTATGTAGATTTGGCAACCGAATGGAGCCAGGTCATGAAAACCATCGCCAGCAGACCCAACCCGAAAGGGATGAAGTTGGTGGCGAGCGCCAGGTTCACCCAAGACATGGCAAGCAACCTCCTGGAGATGTGCAAGCATCTCGAAGAAGGCGAAACGATCACGCTTGAGCTGTTCGAGTGGGGCGTCTGGGGCAAGACAGAGACCAATGTGAGGCTGTTTATCGGTGCGACCGAGCCGCTTCAGGAACACCATTTGAACCGGGTAATGGGTCATGCCAACTGATTTGAACGACGATATTCCAGAGCGCGGATTGCAGATCGTTGTCGTGCGTTATCCTGACGGGCTGTCGAAATGGCACTATGTCAACGACTACCTGAAGCTCAGGAAAACCGTGTTTATTGATCGTCTGGACTGGCCGCTTTTCCATTCGAGCGAGGTTGAGTTCGAGCAATATGACACGTTTGACACGACCTACATCATCGCGGTCGAAGATGGGGTCGTGGTTGGGGGTGCGCGGCTGCGGCGTACCGATCAACGGAGCGGTGCAGGCACACTGAAATATTCCTACATGATCCGCGACGCCTGTCTCGGCCTGTTGCCGGGACTGCCCGACACGCTATGCACCCAAACGCCTCCATTGGATTCAGACGTATGGGAGCTGACACGCATGGTGGTTGCTGGGTCAAGTGACGTCACGCGCAAGCTTCTCGACGCCACGAACGCCTTCCTCGCCGACCAGGGAGCGCGATCAGTTCTCTTCCTCGGATCTCCGGCGTTTCAGCGGATGGCCCGCAGCTTTGATTGGCCGGCGAAGACACTCGGGCCGGTTACAGGCAATGAAGACGGTCGGTTCCAGGTCTTCGAGTGCCCGGTCAGTGAGAGCGGGTTCGAAAAGCTGTCAGCCGCGCAACAGGCGGTCGAATAGACCCGGACAGCAACAGCGGTTTAACCCGTCATCCTCTCCGGATGCGGTGGATATTTAAAGCGCCCGTTTTCGGGCGGCCCTTTGTTATGGGAATAGGACAGTGACCAAAGAAAGACTGGTAGCCCATCCTATCAAACGGATCGTCGATGTGGAGACGAACGAACTCGTGGGCTGGCTCTACCGCTGGAACACAGGCGAGCACGCGCCGATGTGGATGAACGGTTCCAGAACGAAGGTTCGCCATGAGGCCGCAGATCCACGCTAGTCCTGCAGAATGTCAGGGAAGCAATTTCAAGTAATCGCCAATGCAGTATATTGTGAAACAACCTTCGATAACCTGCGACGCTGGCACGAGAAAAGTGCCGAGCTCACTCACTGGCAGCGAGTGGCAGCTGCTCCTCGATGCCGTTGGAGCATACAGCCATAACATTCGCTACCGCAGGCTATTGGACAAGCTCAACACAGCAGAGATATCTGACGAAACTTGCGGCAGATGAAGCGCGCGAGGCGGATTTCTCGGGCGTTAACCGCGCTCGAAGAATCCCGGATGGGGTGTGTTCATGCCGAAGCGGATCGCGCCGTCGCCATGGCGGGCGTTGATCTGATCGAGCGCGCGCGACAGCCGTTCGCCGCGGGTCAACTCGGCCGGGGCGAGGGGCATCAACAGATCCCCGCGCCGGTCCTGCAGCAAGCCCACATCGCCCAGATGCACGCCGAGGCTGATGACCGCGCCCGGTCGTGCGCTGCGCCAGAGGCGCACCCACAGGGCGCGGTGAAGCCGCAGGAAGATCGCGGTATCCTGCGTCGGAAAGCAGCTGACGTTTCGGGACCAGACCCCGCCGGCCATGAAACTGACCGACAGGCTGAAGCGCCCGGCCACGCGACCGTCGCGACGCAGCCGCGCGGTCGCCTTTTCGACCAGCCAGCGGCCGACCAGGTAGGCACGGCGCGGATCTCGGTATTCGGGCGACAGCACCTTGCTGTTGCCGAATCCGCCGCGCTCGGTGGCAACCAGCGGAATATCCATGCCCTGGAGCATCCGCACGAACCGTTCCCCTTCGACCGATTGCCAGATCAGCCGGGCATGGCGCGGATCGAGTGCAACAAGGCTGGGAACATCGAAGATCCTTGCCCGAAAGAGCCGCGTCTTGATTGCGGTGGAAATGCCCGGCAGATCGTCGAGGGCGAGATGGGCAATGGCGCCGGGCAGATTGTCCGGCCCGAGCCATTGGCAGCCATCGGGCTTTTCGAGCTTGCCGGCGATCTTGGCGAGAAGATGGTTTGGCCCGATCCCGGCCGAGAAGCGCAGGCAGTCGCCGACCTCGGCGGCAACGGCTGCCTTGAGACGCGCGACCAGATCGACGGCGCCGGCGAGGGTCCGGGCCTCGCCCGACAGCGCCAGCTGGAACTCGTCAACGCTGCGGATATGGGTCAGCTCGGCATGCCGGTCCAGCACGTCGGCCACCGCCAGGTTGAAGCGCACATAGAGCCTGTGTCGTGACGGCCGGAAAATGATGCCGGGGCAAAGTCGCCGTGCGTCGCGAACATGGGTGCCGGTTCTGACGCCATGGGCTTTCGCCTCGTAGGACGCGGCGACGCAGGCGCCGCTGTCCGAATCGACGGCGGTGATTGCCACGGGGCGTCCGCGCAGAGCGGGATCGAGCTGTTGTTCCACGCTCGCGAAGAAGCTGTTCATATCGAGATAGAGGACGCGGAACGGGGGCATGATACCAGATATCGCGGATGGTCGGATCGGCCATTATGTTCTATTTTTGTTCTCATTCAGCAAGGAGGAAAAATGGACAGGTCGGGACAGCTCCGGAATGTCGCGTTCGGCGGCGCGTGGTCGGAACAGATCGCCGGGCGCGAGGCCCAGGCCGCGGCCATCGCAACCCTTGACGCCGCGGCAGCCGGCGCGGCGAGACGCGATCCGCGTTCCAGTGAGATCATGGCCGCCGTCGATCTGCTTTGCGAACGACACCCGAAGGGTCCAATGTTGCGTGAGGCGTGGATTGCGGCGGCCCGGTTCGAGCCTGCCCCGCGCCGGATCAGGGCGCTGGCGCGCGTTTCGGCGCAGATCGCGGCGGCGTATGGTGGAATGCAGGGCTGAAACGCGCGGGGGAGAGCATGTGCAATCTTTATGCGAACAAGACCTCACGGGCGATGCGGCGCCAGGCGGACGGCAGATATCTACCCAACAGCGAAAGGCGAGACTGACGATGTGCGGACGCTTCGTGGATCCAAACCTTCGCGGCACCGAGCATGACTTCTCGGAACTGAAGATCGATCCGTTCCCGCAGAGGTTCAACGTGAAGCCGACGCAGGACGTGTTGACGATCGACCGCGATGGCGGCGGCAGCTATGCGCGCTGGTGGCTGATCCCGAGCTGGTTCAAGGGCGACGATCCGAAAGACTGGAAAGCCACCACCTTCAACGCGCGCATCGAGGATGCGGCGGGCAAGCCCAGCTTTCGCGGTGCCTGGAAATACGGACGGTGCCTGATCCCGGCAGCGGGGTATTACGAGTGGACCGGCGAGAAGGGCAGCAAGCAGCCGCATTTCATCAGGTCGGCCGGCAACGAGGCGACATTGTGGTTCGCAGGTCTCATGTCACGCTGGAACGACCTGCTCACCTGCACGATCGTCACACGCGCGGCGAACGGCGATGTTGACCAGGTGCATACGCGGATGCCGGTGATCCTGAATGCTGATGAACGCGAGGGCTGGCTTGCGGGCATCGAGGATACCGGGATCGGCGCCGGCGCAAGGCTTCGCCATTATCCCGTGCCGCGCTTCGGCATGAAGGATGATGGCCCGGAGCTGATCGAGCCGATCTAAGGCTGGCCGGGAAAGCGTTCCGGAAACAGGTGGTCGATGCTATATTTCAGGGTCTCACCAGGTTGACAGGGTCACTGCCATGGGAACCGATCACAGTGCCGCCACGATACCGCCCGTCATCATCGGCCAGGCCGACGATATGCGATCCTTCGTGGTGGTCGTGCCGGCCAGTGAGAACAGACCGGCGCGGGATTCCGTACATGCCTCGCTGGCGGACGCCATGCGCACCGCCGCCGCGTATCAGCGGCGCTGCATCGCGGATGGCCAGGACCTGCCGGATGCCTATCTTTGCCTTATCGACGCGGCTGCACCGATCTCGCTCGGCGATCTTCGTGACCCGCCGACAAAAAGCCCACGAAAACCGGGCTCCTATGATGACCGGAGCCTGGATTGTCAGGAGGCGCTGGAAGACGATATTCAGGAGCTACTTGGCCGCGCGACTGCCGCAGGATGGTCCATGACCGAGGCGCTGGTCGCTGTCGGCGATGTGGCGGATCATCTGATGATTGCGGCCCAGGAAAACCGAAAGGTTGACGCCCGCATCGCGCAATGGCGCGATGAGCCCTGACCCTTCCCCCGACATATCTATCTCTGGGTTCCGCATGCCACCATGCCACGCGTGGTCCGACACGGCAGCGCTTCCGGCGCACCCGGCGGCTGCGCGTCAATCGGCTGGCCCAGGCCGGCATCTTCGACGATGAAAACCGCAGCGAGCGCTGTTATGGCGCGGTTGTGCAATTTCAGGAGAAGCAGGAGATCACCATGAGCAGAACGGACAGCGATCTGGATCGTCTCGATAGTCTCCTGTCGGCGCTGCCGCAGGAGAGCTTTCCGATGACGGTAAGCGAGCTTGATGGCTATGTGACCGGCATTCTGTCCTGCCCGGATATCATCCCGCCGTCCGAATGGCTTCCGCAGGTCTGGGGCGAGACGGGTAGTGCCAGCTTCCCCGATCTGGCGGCGGCCAACGAGACGATTTCGGCCGTGATGGCGCATTATAATGCTGTGGCATCCGGCCTCACCGCTGGTCTCATGGTCGAGCCGATCTATGAGATCGATCCCAATAGCGATGAAGCACTGTGGGAGCCTTGGGTCGATGGCTTTTCTCGTGCGCTGAAGCTGCGTCCCGAGTCCTGGAATGCCGTCCTCGAAAGCAGAAACGAAGAAGCCCGGACCTCGCTGATCTTCCTGATGGCATTGCAGGACATCTATGAGGGGACCAGCAGGTTTTCCGATGAGGAAATTGACGAGATCGACCTCCAGGCGCCCGACCTGGTCCCAAATTGCGTTGCCGCGATCCTGCACGCAACTCGGCCTGAGCTTGGTGCGCAGGCCGCGAAATCGACCCAGGCGCCTGAGCGTGTGAAACGGCCCGGGCGAAATGACCCATGCTCCTGCGGTTCAGGACGCAAATACAAGAAATGCTGCGGAAGAAACTGAAAATTCGCCCCATGGACGAAGCCGCTCGCGCGGCAATGGCGCCTGTTGTGAAGGTTGCGCGCTGATCTGACCGTCGTGCATTTGGGAATGGACGATCCTGCCTGACGATTGGGGCCTTCTCAATCATCAGACAGGAGGCTTCCATGACAGAGGAGAGAGTAAGCCCGCTGCGTCAGCGGATGATCGAAGACATGCGCATCCGCGGGATGGGCGACAAGGCACAGAAGTCGCACATCCGGGCCATCAAGGATTTCGCGGCCTTTCTCGGGCGGTCACCCGATACGGCCACGCCCGAGGATTTGCGCGCCTATCAGCTCCACATGACCGACACCGGGGTCACGCCATCGACGTTCAACGTGCGGATAGTGGCGCTTCGGTTCTTTTTCGGCATGACCTGCGGGCGGGAGGAGATGAAGCGCTACATGCAATTCCGCACCGAACCGCGCAAGCTGCCGGTAGTCTTCAGCGTCGAGGAGGTGTCCGACATCCTGATGGCGGCACCGGGGCCTGGGCTCAAGTATCGCGCCGCGCTCAGCATCTCCTACGGTGCAGGGCTCCGGGCCGCCGAGGTCTGCAATCTCAAGATCGGCGACATCGACAGCGACCGGATGCTGATCCATGTCGAGCAGGGCAAGGGCCAGAAGGACCGCAAGGTCATGCTGTCGCCCGGATTGCTGGAGTTGCTGCGCGCCTGGTGGCGCGAGGCCCGGCCGGAGGGTTGGCTGTTCCCCGGCAAGCCCAAGATCAACCCGATCTCACCGCGCCAACTGAACCGGGCCTTCACCTCGGCCAAGCACATGGCCGGGGTGAAGAAGCCCGCCACCTTGCACACGTTGCGCCACAGCTTCGCGACGCATCTGCTCGAAGCGAACACGGATGTGCGCGTGATTCAGGTGCTGCTCGGGCATGCCAAGCTGACGACGACCGCCCGATATACCCACGTGGCCACCAAGACGATCCGTGACACCGTCAGCCCCTACGAGATGCTGGCCAGGTTACAGGACCAGACCGTAAAGCGAAGCCTGGAGTGACCGGGCGCCGGGGTGCCTCGGCCAAAGTTGGAGATCGCTGACATCTTTCGCGCCCATGGTCCCACTTGGCGGCGGGCCAATGCCGGGCATGTCAGCCTGACCCAACTGAAGGTCATGTCAGCCATCGAGGCCTGCCGGACCGAGGCGCTCGGCGGGCATGTGGCGGGCTGTGCCAAGTGTGGCCACCATCACATTGCCTACAACTCCTGCAAGAACCGGCACTGTCCGAAGTGTCAGGGGCCGGCGGCGCGCGACTGGATGGAGGCACGGGCTGAGGACCTGCTGCCGGTGGAATACTTCCACGTCGTCTTCACGATGCCAGCCGAAATCGCGCAGATCGCCTATTGGAACAAGAAGGCGATCTATGGCCTGCTGTTCAAGGCGTCGGCCGAGACCGTCATGACCATCGCGGCCGACCCCAAGCGCATGGGCGCGCGGGTGGGTATGACCAGCGTCCTTCATACCTGGGGATCGGCGCTGACACACCACCCGCACATCCACATGATCGTCCCCGGCGGCGGCCTGTCGCCAGACGGCACCAGGTGGATCGCCTGCAAACCAGGGTTCTTCCTGCATGTGCGAGTTCTCTCGCGACTGTTCCGCCGCCTGTTTCTGGAGGGGTTAATGGCCCTGCACCGGGCCGGTCAGCTGGCCTTCTTCGGCGCTCTGGCCGAACTGGCCCACGCGGAGACCTTCACCGCCTGGCTCGCCCCGTTCCGCAAATCCGAATGGGTGGTCTACGCCAAACCACCGTTCGGAGGGCCCAAGGCTGTGCTGGCCTATCTGAGCCGCTACACGCACCGCGTCGCCATTTCGAACGCACGCCTGGTCAGTGCCGATGCCCATACCGTGGCGTTCCGCTGGAAAGATTACCGCGTCAAATCCGGCGGCCGGCAAAAGGTCATGCGGCTGGCCACGCCTGACTTCATCCGCCGGTTCCTGATCCACGTCCTGCCCGATGGCTTCCATCGCATCCGGCATTACGGCCTGCTGGCCAGTTCGATCCGCAAGGCCAACATCACCAAGATCCGCGCCTTGCTCTGCGTCCAGCAGATTGAACCGCCCGCCACTCCAGAGCCAGAGCCAGGACCAGAGCCCGAGATCGCCCCGCTCACCCTGCGTGAGCCATGCCCCTGCTGCGGCGGTCCCATGCGTATCATCGAGATCTTCAGGCGGGGACAGAAACCGATGTCGCGCGCCCCACCGAGGGAGCAGGCAGCATGACATATCGCCCGTCATCCGTCACGAAACAGCACCGGCTACACTCCGCTGACCCGGTCCGAACAGTGCGTGCTCGTTTATTTCCAACGCGGCACAAGGCAGCAGCATCTCCAGAACGCACAGCCTCGTCGGGATCATCAGCCGGGTTTGAGACCGTATCCGGCGCCTGCCTCGCCATCAGCCGCGCCCCGGATGCAGCCGCCGCCGCGACCGTTCGCACACTTTGCCCATAGCTTGATCCAAGACCCCCGCGGCTTCCACCTTGGGAGGTTTTCCAACCCGGGTCGTGGTCGCGCCAATGAGCAGCGTGCCAACGCGACCCGCATCGGAAAACCTTCACCACAGCGGACACTCAAGAGGCTGGCACCGCTGCGTCGAAGCATCCCCAAACCGGCTTTTCGTAGCAATGTGCAGCAACGTCTTCCAACCCGGTGTCCGCAGTGAAGTTTATTCGGCCTGCAAGCGTAGAAAAAAGAACATCCCGCCCGACGCAGATTATCTAAAGTGAATCGTGGTAGTCGATGACGGCCTGTGCATAGGCTTTCCCAACGGCGGCTCCGTTGAACGAGCCAAAATGGTCACAGAATTTGGAGGCACGTGTTCCCATAACACGATAGCGGCCGAGGTTCTTCTCCTTGAGTGACCATTCGTGATACACATCCAAGACCTCATGAGCGCCGACCAGAGGTTCGAAGACATTTGAGTCTGCTTCTGCGATGAAAGCCGAGACCGTTCGAATGGCCTTATCGCAGTCCTTGGCGCCAACGACTACGTGTGTGATTTCAGCCCATGGCACAGAGCGATCTTTATCCGACCCGAACTTATGGGCAATGCGATTTCTCTTATTCTGAATTTTCTGAAGCTCTGGTTCCAATGCTACCAGCTTCTCAGGAAGTTTGCCGAACACGACTTCCATTTGCCGAAAGCGATGCTTCCAAAGCCCCTTAGTAAAGCTTTCTACCGCCGAATCCACGGATTTTTTCCAACCCTCAGGAGGTGAGGCCTTGCCTAATAAGAAGGAATAGCCGTCAACGCCGGTAAGAGATCGATCCAAGAACTCGGGCTTTGCGTGAAGAGCAGTTTTTGTAATCGAATTTATGTAGACCTCTAGTAAGGACGCCGCAGAAATAAGAACGTGCTGCCTCGTCCAGTCCCGGAATTCGTCTGCGGCGCTCTCCCACTCCAACGCGGAGTTATATACGCCATGAACGCCAGGGGTTACAGGAGGGAACTGGATTGAAGAGAAGCCAGCTCGAATATACTTTCGGGCACGCTC
>Ga0310345_10002997_pt1 | contig 16446 bp, 13 predicted proteins | sample HC15DNA20500_MG_FD_204667 | JGI IMG/M metagenome (GOLD analysis project Ga0310345, IMG submission 204667) | Marine microbial communities from station ALOHA, North Pacific Subtropical Gyre - HC15-DNA-20-500_MG | ecosystem: Environmental > Aquatic > Marine > Oceanic | place: Pacific Ocean: North... | reverse complement strand
CCACGGACCCGCCCCCCGGGGGGGGGGCGCGGCGCGATCCTTGCCCCCCCCCCCCGACTCGCTCTGATCGGCATCCGCGATGGACGGCTCCGGAGAACAGGCGCTCGGCGGGGGCGGCGGGCGTCGCGCCCGGGCGCCCGGGTCAGGCGGAGCTCACCACGCGCAGGGTCAGGTTGATGCGGCCGCCCTCGGGGAGCAGGGTCGAGCCGCCGAAGCGGATCCGGTCGACGCCGTGATAGGCGAGACGGGCGGGGCCGCCGAGGATCGCGACGTCGCCGCTCTCCAGCGGGGTCGAGCGGGTCGGGGCCTTGCGCTCCAGCCCGCCCACGCGGAAGGTCGCGGGATCGCCCAGCGAGATCGAGAGCACCGGGGCCGCGAACTCGCCCTCGTCCTCGTCCCGGTGCAGGCCCATGCGCGCGCCCTCGCCGTAGAAGTTCACCAGGCAGGAATCGGGATCCGCCGGCCAGCCCGAGAGCTCCCGCCAGACCGCCAGGATCGAGGCGGGGATCGGCGGCCAGGGGGAGCCTTCGGGGTGGCGCGCGGCGTAGCGGTAGCGGCCGCGCTCGATCACCCATCCCAATCGGCCGGCCGCGGTCATGCGCACCGTCATCGGCTTGCCCCAGGCGGTGGTGTAGCGCTGGAAGGGCGCGGCGCGGGCGATGGCGCGCACGTCCTCGACCATCGCCGCCTGCGCGGGACGGTCGAGCCAGCCCTTGCGGATGATCACGCCGTTCAGGTCGAGTGCAGGGGATCGGTTGCTCATGGCGCGCAGGATCGCGGGATTCGGCGTCCCTGACCACCCGGCGCCCGGGAAAAGGGAGAGTGCGGATGGGCCTCGTGCGCTGGAGCCTGCGCTTCGCCTGGCTGATCGTCTTTGGGGTCATGCTGGCGGCGAACGTGGCGACCCTGACCGTCTCGGGCGTGGCAGCGCTGGCCAACGGCGCGCTCGCCGCGGCGGGGGTGAGCACCGTCGCCGCCCGCTCCGCCGCCCGGGTCGCGGCGGCGGCCCCGGCGCGCGCCGCGGCCCGGGCGGCGACGCGGCGGGTCTCGGCGCGGGTGGCGCGAGGGGCCGTGCGCTCGGCCGGCTCGGTGCTGGCGCAGAGCGTGCCGTTCGTGGGCGCGGCCGCGGTCGTGGGCGTCACCGCCTGGGAGATCGGCGACGCCTGCGCCATGCTCGAGGATCTCGAGGAGCTGCAGGCGGCGCTCGACGCGCTCGAGCCCGGCGCCGTCCCCGCCGGGGCCGAGGCGGAGCGCGACCGCGTCTGCGGCCTGCAGGTCCCGAGCGTCGACGAGGTCCGCGCGGCCATCGCCGCGGCCCCGGGGGAGGCGCTGGCCGAGGCGCGGGGCTGGATGGAGGGCGCGCCGGAGGCCGGCGGGCCGCCGCCACCGGGCGACTGATCGCCGCGCCGGGCCCCGGCTCAGCGCCGGGCGGCGGCGAGGGCGGCGAGGGCGACCAGGCCCGCGCAGCCCGCCCACAGCGGCGCGATCAGGATCACCGGGCCGACGGGCCGGTAAAGCACGGCGTCGACCCCGTGCAGCGAGATCACCTCGGCCCCCGCCAGGAACAGCGAGCCCGCCGCCCCCAGCCCGGCGGCCGCCTCCAGGCGCCCGCCGGCGCGGGCCAGGCGGCGGCCGAGCCCCCAGGCCGCGAGCAGCGCCAGCAGCCCCAGCCCCGCCAGCAGCAGCGGCTGCACCGCCTGCCGGGACCCGTAGTCGCCGGCCCGCTGCGCCGCCTCGACCAGCGCCAGGCGCAGCGCCAGGCGCAGGTCGAAGGCGATGTCGAGCGTCAGCAGCGCATACAATCCCGTGAGGGCCGCCCACGCGCCGGGCGCGCCGCTTGACCGCCGCGCGGCGCGGGCGCAGAGCAGGGCGGCGACGAGACAGGCCGAAAGGCCGACGACCTGGGTCGGGTTCATGGCGCAGAGCCTTGGGCCGGAACGGCCCATCTGTAAAGCCGAGCCGGAACGGCCCGCCTGTAAAGCCGAGCCGGAACGGCCCGCGTGTGAAGCCGGGCCGCAACGGCCCACCTGCACAGCCGGACCGGAACGGCCCGCCTGCAAAGCCGGCCCGGAGGCCTCTCTCCCCGTGATCGCGGCGCCTGCCCTGATCTTCCCCGCCCTGATCTTCCCGGCGCTCTCGGCCGGGGTCTTCGCCGCGGCGCCGGTGCGCACGGCGATCCTGGCGGTCTATCTGGGCGGGCTCCTGCTGCTGCCGATCGCCGACTACGGCCAGCCGTTCGCGGGCACGGAGTTTCCGTTCTGGATCATCGGGCCGGCGCTGCCCTCGCAGGGGCTGGTGGAGAAGACCTGGATCGCGCCGCTGGCGGCGCTGGTCCTGGCCGCGCTGCGCGACGGGCGGCGGCTGGCGGCCTGGCGGCCGGGGCGGGCGGACCTCGCGATGGCCGCCTGGTGCCTGTGGCCGCTGGCGGCGGGGCTCTGGGCCGAGGCGCCGCGGCCCGCGGCCGCGGTCGCCGCCCTGCAGGTCGCCGGCTGCTGGGGCCTGCCCTGGGTGCTGGGGCGGGTGTGGTTCTCGCGGCCCGAGGACCGGGTCCTGCTGCTCAAGGGCCTGGCGCTGGCCGGGCTCGCCTGCCTGCCCTTCGCGGCGCTGGAGGGGGTGCGGGGGCCGTTCCTGCACGACCTCCTCTACGGCCCGCACCCGTTCCGCCATGACGGCGAGGTCCGCTACCTGGGCTACCGGCCGGTTGGCTTCTTCCTGAACGGCAATCTCTACGGGATCTGGGTCGCGTCGGCGGCGGCGGCGGCGGTCTGGTGCGCGCTGGCGCTGCGCGGGCCGTGGCGCCTGGCCGCGGCCCTGGCGCTGGGCGTCGCGGTCGCCGCGCAGTCGGCGGGGGCCTTGCTGCTGATGGCCGCGGCGCTGGCGCTGATGGCCGTCTGGGGGCGCCCCTGGGTCCTGCCGACGCTGGCGGCGGCGGGCGGGGCGCTGGCGCTGCTGCTCGCGCTGCACCTGTCGGGCCTCGTGCCGGTGGAGCACCTGGCCCGCGACACCGCCCCCGGCCAGGCGGCGCTGGAGGCGTTCCGGGCGCTGGGCCGAGGCTCCTTCCCCTGGCGGATCTCCCAGGACCTGAAGGCGATGGCGGCGCTGGAGGGCACGCCCCTGCTGGGCGTCTCGGCCTGGGACTGGTGGCGGGCGGCGGGCACGCGGCCCTGGGGGCTGATGATGCTGATCGTCGGGCAGTACGGGCTCGCGGCGGCGGCGCTGGTCTTCGGCGGCCTCGGCGGGGCGGCGGCGGCGGCGCTGACGCGCCTGCGCCGGAGCGCCGCCTGGCGGCCCGAGGCGGCGGCCCTGCCGCTGGCCGCCATCGTGCTGATGGCGCTGGGCGACGCGATCCTCAACGCCTTCTTCCTGTTCCCCGCCGTGCTCGCCGCCGGCGCCGTCGCCGGCCGCGCGCAGGCGCCCGCCGGGCCGGCCTGAGCCCGCGGCCGCCCCGGAGGCCCGCCCCCCTGCGGCAGGGCGCCGCTTCGCCCCCCGGGGAACGTGGTTTCCGCCCCCTCCCTCGCTTGCAGCCCCCCCTTCCGGCCCCTATATCCCGCCCGAACGTCGCGCTCCGCTTTTCGTGATCCCGCGCAGGGATCGGGGGAACGGGGCGCAGGGATCGAGGGCGGGGGCCGCTTCCGGACCCGACCCTCTCACATCGCCGAACGAAAGGACGTCGCAATGTCGAAAGTCATTGGCATCGACCTCGGGACCACGAACTCCTGCGTCGCCATCATGGATGGCTCCAACGCCAAGGTGATCGAGAACTCCGAGGGCGCGCGCACCACCCCCTCGATGGTGGGCTTCACCGAGGACGAGCGCCTCGTCGGCCAGCCGGCCAAGCGCCAGGCGGTCACCAACCCCGAGAACACCCTCTTCGCCGTCAAGCGCCTGATCGGCCGCCGCTACTCCGACCCCACCGTCGACAAGGACAAGGGGATGGTCCCCTACAAGATCGTCGAGGGGAAGAACGGCGACGCCTGGGTCGAGGCCCGCGGCGAGAAGTATTCGCCCTCCCAGATCTCGGCCTACATCCTCCAGAAGATGAAGGAGACCGCCGAGTCCTACCTGGGCGAGAAGGTCGAGAAGGCGGTGATCACCGTTCCCGCCTACTTCAACGACTCCCAGCGCCAGGCCACCAAGGACGCCGGCAAGATCGCCGGCCTGGAAGTGCTGCGCATCATCAACGAGCCGACGGCGGCCGCGCTCGCCTACGGGCTCGACAAGAAGGAAGGGCGCACGATCGCGGTCTATGACCTCGGCGGCGGCACCTTCGACATCTCGATCCTGGAGATCGACGACGGCCTGTTCGAGGTGAAGTCGACCAACGGCGACACCTTCCTGGGCGGCGAAGACTTCGACATGCGCATCGTCGAATACCTCGCCGAGGAGTTCAAGAAGCAGTCCGGCGTCGACCTGACCAAGGACCGGCTCGCCCTGCAGCGCCTCAAGGAGGCCGCGGAGAAGGCGAAGATCGAGCTCTCGTCCTCGTCCCAGACCGAGATCAACCAGCCCTTCATCTCGATGGACCCCGAGACGCGCCAGCCCCTGCACCTGGTGCTGAAGCTGAGCCGCGCGAAGCTCGAGAGCATCGTGGGCGACCTGATCGCGCGCACCCTGAAGCCCTGCGAGGCGGCCCTGAAGGACGCCGGCGTCTCCAAGTCCGAGATCGACGAGGTGGTCCTCGTCGGCGGCATGACCCGCATGCCCAAGGTCTACGAGGAGGTGACGAAGTTCTTCGGCAAGGAGCCGCACAAGGGCGTCAACCCCGACGAGGTCGTGGCCATGGGCGCCGCGATCCAGGCGGGCGTGCTGCAGGGCGACGTGAAGGACGTGGTCCTGCTGGACGTGACGCCCCTGTCGCTCGGCATCGAGACCCTGGGCGGCGTCTTCACCCGTCTGATCGACCGCAACACCACGATCCCGACCAAGAAGTCCCAGACCTTCTCCACCGCCGACGACAACCAGACGGCGGTGACCATCCGGGTCTTCCAGGGCGAGCGCGAGATGGCGGCCGACAACAAGCTGCTCGGCCAGTTCAACCTCGAGGAGATCCCGCCCGCGCCGCGCGGCATGCCGCAGATCGAGGTCAGCTTCGACATCGACGCCAACGGCATCGTGTCGGTCGGCGCCAAGGACAAGGCGACCGGCAAGGAGCAGAAGATCACGATCCAGGCCTCCGGCGGCCTCTCGGACGACGACATCGAGAAGATGGTCAAGGACGCCGAGGAGAACGCCGACGCCGACAAGAAGCGTCGTGAGCTGGTCGAGGCCCGCAACCAGGCCGAGAGCATGATCCACGGCGCCGAGAAGTCGCTGGCCGAGCATGGCGACAAGGTCGACGAGGCCACCCGCGGCGCCATCCAGACCGCGGTCGACGAGCTCAAGACCGTCGCCGAGGGCGACGATCTGGAGGCGATCAAGGCCAAGACCCAGGCCCTGACCGAGGCGTCGATGAAGCTGGGCGAGGCGATCTACAAGGCGTCGTCCGACGCCGAGCAGGCCGCCGCCCAGCAGGCCGCGGCCGAGGATGCGGCCCGCGACGGCGACGACGTGGTGGACGCCGAGTTCACCGAGGAAGAGAAGAAGGACGACGATCGGAAGGCCGGCTGAGGCCTCCGGTCCGACGCCCCGACCGCGGCCCCGCCCCCATGGGGCGGGGCCGTTGCGTGATGAAAGGACGCGCCGCTTGACCCGCGGCCCGTCCCGGACGACCCTCGCCCCCGACGCCTCCCCGAAGGCCGCGCCCCGCGGTCGCCGGCGCGGGCGCGGCGGACGGATCGCCACGCGGACCGCGACGGACCGGCTAGACGGGAGAGACCCAAGGAATGTCCAAACGGGATTTCTACGAGGTGCTGGGCCTGTCCAAGGGCGCCTCCGAGGAAGAGATCAAGAAGGCCTATCGCAAGAAGGCCAAGGAGCATCACCCCGACCGCAACCCTGACGACGCCACCGCGGAGGCGAAGTTCAAGGAGGTCAACGAGGCCTACGACCACCTCAAGGACCCGCAGAAGAAAGCCGCCTACGACCAGTTCGGTCACGCGGCCTTCGACGGCTCCGGCGGCATGGGCGGCGGATTCCGCCCCGGCGGCGGCCCGGGGCAGGGCGACTTCGGCTCGGCCTTCTCGGACGTGTTCGAGGACCTGTTCGGCGACTTCATGGGCGGCCAGCGCGGCGGCGCCCGCCGCCGCGGCGGAGCCGCGCGCGGCTCCGACCTGCGCTACAATTTGCGCGTGACGCTCGAGGACGCCTTCAAGGGCAAGACCGAGACCATCCAGGTCCCGGGCTCCGTCCAGTGCGAGGCCTGCAACGGCACCGGCGCCGAGGGCGGCGCCCAGCCCGCCGCCTGCCCGACCTGCTCGGGCCTGGGCAAGGTGCGCGCCCAGCAGGGTTTCTTCACCATCGAACGGACGTGTCCCACCTGCGCGGGCCGCGGCTCGGTCGTGAAGAACCCGTGCAAGGTCTGCAACGGGGCGACCCGGGTGCAGAAGGACCGCCGCCTGAACGTCAACATCCCCGCGGGCGTCGAGACCGGCACCCGGATCCGGCTCGCCGGCGAGGGCGAGGCGGGGGTGATGGGCGGCCCCTCGGGCGACCTCTATATCTTCATCGAGGTCTCGCCCCACCCGATCTTCGAGCGGGAGGGCCCCGACCTGCACTGCCGCATCCCGGTGCCGATGACCACCGCCGCGCTCGGCGGCGAGATCGAGGCGCCGCTGATCGACGGCGGCCGCAGCCGCGTGAAGGTCCCCTCCGGCGTGCAGTCGGGCAAGCAGCTGCGCCTGCGCGAGAAGGGCATGCCGACCCTGCGCGGCGGGCGGCGCGGGGACCTCTACCTCGAGCTCGCGGTGGAGACGCCGGTGAACCTGACCGCGAAGCAGAAGGAGCTGCTGAAGGAGTTCGAGGCGGCGGGCAAGGACAACTCGCCCGGGACCTCGGATTTCTTCTCCAAGGTGAAGTCCTTCTGGGACGGGATGACCGGCTGAGGCGACGGAACGCCGACGCTGCCGCGTGACAGGAAGGCCCCCGCATCGCGGGGGCCTTTTCCGTGACGTGGCGCCACGGAAAAGGCCCGATCCGGCCACGCGCCGGCGCCGCCGCTCCCCTAGGAGCGGGAGCGAGCAGAACAATGGAGGAGCCTCCGTGACCCCCCGATCCCAGCCTCCCCGCCCCGAACCCTCCCCCGCCGCCTCCGGCGCGACGCCCCGGCCCCGCCGCGGCGCCCGGCCCCGCAAGGTCCGGCTTCCCGCCGCGCCCTCGGCCCTGTCGGTGATCGCGCTGGGGGCGCTGCTGGTCTCCTCCGTGGCGCTCTCGGTCCCGGCCTTCGCCGCCCAGCCCCAGCCCCAGCTCCTGGCCCAGGCCGACGGCGCCGGGAAGGGCGAGCTGCGCCGCGAGCGGCGCGAGGAATGGCTGCAGGAGGCCGAAGCCGCCGCCGACCGCCTGCAGAAGGCGATCAAGGCCGCCGGCCGCGAGAGCGAGACGCTCGACGCCCGGATCTCCAAGGCGCAGGAGGCCGACGCGGCGCTCGGCGCGAAGCTGCAGCTGGCCCAGGCCGGCGGCGGCCAGCCCGCCCGCCCCGCGCCCGAGCGTCCGGCCCGCGAGAACCGCCCCGCCGCCGAGGCGCCCCAGTGCCGCGGCCGCCTGGTGGTCGAGGGCGAGGGGATCGAGACCGCGACCCCCGACGTGCTGCGGGTGAGCTTCGGCGCCGAGGCCCGCGCCGAGGGCCCGGGGGAGGCGCTGTCGCGCGCCTCCGAGGCGACGCAGGGGCTGCTCGACGCGATGCTGGCGGCGGGCGTGGCGAAGGAGGACGTCTCCACCACGCAGGTGAACCTGAACCCGGTCTACGACCACTCCCAGCGCAACGCGCCGCCGAAGATCGTGGCCTGGGAGGCGGGCTCGAGCCTCGCGGTGACGCTGAAGGAGGTCTCGAAGTTCGGGGCGTTGGCGACGGCGGCGACCGAGGCGGGGGCGACCAGCATCTCGGGCGTCAGCTTCGCGGTGTCGGACGAGGACGAGCGGCTCAAGGCCGCCCGCCAGGCCGCGGTGAAGGCGGCGCTGGCCCGCGCCGAGCTGCTGGCCGGGGCCGCCGGCGCCCGGGTCGGCGCGATCCTGGAGCTGAGCGAGACCGGCATCTCGATGCCCGGCCCGCGCCCGATGTTCGCCCGCGCGGCGGTGGCCGAGGCCTCGATGGCCGACATGCCCATCGCCGAGGGCGCGCAGGAGCTGCGCGCGACGGTCACCGCGACCGTCGAGCTCTGCCAGTGAGCCTGAGCCGGTGAGCGTGGGCCGATGAGCCTGAGCCAGTGAGCCTGCGCCCGGCGGCCGGGGCCTGAGCGCCCCGGCGTCGGGCGCCGGGGCGGCGTCTGCCCGGGGCCTCGCGCCCGGTCGGCGCCGCCTGGCCCGGCCCCCGCCGCCGCCCCCGGCCACGAGCCCCACCCACCCGCCCCGCCGTGGCCGGGGGCGGCGGCTGGCGGGGCGCCCGGCCCTCTCGCGACCGGCTTGCGGGAAGCGCGGCCCCTGCGCGCGGGTGGGCGGGTGGGGCGCGCAGGGGCCGCGCGGGCCTGCCGCAGGCGCGCCGCCCGCCGGCCCGTCGCCGCAGGGCGGACCGGCCCCTTCCGGATCCGGAGCAGGCGTCGGCGGCGGCTCTCGCCGGCGGCCGGGCGTTGCGATGGATCGGCGAAGCGCCCGGTTCAGGCCTGCGGGTCGGGATGCCGGCGCGGCGCCAGGATCCGCTCGGCGAGGTTGGCGGCGCCCTCGGCCACGCCCTCGCCGTCGAAGTTCCCCCGCACCAGCGAGGTCCAGGCCAGCGCCTTCAGGAAGGTCTCCGCCCGCCCCGGCGCCGGCGGCCGCGGGGCCGACCAGAAGCCCGCCAGCGGCTGCGGGTCCACCAGCCCCTCGCGGTCGAAGATCGCCCGCCCCAGCGTCTTCACCGGCAGGCCCCGGCGCAGCGCCGAGAGGCCGACGGTGGAGTTCACCGTCACCAGGCCCGAGGCCCGGTCCAGCATCGCCCCCAGGTCGCCGCCGTCGACCACCTCGACCCTGTCCTCGGCGCCGTGGCGCGCCGCGGTCCCGCGCAGCAGGCGCCGCCAGGGGGTCAGGCCGTTGTCGACCGGATGCTCCTTGACCAGCAGGCGGGCCGCGGGCGGCGCGTGGAGGGCGAAGCTGCGCACCACCGCCTTCGCCGTCTCGCGCAGGTCCGGATCGGGGCCGTGGGCGCGGATCTGGAAGTCGGTGCGCAGCTGCAGGGGGAGCAGGAACAGGGGGGCGTCGCCCTGGCGCCAGTCCTCCCAGACCCGCGCCGCATGCGCCCGGTCGCGCCGGGCGCGGGACATCTTCCACAGGAAGCCGCCGTATTCCGCCAGCGGGTGCCAGGTCTGGTGGCGGCGATAGCCGGGATGCGTCGCCCAGGACAGGGCGAGATTCGTCAGGTTCCAGGCGATGTCCATCGCCGCATAGGCCGCGAAGGAGGCGCGGTAGAGGCGCGTCTCCTCCGGGATCTCGCCGCGGGCGGCCAGCGCCTCCAGCGTCTCCCAGTCCTGCGGGAAGGGCGCGCCGGCGCCGCCGCCGTCGGGCTCGACCGTCAGCCAGTCGGGGCGGACGTAGCCGAGCTCGACATGGTGCACCCGCACCCCCATGGCCTTCGCCCGGTCGACGGCCGGGCGGTGCAGGGGGCGGTTGTCGCCCAGCAGCACCAGGTCCGAGACCCCCTCGCGCGCCATGAACCGGGCGGCGAACTCCGGCCAGTCCTCGAAGCGCCCGCGATAGGACCGGCCCCCGCCGCGCCGCCAGAACAGCGCGTCGCCGGGCGCCAGGTGCAGGCGCAGCACCCGGGCGCCGCGGGCCTCGAGCGCGTCGCCCAGGCGGGAGAAGAAGACCGACGAGGGGCCCTGCAGCAGCAGCACGCAGCGCTCGGCCATCGCTCTCGTCCTCCCTTGCGCCCCCGGGCCCCTGAACCCTCGGGCCCCTGAACCCTCGAGGCCCCTGCGCCCCTCCGGCGCGCCCGTCCTGCACGGCCCCGCCGCCGGGCGCAAGGCCGCGGCATTGACTTGTCCCCCGCCCCGGCCTAGCCCCTGCGCGCTGCGCCGGCCGGACCCGGCGCGGATGCGTGACGGGCGGATGGGAGCGCCAGCATGGCCGCGACGAAGGCGGGCGGACCGGACGGCCGCAGGACCCGGGCGCGCCGCGTCCTGTTCCTGCAGGGCCCGCCGACGGTGTTCTGGCGCGAGCTCGCGGCCGAGTTCGAGGCCCAGGGCCACGAGACCCGCCGGGTGAACCTCTCCACCGCCGACTGGCTGACCTGGCGCCGGCCGGGGGCCGACAGCTATCGCGGGACCTTCTCGGGCTGGCGGCGCTGGCTGGGGCGCTACCTCGACGCCGAGGGGATCACCGACGTCCTCTACTACGCCGACCGCCTCCCCTATCACGTCGTCGCGGCCGAGGAGGCCGAGCGCCGCGGCATCCCCTGCCACGCGGTCGAGTTCGGTTACCTGCGCCCCGACTGGCTGACGCTGGAGCGGCGCGGCATGGGGGCCTATTCGCACTTCCCCAACGATCCCGCCACGATCCGCGCGCTGGCTGAGGCGATCGTCGAGAAGCCGGAACTGGGCACGCGCTACGCCCATTCCTTCATCCGCGAGGCGACGGACGAGCTGCTGTTCAACCTGGTCAACGCCCTGTTCTGCTGGCCCTGGCCGTTCTTCGACATGGACAAGCGCTATCACCCGCTGACCGACTACCCCAGCTGGATCCCCCGCCTGATGCGCGGCGACCGGCTGAAGCGGGAGGCGGAGGCGGTGGTGAAGACCTGCGTCGCGGGCGCCTGGCCCTACCACCTGTTCGCGCTGCAGATCGAGGCGGACTACCAGCTGCGCGACAACTCCCCCTACGACACGCTCGCCCAGCCCATCGAGGAGGTCATCGCCTCCTTCGCGCGCCACGCGGGCCCGGACCACCGGCTGGTGTTCAAGCTGCATCCGCTGGACAACGGGCTGGAGAACTGGCCCCGCCTGGTGCGCCGCCGGGCCGAGGCCGAGGGCGTGGGCGAGCGGGTGATCGCCATCGACGGCGGCGACCTGGATGCGCTGCTGCGGCATGCCAACGGGGCGCTGTCGGTGAACTCGACCGTGGGGCTGCACGCGATCCGGGCGGGGACGCCGACGCTGGCGCTGGGGCCGGCGGTCTACGACATGCCGGGCCTGACCCACCAGGGGCCGCTGGCGAGCTTCTGGTCGTCGCCCGAACCGGTGGACGCGAACCTCGCGGCCGACCTGATGAAGGTGCTGGCGGACACGATCCAGGTGAAGGGCTCGTTCTACAACAAGGCCGGCCGGGCGCTGGCGGCGCAGGAGATCGTGCGCCGCGTCGCCGCCGGCGAGGTCAACGAGCCCGGCGCCTTCGTCCCCGCGCCGCCCCGCCTGCCGGTGCGCCGCCGCGACGCCGACGTGAATGCCGACGGGGCTTTCGCCGCCGCCGGCGGCTGAGCAGGGCCTCCGGCCCAGGCCTCACTGGCGACGCGGCCCGCGTTCCTCCGCCAGTTCCAGCGCCGCGCCCGCCGCCCCGCCCGCGGCCCCGACGCGCGCCCCGCCCGCCCACCCCGCGCGCGCCGGGGCCGCGGGCGGCGCGGCGCGCGCCCACCCCCGACCGTTGCGGAGAAGGGCGCCCCGGCAGCCGCCGCCCCCCGACCGCAGGCGGGGCGGGTGGGTGGGGCCTGCGGTCGGGGGGCGGCGGCGGAGGCTGGGCGACGCCCCGGCCGGAAAAGAGAAGGGGCCCGCGCAGGGCCCCCCTCCGAACGTTCGGCGATGCGCGCGCGATCAGTTCAGCGTGTTCAGCAGCCGCAGCGTCTGCGTGGTGGGCGAGAGCGCGTCGTCGACCACCGCCAGCACCTTGCCCGCCTGCGCCAGATCGGCGTTCGCGGTGTAGATGATGTCCCCGTCCTCCATCGCGAAGCGCCGCGCGAGGAAGAACGAGCCCGGATCCGACAGGTCCAGCCCGTAGACGATCGGCGTGGTCAGCGCCCCGGCCTGCGGCGTCGCCGCCGGCCCCGCCAGCGCCATCGCCACCTCGGGGTCCTCGTAGCGGAACACGAAGACCGAGCGCGGGTCCGCCCGCCGGTCGTCCAGGCCCCCGGCCTCGGCGATGGCCTGGTCGAGCGTCACCACCTCGGTCGAGAAGGCGATGCGCCGCGCCCGGCCGTTGGCCCCCAGCGAGGTGAAGCTCTGCCCGATGTCGAGCGCCGCGATCACGTCGCCCGAGCGCACGCGCACGTTCTGCGCGGGCTCGCGCAGGATGCGGGCCAGATGCGCCTCGGCCTGCACCTCGCCCCGGGTCAGGCGGATCAGCGTCCGGTGCGCCGGCGTGCGCGAGCCGCCCGAGGCCGCCAGCACGTCCAGCACCCGCTCGCCCACGCCGTTCAGCTGCACCCGGCCGGCATTGCCGATGGCGTCGCCCAGCACCGTGACCGAGCTGACCGGCGACTGCTGGATGGTGACGATCACCTGCGGCTCGATCGCCTTGCCCGCCAGCGCCGAGACGATGGCCTCGGCCACCGCGTCGGGCGTGCGCCCGGTCGCCTGGATCCGTCCCGCATAGGGCACCGAGATCCGCCCGTCCGGCCCGATCCGCTGGTCGGGCAGGGCGGCGCCCCGGCTCTCGGAGTTCTGGGTGGAGAACAGGCCGCCCTCGACCGCCTCCCAGATGGTGATGCCGACGATGTCGCCCACCCGCAGCACCTGCGCGTCCGCCGCGCCGCGCCCGGCGAGGTCGGCGGGGGGCTCGGCGCGGCTGCGCTCCAGCACCTCGATCGCGGCGGGGGTCAGGATCGCGTAGGCATAGGGGAAGACCGTGCTCTCGGGCTCGGCCGCCGCCTGGCGCACCGCGTCGCCCGAGGGGCCCGAGGCCGGCGCATAGGCGCAGCCCGCCAGCGCCGCGGCCAGCGCCGCCCCGGTAAGCGCGCGCGCCAGCGCCCCTGCGCCGCGCCGCCCCTGCGACGCGCCGAGGGCGCGTCCCGCATCCGATCCGCGCATCAGGTCAGGTCTCCCGTTCCGCTCGTCCCTCGGCGCGCGCCTTCATCGGCCGGGCGCGCTCGCCTTCGGGTCTGTGTGCCCCGCGCGGGGCCGGCAGGCAAGGGCGTAGCGCAGGCCGCCGCATCGGCGCGGCGCGCAGAGTCCCCCGGGACACGGGGCGGGCAGGGCGGAGGGGGGGAGCGGCCTCAGCCGCGGCGGCGCATCAGGAGGCCCAGCGCGGTCAGCCCCGCGCCCATCAGGCCCAGCGCGGCGGGCAGGGGGATCGCCGTCGGCTCCATCGCCTGCGGCGCGACCTGCATGGCCATCGCCACCGCCGGCGCGCCCTCGCCCAGCGCGCAGCCGGGGGCGTCGAGGCAGGGCCAGGCCATGAGGCTGTCCTGCGCCTCCCCCGGGGTCGAGGCGGCCTCGCGCGCCGAAAGCTCCGGCTGCGCCAGATCCTGCTGCGCGGCGAGCGCGACCCCCGCGGCCAGCATCGCCGGCACGCAGAGGAGGAGGAGGGACGGGCGGGCGCGTCGGGTCGACACTGGCAGGCTCCTTCGGGGGCGAGTCGCGGTTCCGGCGCACCATGGCCCGCATCTCGTGATGAAACCGTGACAAAACTCACGCTGCGGCGCCAGAAGATTTTGCTGCGCTGCGGCGCGTAATCGCGGCGCCGCGGCGCCAGGGTCCCGCGCCCGCGCCCCCCGCGGCTTTCGGGCCGCCTCGCCAAGCCCTGCGGGGATATGCTAACCGGAGGCCGATGCGTCGCGCGCGACGCCGCCCCCGACCCGCCCGAAGCCGGACCGCCCGATCCCGGACCGGCCAGGGCGGGCCGCCCGGACCAGCCGCTGGAGCCATGGCCTCGACGAACGCCTCCGCCGCCGACTCTCCGCTGCGCGTGCACCTGCGCGTGGTGATCGCCCTGTTGCGCCGCGAGATGTCGACCAAGTACGGCCGCTCGGTCGGCGGCTATTTCTGGGCCGTGGCCGAGCCCTGCGGCATGATCTTCATCATGTCCTTCGCCTGGTCCTTCATGTCGCGCAGCCCGGACCTGGGGCAGAGCTTCGTGGTGTTCTTCGCCACCGGCTTCCTCAGCTTCAACTTCTACCGCAACACCGCGCAGGGCCTGTTCACGGTGGTGCGCAACAACTCCAGCCTGCTGAAATATCCCAACGTCAACATCTGGGACGCCATCGTCGCCCGCACGGCGCTGCAGACGCTGACCAACTGCATGGTGGCGGTGCTGATCCTGGGTCTCGCGGTCGGCTTCACGGGGGAGCGGATCTCGCTCGACTTCCCGCGCATCGGGGCGGCGCTGGGGGCGGCGACGATCCTGACGCTGGGGGCGGGCACGCTGAACGCGGTGCTGTTCCACATCTTCCCGACCTGGGAGCGGATCTTCAAGATCATCAACCGGCCCCTCTTCATCATCTCCGGCGTGCTCTACACGCCCGAGAGCAAGCTGATCCCCGGCCCCGCCATGGACCTGCTGGCGCTGAACCCGCTGGTGCACGTGGTCTCGGCCTTCCGGGAGGGGATCTATCCCGTCTACCACGCCCGCCTGAACCACCTGGAATATCCGCTGGCGCTGGGGCTGGGGCTGCTGTTCTTCGGCCTGCTGCTGCTGCGCCGCTATGACGAGAGGCTGCTGGAGCGGTGATCCAGCTCGAGAACGTCTCCAAGTCCTTCCCGATCAAGGGGGGCGTCAAGACCGTGCTGCACGAGCTCAGCATGACCATCCCGCGCGGGCGCTCGCTGGCGCTGCTGGGCAGGAACGGCGCGGGGAAGTCGACGCTGCTCTCGATGATCGCGGGCGCGCTGAAGCCGGACACGGGGCGGATCATCCGCGACTGCAAGGTCTCGTTCCCGCTGGGCTTCTCGGGCTCCTTCCACAAGGACATGACCGGGCGGCAGAACCTGCGCTTCGTGGCCCGCATCTACGGCGTCGACGTCGAGGAGCTGACCGACTACGTGCTCGATTTCTCCGAGCTGGGGCCCTATCTCGACCAGCCGGTGGGGGTCTATTCCTCGGGCATGAAGGCGCGGCTCGCCTTCGGCGTCTCGATGGGGATCAAGTTCGACACCTACCTGGTGGACGAGCTGACGGCGGTCGGCGACCAGTCCTTCAAGGTCAAGAGCCGGGCGGTCTTCCAGGAGAAGCTCGCCAATTCCGACGTGATCATGGTCTCCCACTCGATGAAGCAGCTGCGCCAGTATTGCGACTGCGGGATGGTGCTGGAGAACGGGCGCGTCGAGGTCTATGACGACCTCGAGGACGCGATCTCGCGTCACATGAAGAACATGGAGCTGGGCCGCATCGGCGGCGCGGACGTCGACGAGCGTCGGCAGCGCAAGCGCCGCGACCAGGCGCGCGTGAAGGCGCGGATGAAGAAGCGCCGCGGCGCGCGGCGAGGATTGATCTGAGATGGACCAGAACGACCGGCGACCCGGCGACGAGGCCGCGCCCAACCTGTTCAGCGATCCGCTGGAGACGCAGGGGACCGAGCATCCCGACGGCTCCGTCGAGACGCCCGAGGCCGAGGCCCCCGCGCGCCGCCGCCGCAACCAGGAGAAGCGCGCCCGCCGCCTCGCCCGCAAGAGCGCGCGCGGGAACGGGAACGGGAACGGGAAGGGCGGCGGCGGCAGGGGCGGCAAGGGCCGCAACGCCGGCCCGGCCGACGATCCGCTCGACGACGATTTCGACGAGGAATACGCCGCCGCCGCAGCCGGCGCAGGGGCAGGCGCAGGGGGCTCGCGCGGGGCGCTGACCACCGCCGCCGACGCCCGCGCCGCGCGCAAGTCCGCCCGCAAGGCCCGCCGCGCCGGCGGCGGCGGCGGCGCGGCCGCCGAGAGCGCCGAGCCCCGCGGCGCCTCGATCATCGTCGACGTGCAGTCCGAGGAGATCGCCCGCCGCGCCCGCCGCCGGCGGATCTGGTCGCGCATCTGGCTGTGGCTGAGCTTCATCGTCATGGTCGCCGCCCCCTCGGGCGTGGCGGGCTGGTACCTCAACATGGTCGCCGCCGACCAGTACGCCAGCCAGGTCAGCTTCGCGGTGCGCAGCCTCGAGGGCGGCATCCCCTCGCCGCTGACCGAGATCTTCGGCGGCTCGGCCGAATCCACCGCCGGCGACAGCGAGATGCTGTTCGAATACCTCCAGTCCCAGCCGCTGGTGGAGCGGGTGCAGGGCGACGTCGACCTGATCGAGATCTACAACCGCCCCGAGGGCGACTGGCTGTTCTCGATGGGGACCGACCGCACCATCGAGGAGATGGTCGAGTATTGGAACCGCGCCGTCACCGTCAGCTACGACACCGGCTCGGGCATCATCTACGTCGAATCCCGCGCCTTCCGCGCGCGCGACGCCCAGCAGGTCGCCGCCTCGGTGCTGGAGGCGAGCTACGACCTGATCAACAGCCTCTCCACCGGCGCCCGCCAGGACGCGGTGCAATAC
>Ga0310345_10002995_pt1 | contig 16454 bp, 14 predicted proteins | sample HC15DNA20500_MG_FD_204667 | JGI IMG/M metagenome (GOLD analysis project Ga0310345, IMG submission 204667) | Marine microbial communities from station ALOHA, North Pacific Subtropical Gyre - HC15-DNA-20-500_MG | ecosystem: Environmental > Aquatic > Marine > Oceanic | place: Pacific Ocean: North... | reverse complement strand
GACGAAGACGGCGCGCGACTGCTCGAACAGCTCGTCCATCCCGTCCTTGCCGGCGCCGGAAACCGACTGATAGGTCGACACCACGATGCGCTTGATCGTCGCCGCATCGTGCAGCGGCTTCAGCGCGACGACGAGCTGCGCCGTGGAGCAGTTCGGATTGGCGATGATGTTCTTCTTGGTGAAGCCGGTGACGGCGTCGGCGTTCACTTCCGGCACGATCAGCGGAACATCCTGATCGTAGCGCCAGGCCGACGAATTATCGATGACGACACAGCCCTGGGCACCGATCTTCGGCGAGTATTCCTTGGAGATGTTTCCGCCGGCCGACATCAGCGCGATGTCGACGTCGGAAAAGTCGTAACCTTCGAGCGCCTTCACTTTGAGCGTCTTGTCGCCATAGGAGACTTCCTGCCCGACGGATCGGCGGGAGGCGAGTGCCACCACTTCATCTGCCGGAAAACCGCGCTCCTCGAGGATCGACAGCATTTCGCGTCCGACATTGCCGGTGGCACCGACGACGGCAACCTTGTAGCCCATGGGATTTCAGACCTTCTTTCGCTCTCCCCTTGCCTGTCGGTCAAAGCACGCTCGTCCTCCGCCCCGGGGGAGACAAGCGGGGCGGCGGCGTCAGCTAATCGACGTTTTGATGCCAGACGGCATTGTGATGAAGGAGCGCACGGTCATGGCCGCGGATATGCGCCCGAAGGCCGGGGCTTGTCAATCGCGAGAAACCGAGAGATTGACCGCGGGAGTGGCTGAATCCCCGGTCGATCACCGGGGCCCGGCGATTGATGCTCCAGCTCGCAATTCTATCATTCGGACCGATGTCGCATTTCGCCATACTCCTCGCCGGCCGTGTCGCGGCGACGCCTGCTCTGTCCGAGGCCCTGCGGGGCGCACGCGTGATTGCCGCCGACGACGGCATCCGCCATGCCCGCGAACTCTCTCTCTCGCCAGAGCTGTGGGTCGGAGACTTCGATTCCGCCCCGAAGGAGCCGCCGATCGCGCTTGCAGGCCTGAACAGGGCCCCGTTCCCCGCCGACAAGGATCAGACCGACGGCGAACTGGCGATCGAGGCGGCGATTGCCCGGGGTGCGAAGAGGATCACCCTCGTCGGTGCGCTGGGCGGTCCGCGTTCGGATCATGCCTTCGCCCACCTGGTTCTGATGCTCCGCTATTTCCACGCGGGGATCGAGATCGAGCTCAATGACGGGATAGAGGTCGCCTTTCCCTTGTCGCCGGAAACGCGGCGTTTCGAGATCGAACCCGGAACGCAGTTCTCGATCCTGAAATTCGGGGCGATCGAAGGTCTCACCATCGAAGGGGCCAAGTGGCCACTTGCGAATATCGATCTGCCGTTCAGTTCCATCCTCACCCAGTCGAACGAGGCGCTCGGGACGATCTCGGTGCGCGTGGGGAAGGGGGACGCCGTCCTCTTGGCCCAGGCCGACCCGACGGTGCGTTGATTGCGAAGTTCTCAACGGTCCCGGCTCCCCGGCCTGCTGACGCCCGCCAAGCGGGAACTTCACGGGCCAGCTTGGCAATGGCGCTATCCATGCCCCGGCAGCCTCGGGAAAATCCGCTTGAATCTTCCGGTGATCGCCCTTGGCGTCGGATTTCGCTTCCATTATTGTGCCGCTCGCATGGTCCCGTAGCTCAGCAGGATAGAGCATCAGATTCCTAATCTGAGGGTCACAGGTTCGAATCCTGTCGGGATCACCAATCCGGAATAGCAGTGGCCACTTATGTGCCGCCAGTTGCGGGCTTCGAGACGAGGTTCTGTAGAATGTCGGTCCGGCCCTTTATCATAATCCGTTCTTCCTCAACGATGATGCGGTCTACGACGGACCTGATGAAGGCCGTGTCGATGGCGTTGCCGAGGTTGAATGCTCCGATGTTGACCGCCGAGGCTCGGTTGGGCGCATCAGTTGTCACGCCCATTAAGTCCCACCCAGAGCGGTGCCGGTTACGCCACCGATAGCGCTGAGACCTACCCCGCACTAGATCCGCCGAACCACCCAATCTGTACATGCTTAAAACTTGATAGGGCAGGGGCGTTTCGGCAGCTTCGCGCCCATTCAGATCATTGCCGTATCCAAGGCCATTGCACATAGGCGGACATCCGCGCCGTTAAGTTCCCGAGTCGTCAGAGCTGGGATGGACTCGCCACGGGAAAGTGGAGAGCTCTTCTGAAGGAAAGAGGGAATTAGCGCCGAGCTTGCACGAGAACTGATCCAACAGGGTGCGGAGATCCATCCGCGTGTCGTTCGATAGTGGGCGACACGTCGCCGGCGCGACAGCGCCGATCGGCTCGATACCCAAAGGCAAATCTGACAGATCGTGGCGGCCGCTTTCATCACCCCTCTCCAGGCCCTCCTCAAAGAGCGTGGCAAGGACGTCAAAATCCGCTTCTCATGAACCCGTTGCACTTCGAGATGGAATCCACCGTTCGCTGCTAGAGACGACGTGAAACGTAAGGGGCTCCGATGTGCACATTTTATTGGTCGAAGACGAAGGGGAGAGGGCGGACCAGATGACCATCGCGCTCGGCAGACAGGACCGAGTGGTCGATCACGTGCGATCCCTGAACTTGCAAAGGAAGCCTGTCGAAGCGGCATTCATGACGCGGTGTTGCTGGATCGCAATTTGTCCGACTGCGATGGGCTCGCCTTCGCATCATTACCGAAGCGGTTTCGAAGATGAAGCTGACGGTCATGCCGGAGAACAGCAAGCTCATGTCGGCATGTATAATCAGTGAAACGGGTCTACCAGCAGCAAAATCCGCCATCGACGAGGAGATCGACGCCGGTGCAGTATGACGAGGCGTCGCTGGCCAGGAAGACCGCGGGACCGACCATCTCGTCGACGGTGGCCATGCGGCCCATCGGCGTCTGGCTCTCGAACTCCTTGGTCTGGTGGACCATTTCGGGCCGGGTGTTCATGGGCGTTGCCGTATAGCCCGGGGAGATCGTGTTGACGCGGATGCCGCGGTCGACCCATTCCATCGCCATGGATTTCGACATGTGGATCACGCCGGCCTTGGACGAGTTGTAGTGGATCTGCTTCAGGCCGCGATTGACGATGACGCCGGACATGGACGCGATGTTGATGATCGAGCCGCGCCCGTGTCTCAGCATGGCGCGCGCCTCCGCCTGGGAGGACAGGAAGACGCCCTTCAGATTGACGTTCATCATCGTGTCGAACTGGTCTTCTTCCATCTCCTCGGCCGGGTTGGCGTTGGCGATGCCGGCGGCATTGACAGCGATGCGCAGCGGCCCGAGTTCGGACTCGGTGCTGGCGACCGCCTCGCCGACCGCGGCCTTTTCGGTCACGTCGACCGCGAGGGTGATCGCCTTGCGGCCGGCTGCCGTGACATAGCCTTCGGTCTCGGCGAGGCCGCCATCCGTGCGTCGGTCGACGAGCGCGACATCGGCGCCGCATTGGGCGAGGCCGATGGCGATGCGCTGGCCGATACCGCTGCCGGCGCCGGTGACGAGTGCGACACGGCCGGACAGATCGAAAAGTTTCGGTGCGTTGAGCGTGATGTCGGGCAAATTGTCCTCCCATTCCCCTCCGGCAAGGTGTCGCGAGGCCGGATAAATCCGTTCGGGCCGCGGCCGTTCAGGCCGTCGCCAGCTCCATCACCGAGACGTCGTTCGCCTGACCGCGATCGAGAATGCCGGTCTGGCGGCCATGGGACATGACCATGATCCGGTTCGAGACGCCGAGCACCTCTTCGAGGTCCGACGAGACCACGATGACTGCGACGCCCTTCTTCGCCAGTTCCACGATGATGTCGTAGATCGAGGAGCGCGCGCCGACATCGATGCCGCGCGTCGGCTCGTCCAGGATCACGAGCTTCGGGTCGCGGGCCAGCCATTTGGCGATGACGACCTTCTGCTGATTGCCGCCGGAGAGTTCGCTCGCGTCCTGATGCTCGCTGCCCTTCACGCCGAAGCGGCGGATGTTCTCTGCGGCGAAGTCGACGACCTTGCGCCGGCTGACGATCCCGCGCTGGGAGACGGCGGCGAGATTCGCATAGCCGATATTCTCCGCGAGCGAGTGGGAGAGCACGAGCCCCTGCAGCTTGCGGTCTTCCGGCACGAGAACCATGCCGTGGCGGATCGCGTCGAAGGGCTGTCTGGGGGTGATCTCCACGCCCTCGATGGTGACCTTCCCGGCGCTGATCGGATCGGCGCCGGTGATGGCGCGCACGAGTTCGGTGCGTCCCGCCCCGACGAGCCCGGCGATGCCGAGGATTTCGCCGCGCTTGACGGTGAAATTCACGTCCTGGAAGGCGCCGTTCGCGCCGGCGAGGTTTTCGACCTTGAGAACGGTCTCGTCCTGCGGCGCGGGCACGGTCGGGAACATGCGTTCGAGGCTCCGCCCGACCATCGCCTCGACGATGGAGCGCACCTCGATGTCGCCCCGGTCGAATTCGCGCACCTTGTCGCCGTCGCGCATGACGACGATGCGATCGGCGACGCGGCGGATCTCTTCCAGGCGATGGGAAATGTAGATGATGCCGACGCCTTCGGATTTCAGCTTCTCGATCTGTTCGAAGAGAAGGTCCGTTTCGCTGCCGCCAAGGGCGGCCGTCGGCTCGTCGAGGATCAGGAGCCGCGCGTCGATGGCGAGCGCCTTCGCGATCTCGACGAGCTGCTGGGCGGCGGTCGACAGGCCTTCGACCTGGCGGGTGGCCGGGATCTTCAGCCCGAGCCGTTCGAGCTGTTCCTGCGCCTTCGCGACCATTGTCTTGCGGTCGATGCGGCCGTTCTTCGTCGGCCAGCGGCCGATGAAGATGTTCTCGGCGATCGTCAGATGCGGCAGGAGCTGCAGCTCCTGGTGTATCAGCGCGATGCCCACGTCCAGCGCCTCGCGCGGCGATTTCGGTGTGTAGGGCTTGCCGAGCCATTGCATCCGGCCCGCGCTCGGTTCGCGCGAGCCGGCGATGATGCCGGAAAGCGTCGACTTTCCGGCTCCGTTCTCGCCCAGGAGCGCCACCACTTCCCCGGCGCTGACCTGAAGGTCGACGCCGTGCAGAACCTCCTGCTTGCCATAGGACTTGCGAACCCCTTCAAGCGACAGGATCGGGTCTTGGGTGGCACTCATGACGGATCGTCCCCGTGTTCAGATCACGGATGGTTTTCGATGAACTGCTCGACATTGTCCTTGGTGGTCAAGGTCGCGTCCTGGAGCTGCTCCTTGGGAACCTCCTCGCCCTTGACCAGCGCAATGGCGCTGTCGACGGCAAGCCGGCCCATGCCTTGCGTCTGCTGGGTCGCGGTCACGTCGAAGACGCCGTCGCGGAGCGCCTCGAGGGCGGCCGTGTCACCGTCAAAGCCGGCGACCCAGATGCGCTGCGGCAGGTTTGCGACCTTCACCGCCTGGGCGGCGCCCAGCGCCAGCGCGTCGGCCTGGCCCCAGACGATGTTCACGTCCGGATGAGCCTGGAGCATGTTCTGGGTCATCTGGAAGCCTTCGTCCTGCGACCAGATCTGGCTCCACTGTTCGGCGACCACTTCGACGCCCGGCGTCTCGTCCAGCGCCTTCTGGCAACCCGCGCTGCGGTCGACCTCGGGGGTCGTGCCCTTCTGGCCATGGACGATGATCATCTTGCCCTCGCCGCCGGCCTGCTCGAAGATGTATTTGCAGACCTGATAGGCGGAGGAGACGCTGTCGGACGCGATGAAGGTGTCGCCCGGCTCGCCCTCGGCGTTGCGGTCGACATTGACCACCGGCACGCCCTGGGCGCGGGCGAGACGCGTCGGAACCGTCGCTGCGGCTGCGCCGGCGGGGATGTAGATCAGGGCGTCGATGTCCTGGGTGAGCAGATCCTGAACCTGGCTGACCTGGATGGCGCTGTCGCCCTTGGCGTCGACGGTGATGACCTCGATGCCTTTCTCCTGGGCGTAGGCTTCGACGGACTGCTTGATCTGGTTGAAGAAATTGGCCTGCAGATTGGCGACGGCAAGACCGATCTTGTCGACCTCCCCATTGTCCTGGGCCCCGGCCGAAAGCGGCATCAGGATGGCCGTCGCCGCGGCGAGCGCTGCGATGAGCTTGGTCTTCATTGTTGAACTCCTCCTCAGTTTTGCTTGCCGAAGCGACGCCTCGGCTCTCCCGGATAGTCGGCGGCGGACGCGATGATCCGGGACCGCCGAGCCTTTTGGCATGACGCCAAAATCTATTTGCGCCGCAGGGCCTCTGCCGCGACGGCGAGCGCGATGACCACGCCGATGACCACCTGCTGGGTGAAGGGCGAGACGCCGAGCAGATTCAAGCCATTGCGCAGCGTGCCGATGATCAGGACGCCGAGGATCGTCCCCGGAATGCCGCCGGTGCCGCCGGACAGGCTCGTGCCTCCGATGACGACGGCGGCAATGGTGTCGAGCTCGTAGGTGAAGCCGGAACTCGGCTGAACCGAGTCGAGCCGGGCCGCGAGAACGATGCCCGCGAGGCCGGCGAGAAGGCCGGAGAGCACATAGACGCCGATGGTCAGAAGCTTGACGTTGATGCCGGCGAGCCGCGCGACTTCCTGGTTGCCGCCGATCGCATAAAGGCTGCGGCCGATGGTGGTGTAGCGCAGGAACAGCCAGCCGAGCAGGAAGACGGCAAGCATCACCCCGACGGTGATCGTCAGATAGCCGCCATAGCGGATGATCGCCATGAGATTGAACCAGATCGGAAAGCCGACGATCTGCTGGCCGTCGGTGATCATGTTCGCCAGCCCTCGGGCGATCGACATCATGGCGAGCGTCGAGATGAAGGCGGGAACGCCGAAGCTCGTGATCAGGACGCCGGAGACGGCGCCGGTGAACCCGGCGGCAAAGAGCGCGATCAGGATCGCGATAGGCAGCGCCAGGCCCATCTCGTTCGACAGATAGCCCATGACCATCATGGCGAGCGCCAGGACCGATCCGACGGCGAGGTCGATGCCGCCGATCAGGATCACGAAGGTCATGCCGACGGCCATGATGCCGAGGACGGTGATCTGGTCGAGGATGTTGAGGAAGTTGCGGAGCGTGAAGAAGGCGTCGGTCGAAAAGCTCAGAAAGGCGCAGAGCAGGATGAGTCCGACCAGTGGCCCGGTGGTGCCGCGCACGCTCAGGAGGCTCTTCAGACCGGTGGCGGCACGGCCGGACGCCGCAACTTGGCTCATTCGTCTCCTCCCAGAGAATAATTATTCACATTAGACTATTCCTTCGTAGCGAGCGGAGGCGGTGCTTGTCAAGCTGTGGAGTCGTCATGGCGCTCAAATCGGCTGTAATGCCCCTGTTAGCAAGCGCAGCATGATTGCCGCTTGACAGGCAGGCGGATCATACGCACAATTCGGTCATGCATATTTATTCATTGGAGAATGGAATGAAGGCTGCCGAATTGCGGCGTCTCGCCAATGAGATCCGCCGCCGCGACCTCAGAGCCGTGTACGAGGCCGGCGCCGGGCATATTGGCGGGGAGTTGTCGGTCATCGACCTCCTGACGGTTCTTTACTTCCACACGCTGAAAGTGGACCCGAAGAACCCTCGCGATCCCAAGCGGGATCGTTTCGTCCTGTCCAAGGGCCACACCGCCTGCGCGCTCTATGTCGTCCTTGCCGAAGCCGGGTTCATTCCGAAAGAGGAAGTCGCGACGTTCCTTCATCCCCATTCGCGGCTGAACGGCCATCCGAACTGCGTGAAGGTGCCGGGCATTGAGACCAATACCGGCCCGCTCGGCCATGGCTTGCCGGTCGCGGTCGGCATGGCCAAGGCCGCCAAGCTCAATGGCGACGATTGGCAGACCTATGTGATCGCCGGCGACGGGGAAATGCAGGAAGGCAGCAATTGGGAGGCGATCATGGCGGCCAGCCAGTTCGGCCTCGACAACTTGACTCTGATCATCGACCACAATCGCTGCCAGCAGGGCGCGAGGCTCGTCGACACTAACAACATGGCGCCTTTCAGACCCCGGGTCGAAGCCTTCGGCTGGGCCGTCATCGAGATCGACGGCCACGATATCGATCAGATCATGGGCGCGCTGTCCCCGGATGCCGTGGCGCCCGGCAAGCCCCGCTGCATCATCGCTCACACCAACAAGGGCCAGGGCATTTCCTTCATGCAGGATCGCGTCGAGTGGCACCATAAGGTGCCGAACGCCGAGCAATACGAACAGGCCATGCGCGAACTCGAGGAGGCCGCGTCCCGATGAGTGCCGAACTCCACGACTGCCGCATCGCCTTTTCCAAGACCCTGGAAACGCTGGCGGAAGAAAACGAGGCCATCGTCGCAGTCTGCAACGATTCCGTCGGTTCCTCGAAGCTCGAAGGCTTTCGCGATCGCTGGCCGGATCGCCTGGTCAATGTCGGCATAGCCGAACAGAACATGGTCGGCGTCGGAGCCGGTCTCGCCAATGGTGGCCGGCTGCCTTTCGTCTGCGGCGCGGCCTGCTTCCTGACAGGTCGTGCGCTGGAGCAGATCAAGGCGGACATCGCCTACTCCAACGCCAATGTTAAGCTCTGCGGCATTTCCTCGGGCATGGCCTATGGGGAGCTCGGACCCACGCACCATTCGATCGAAGATTTCGCCTGGCTGCGTGCCTTGCCGAACGTGCCGATCATCGCGCCGGCGGACCGGATCGAGACGGCGGCGGCGGTGCGTTTCGCAGCCGAATTCGATGGACCACTGTTCCTGCGCCTTTCCCGTGTCGGCGTGCCCGATCTTCTGCCCGAGGGCCATGTGTTCGAGCTCGGCAAGGCGAACCGCCTGCGCGAGGGCACGGACCTGACCATCATCGCCAACGGCACATTGACCCACCGTGCGCTGGCCGCCGCCGAGATGCTGTCGCAGCGGGGTGGGAACGCCCGGGTCCTGAACATGGCGACGGTTAAGCCGATCGACGAGGAGGCGATCGTCGCAGCGGCTGGCGACACTGGCGCGATCCTCACCTGCGAGGAGCATACGGTTTACGGCGGCCTCGGAAGCGCCGTAGCGGAAGTCGTCGTTCAGTCGAAGCCCGTGCCGATGGCAATCCTCGGCGTGCCGGGCATCTTCGCGCCGACCGGCTCGGCCAACTTCCTGCTGGACGAGTTCGGCATGGCGCCGGACGGCATCGCTGCAAGCGCCGAAGCGCTTCTCAAGCGCAAGGGCTGACGGCAATGACCCGGCGCGCTGTTCTGTCCATCGACCAGGGCACGACCAATTCCAAGGCGATCCTCGTCGGCGAAGACGGCGCCATCGTCGCCCGCGGCAGCGCGCCGGTTCCGATCAGCCATCCGCGATCCGGCTGGGTGGAGCAGGACGCAAACGCGATCTGGCGGAGCGTCGAGCAGGCGATCGGAGCCTGTCTCGCCGAGATCGACGATACCGAAGTCGCCGCGATCGGCATTTCGAACCAGCGGGAGTCCGTGCTCGCCTGGAACCGGCGGACGGGCGAGCCGCTCGTCCCCGTCATCACCTGGCAGTGCCGTCGCACGGCAGACGCTTGCGAAAAGCTGCGCGAAGCGGGCCATGAAGAGCGCGTGATCGCGCTCACCGGCCTGCCCCTCGACCCGCTTTTTCCGGCGCCGAAGCTGCGCTGGCTTCTCGATTCGCTCGCCGGCCAGATCGATCCCGCTGACATCTGTCTCGGAACCGTCGATTCCTGGTTGATTTCGCGATTCACCGGCGGTGCGGTCCATGCCTGCGATCGCTCCAATGCGGCCCGGACCCAGCTCTTCGATCTTGCGGAAGCGCGTTGGAGCGAGGAACTTTGCGGGCTTTTCGGCGTGCGACAAGCGTGCCTGCCGCAAGTCCGCGATTCCTCCCATGTCTTCGGGCAGACGGTCGGAATGGGTCCGCTTCCCGGCGGCATCCCGGTCGCGAGCGCCATTGGCGACTCCCATGCCGCACTCTTTGGCCATGGCGCATTTTCCCCCGGCGACGGCAAGGCGACGTTCGGCACTGGCTCGTCGATCATGACGACGCTTCCCGCCTTCGTGGCGCCGCCCAGGGGCCTGACCACCACCATCGCCTGGTCGATCGACGGGGCGTCCACCTTCGCGTTCGAAGGCAATATCCTGACGAGCGCTTCGGTCCTGCCCTGGACGAGCGAATTGCTGGGACTGAACGGCGTCGACGAGCTTCTGGCGCTCGCCGAAAGCGTCGCTTCCTCCGAGGGCGTCTGCGTCGTGCCGGCCTTCGTGGGCTTGGGAGCGCCGCATTGGGATGCCGAGGCGCGGGCCCTGATCTCCGGCCTCGGCTTCGGCTCGAAGCCCGCCCATGTCGCCCGCGCGGCGGCGGAATCGATCGCGCTTCAGGTGCATGACGTCTTCGCGATCGTCAAAGAGGCGGGTGACGGCCGGGTGGGCCGGCTTTTCGTCGATGGGGGGCCGAGCCGCAACCCGTTCCTGATGGGTCTCGTCTCGGGCCTTCTGGAACAGCCATTGATCACCTGTGAAAGCACGGAAGCCTCGGCGCTCGGCGCGGCCTATCTTGCGGGACTGTCGACCGGGGTCTGGAGCGGCGTGGAGGCGATCCTGGACCAGGCTGGCGAGCGCCGGCCGCTCTCGGCCAGGATGGACCCGCAGATGCGCGCTGAAATGCTGGCCGAATGGGAAATGGCCCTCCGGCGCGCGATGCTACCGAAACAGACGGCAAAAGGCTAAGGAGGAGAAGACTCCTAACCACCGAAGAGATCGAAATGTCGCGTGTCAACGAGGTCCGGCTGATCGCACGGGTTGCACAGATGTACCATGTGGAGCGGCGTCGCCAGGCCGAAATCGCCAAACATCTGCGCCTGTCCCAGGCGACGGTTTCGCGGATGCTGAAGCGGGCCCAGGACGAGGGTATCGTCAGGACGACAGTCGTTTCCCCCTCCGGCACCTACGGAGATCTCGAACGGGGTCTGCGCGAGCGCTACGGCTTGCCGGAAGCGATCGTGGTGGAATGTTCGGAGGATCGCGACGGGGCGATCATGGCGCGCATCGGCGAGGCGGCGGCGCATTTTCTGGAGGTCACGCTTCAGCCGGGCGAGGTGATCGGCGTCTCTTCCTGGAGCGAGACGATCCTGAAGATGGTCGACAACATCCATCCGATGACGAGTGGCAAGGCGAAATATGTGGTCCAGACGCTGGGCGGCATGGGCGATCCGGGCGTCCAGACCCATGCGACCCAGCTCACGACGCGGCTGGCAAACCTCACCGGGGCCGAGCCGAGGCTTCTGACGGCACAGGGCGTTGCGCAGTCGCGCGAGGCGAAGAGCGTGATGCTGGCCGACCCCTTCGTCCGCGACACGATCGCGCTGTTCGACAAGATCACGCTGGCGATCGTCGGCATCGGCGCGATCGAGCCCTCGCGCATGCTGGCGCGAAGCGGCAACGTCTTCTCGGCGGGCGAGCTCTCCGATCTGTCGGAGGCGGGCGCTGTCGGAGACATCAGCCTGCGGTTTTTCGACCGTAACGGCGAGCTCGTGCGCACGCCGCTCGACGACCGGGTGATCGGCATGTCGATGCAGGAACTCGCCAAGGCCGACCGGGTGATCGGGCTCGCCGGTGGCCGGACCAAGACGGAAGCGATTGCGGGGGCGCTGCGGGCCAAGGTTCTGAGCGTCCTCGTAACGGACAAATTCACGGCCGCTCGTCTCCTCGAACAGGAAGGAGACGCGGTCAGCACGCGAAACTGGGAGGAAGCATGAGACGTTTCGAAGGCAGGACCGCGGTCATTACCGGCGGCAACAAGGGGATCGGCTATGCGGTCGCTGAACGCTTCGCGCAGGAAGGCGCCAACATTGTCGTGGCTTCGATCGAGGAGCATGTCCACGAGGCGGCCGAGACCCTGGCCAGGGAAAGTGGAGCGAGGGTCGTGCCGGTCCTTTGCGACGTCGGTGACAAGGCCTCGGTCACGGCCCTCTACGACAAGGCGGAAGAGGCCTTCGGCGCGGTCGACATCGCCTTCCAGAACGCCGGCATCATCACCATCGCCAAGGTCGAGGATCTGACCGAGGAGGAATGGGAGAAGACGCTGCGCGTCAACACGACGGGTGTGTTCCTCTGCTGCCAGGAGGCGATCAGACGCATGCGCAGGACCGGCCGTGGCGGGCGCATCATCTCAACCGCTTCCGGCCAGGCCCGGCAGGGCTTCGTCTACACGCCGCATTACGCCGCCTCGAAATTCGGCGTCGTCGGCCTGACCCAGAGCCTCGCCAAGGAGGTGGCGGAGGAGAACATCACCCTCAACGCCATCTGCCCCGGCATCATCAGGACCGAGATGTGGGATTACAACGACCGGGTCTGGGGCCAGATGCTCGGAGACTACGCCCCCGGCGAGCTGATGGCCTCCTGGGTCCAGAACATCCCGATGAAGCGGGCCGGCGAGGGCAAGGATGTCGCGGGTCTCGTCGCCTTTCTAGCCAGTGACGATGCGGCCTATATCACCGGCCAGACCATCAATGTGGATGGCGGACTGATCATGTCCTGAAAGTGCGCCCGAAATCGTCGTTCGGTCGCGGGTTCGTTGGAGTGAGGAGCGCCTTTTTGGTGCCGTTGCGCCGCTTGTCCCGAATGGGGCGAGACCTCGATCATATGGCCACACCGATGGTGTCGACGGCCGTTACTGGTTTAGCCGAGACAAAAGAGAGTGCGCACTGTTCAAAAATCCGAGGCCACCTCTTAGAGGGTTTTCCGATTATGCCCCAAGACGGAACAGAAGCGGAATTGGGCGGACTTTAAGGTAAGCGGAACTGGACGCTATTCGGAATGAGATGACTTTACCCCTCGCCCAAGTCTTCCTTGATGAAGTTCCTTGAGGCGCTTCTTAACGCTCGGTCTGAAGAGCGAAAATCGCTTCAGCTCTGCCGCGGATACCGGGACGCAGAGCGAACAGACCGCCGTCGGCCGGGTTGACGCTGTCCGGAGGACGCAGGGACGTGACGAAGAGGAGGTCGAGATTCGGGCCGCCGAAACCGCACATCGTGGGGCGTTTGGCCGGCATTTCGACTTCCATGTCCAAGCACCCGTCCGGCTGTCGCCTCTCCACCCGGGAGCCGCGGGCGATCGCGATCCAAAGCGCGCCTTCTTCGTCCAGGCAGGCGCCGTCAGGGATGCCGGGGCGGTCGGAGTCGAGAGCGAAGAATTCTTCCCGGGGACCCGTCACGCCCGTTGCCTGCTCGTAGGGATAACGATGGACTCGGCGTTCGAGGGAGTCGGAGAAGTACATCGTGCTTCCGTCGAGATTCCATGCGAGCGTGTTGGGGATGCTGAGAGCGCTCGAGACCTCCGTGACCTTCGCCGCAAGGTTCCGCTTGGCCTCCACCCGATAGAGGCTGCCCACCGGCGGCTGGGGTGGGCCATGCCGGGTCATCGTGGAGGTCCAGAGCCGACCGGAGCCGTCGCAGCGGCTATCGTTGATCCGCAGATCCGGGTCCTTCGTGATGATGACATACCGCTCGCACGCCCCGCTTTCCGGGTCGAAGAGCCAGAACGTGCCGCCGATTCCCAAGAGAAGACGTGGCCCATCCGTCGGGATCCAGGCACCGACGGGCTCGTCAAATGCCCAAGCCCGGTGATCGCCCGTCGCCGGATCGTAGCGGCGCAGTTCCTGCCCGTGAATGTCGCAGTAGTAAAGGCAGGCATGATCCGCGTGCCAGCGCATGCTTTCGCCCGCGCGCGCCAGCGGCACGTCGAGCTGGAGCGGCGGGTCGCCGGGCTGCAGGGCGGCCAGCCGGTCGGGGGAGCCCATCAGCTGGCTCCTTCTCGCGGGAACTCAGACGCGAGCGCCCGGGCGCTACCGAAGAGCAGGCCACAGTCGCTGGCGACCGAGACGAAGTCGAACCCCGCGTCGAGATAGCGCCGGCCGAGGGCCGGGGAGGGGGCAAGGACGCCGGCGTCCTTGCCTGCTGCGGCGACCTTTTCCCGTGCGGCGATGATCATCTGCGTTACATCCGGGTCGTCCATCCGGCCGAGTCGACCGAGGCTGGCCGACAGGTCGCCGGGGCCGAAGAAGACGGCATCGACGCCCGGCACGGCGGCGATTTCATCGAGCCGCTTCATCGCCTCGCCGGTCTCCACCTGCACGATGAGGTACAGGCCCTCGGCGGCGCGGTGGATGTAGTCCTTCATGTGGCCGAAGCGGCTGGCGCGGTGCATGCCTGCAAATCCGCGGATGCCGGCGCTCGGATATTGGATGGCCGACACCGCGGCGCGGGCGGCGTCCGCCGACTGAACATAAGGGACCATGATTGTGCGAGCGCCAGCGTCCAGGTAACGCTTCAGCAGGACCGGATCGTTCTCGGCCACGCGGACGATGGGGACCGCCGGCGTGGCCTCGATCGCCCGCAGGTGCTGGATGGCGTCGCCCAGGCTGACGGGCGAATGCTCGCCGTCCACCAGCAGCCAGTCGAAGCCTGACCACCCGAGACCTTCGGCCGCATTGGTGGAGTTGAGCATCAGCCAGAGCCCGCGCAGCGGGCGTCTGACGGAAAGCGCGTGGCGAAACGGATTGCGATAGAGAGCTTCGTCGTCCGTCTCAGCTATACTCATTGTCCGGTCCCGTCTTTTGAGTGCGTTGCGGCAAGGGCGCAAGGCTCACCATTCCGCAAAGGTGCCGTCATCGTGTCGCCAGCCGGCATCGGGCAGCGACCAGTCGGTCTCAGCTGCTGCTACCTTGTCGGCATCGATCCGGATGCCGAGACCCGCGCCCAGCGGACGGGCGAAGCGGCCGGCCTCGGTGCCGAGCGGGGCGGTGTCGGCGAGATAGTCGAGGAGGTCTGCTACCGGCAGATTGGCGTAGCCCTTGTTGTAATGCAGCCCTTGGCTCTGCTCCTGGATGGGAACGTTGGCGCAGCAGAAGCCCACCTGGAGCGAAGCCGCCAGCGATACCGGCCCGTTGGGGCAATGGGGCGCCACGGCCACGTCGAAAGCCTCGGCCATGCGGGCAATCTTTTCGAGCTCGAACAGCCCGGTGATGGAGACGTCGGGCTGGACGATATCGACCCCGCCCTGGGTCATCAGTCGCTTGAAGTCCCACCGATCCAGCAGACGCTCACCCGTCGCGACGGGGATATGCGGGCAGAGCCTGGCCAGCATGGCGGTGCTGTCCTCGGCCTCGGGCAGCGTCGCTTCCTCGATCCACATGGGGCGGAAGGGCTCGATTTCGGGAATGAGCTGCTTCAGGACGGTGCGTGGCACCCGACCATGAAGATCGAGGGCAATGTCGATGGACATGCCATAGGCGTCCCGCAGGCTGCCCATGCGAGCGACGAGGTCGTCGATGGCAGAGGCGGCGCCGAGTGTCGGCACGGCGGCGGTGGCGTTCATCTTCACCGCATCGAAGCCGGCCGCGATGCGGTCCCTGGCATGGGCCACGACGTCTGCGGGCTTGTCGCCGCCGATCCAACAGTAGGAACGCAGGGTCTCGCGCACCGGGCCGCCCAGCATGTCGTGGATGGCAAGGCCCGCACGCTGGCCCTTCAGGTCCCACAGCGCCGTCTCGATCGCCGCCGCCGCTGTGGCGAGGATCGGACCGCGGCGGAAGAAGCTGCCCTTGCGCATCGACTGGGCATGGTCCTCGATCCTGCCGGCATCCTGACCAAGGAGGCCGCGGGTGAGATCCGCCACCGCGCCCAGAACGGCGGACTTGCGCTTGGGAACGATCGCCTCGCCCCAGCCGGTGAGCCCGTCGTCCGTGGTGACACTGACGAAGATCCAGCGCGGCGGGACGGTGTGGCAGCGGATCCCGGTGATCAGCGGACTCAAGCCTCGATCCTCCGCTCGGTCTCGGCGTCGAAGAAATGCAGGGCCGAGGTGTCGAGGGAAAAGCTTGCCTCGTCGCCCGTGCGGTAATGACCACCGCGCGGCAGACGAGCCGAGAGGCGGGAGTCGTCGGCAGCAAAGAAATGCACCACCTGTTCGGCGCCCAGCATTTCGGCCACGTCGACCGTGCCGGAGAGGCGGGCGCCATCGCCGGTTCCGTTTGCCCGCAGATGTTCGGGCCGAATGCCGAGGATCACGCGCTCGCGCGATCCGATCAGCTGCGCCTGCTCGGCCGAGAGCGGCAAAATTCCGGCCGGCGTCTCTACGCGCACGGTCCGGCCGTCGCGCTCGACGTCACCTTTCAGGATGCCCATGGCGGGTGTGCCGATGAACTCGGCGACAAAGCGGTTGACGGGGCGGTCGTAGAGCTCTTCCGGTGTGCCGACCTGCTGAATGCGGCCCTCATGCATGACGACGATGCGGTCGCCCATGGTCATCGCCTCGACCTGGTCGTGGGTGACATAGACGGCGGTGGCGTCGACGCGGCGATGAACGCGGAGGATTTCCGAGCGCATCTGGACGCGCAGCTGGGCGTCGAGATTTGAGAGCGGCTCGTCGAGCAGAAATACCTCGGGATCGCGGACGATCGCCCGGCCGAGCGCTACGCGCTGGCGCTGGCCGCCCGAGAGCTGCTTGGGTCGGCGCTTGAGGTAGTCGCCGAGGTTCAGAAGCTCCGCCGTGGAGCGCA
>Ga0310345_10002994_pt1 | contig 16455 bp, 10 predicted proteins | sample HC15DNA20500_MG_FD_204667 | JGI IMG/M metagenome (GOLD analysis project Ga0310345, IMG submission 204667) | Marine microbial communities from station ALOHA, North Pacific Subtropical Gyre - HC15-DNA-20-500_MG | ecosystem: Environmental > Aquatic > Marine > Oceanic | place: Pacific Ocean: North... | reverse complement strand
GTGTGACGATCTGTTCGGACAACTGGTAACACGTTGATTCTAGACTGCGACTATTTATTCACGACCACGTTGGAGTAGGTCGTGTCGAGGAACTATGAGTTAAAAAGGGTTATGCAGGAGTATGTTAAGGCCTTGGAGTAGCTAAGTGAGTAGAGCATGGGGGAGTCTCGGCGCGGTTACAGACTGATTCGAGGCTGACCTCAACCCGCACAACATTTAGCCGGTACCGTCTGATGTGAAGTGGACAAAAGCCTAGTTGACGACCAGTGACTAATCGGATATCTGGAGCTGGCAGTGAGGATCGTGCGGTGCCGGCGAGAGTAGCAGGAGCTTGGTGTCTAGTCTCGCAGGTGAATCCATTACGAGTTTGATAGGTCTTCAAGAGTCTTCACTCCTGAACCTAATTCACAATAGGTCTCGACACTGGACACTAAGCTCGCAGGCCAATTGCGCGGAGCGATCGCTGGATCTCCTGCTCCGTGAGGTTGCCGACAATCTCTGTGCTTCCAATGCCGGTTGGGAGTACCACGTGGAGTCGTCCTTCTAGCACCTTTTTGTCCCGGCGGATGGACTCCGTGACCTGCTTCGCTGATAGATCACTGACCGACGGCAATGGACCCAGTTGGCCTATGAGTTTGGCAAGCGCGCTGCGGTCAGCCTCCGGCAACGTCCCGCGGCACACAGCAATGTCGGCCACCGTTAGCATGCCGTACGCGATGGCTTCCCCGTGGCGGAAGCGACGATATCGAGTTACTGCCTCGATGGCGTGCCCAGCCGTATGTCCGAAATTGAGTATCCGGCGCAACCCGTTTTCTCGCTCGTCTTGGGACACAATCGCTGCTTTAATCCGGCACGACTCGGCGATAATAGGCACGAGCGTACCTGGCTCGCGAGAGAAGATCGCGGTTAGATCGCGCCCGATTCGGTTAAACAGATCACGGTTCGCGATGGCACCATACTTAACGACCTCGTACAGCCCGGCTCGGAATTCCCGTCGAGGCAGCGTCGCGAGCAAAAGAGGATCAGCAACGACCACGATCGGTTGGTGGAAGGCTCCGATAAGATTCTTACCCAACGGATGATTGACGCCGACTTTTCCTCCGATTGCACTGTCGACCTGGGCGAGTAACGTTGTCGGTAGGTGCGCCAGCTGAACACCACGCAGAAACGTCGCGGCTGCGAACCCGACGACGTCACCGATGACGCCACCACCGACTGCAACGATGGTGGTCGCGCGGTCGGCAGATGCTTGAAACAGAGCTTCGTAGATTCGGGAGACAGTCTGCGTTGTTTTGGAGCGCTCACCGTCCGGTACGAGAATCGTCCCGTCGTTCCTGACCGCCTGCTCGATGGTGGCGCCGTGTGCCTTCCACACCGACGGACTCGAAACCAAGAAGCGGCGTTCAGTTGCTCCGGCGTTGTCGAGTAATTGGTTTAAATGTTCGGTGATTCCCTCTCCGATGTGTACCTGATAAGTGCGCGAAGTGGTCGAGACGTCGATCTGAACGGCGTTCATGATAAGGGAGGATAATAGCAAACTCGCGGAGCCGAACTGCGAATAGCTTTATGTTGCTGTATGTAATGAGATGATTACAAATGGAACAATATAGACTTGCCTCGGTGTAATAGCTCGTGGTGGGAGTTGTACTTCATTTAACCGACGATCCATCCTAATGCTGACTGCGCTGGGCATTGGATCAACGTGGTTACATGGTGTCGGCATACTTCTTCGGTGCATCTTTAAGATGGCCGGGGGCTGCTTGCATCCAGTGGGTCTTCGCTACGACGCGCGAGTTCCACTATGGGTTGCTAGGACGAAGTCTGATAACGAGGATACGAATTAATGGCGGCGAAACGGCAAGGATTTGTGACGGAGATCACCCCACAGTCTGAAGATTTTTCGCGGTGGTATACGGACGTGATCCGGAGGACTGAACTCGCAGACTACTCACCGGTGAAGGGCTGCATGGTTATTCGGCCGTACGGTTATGCGATCTGGGAGCTCATGCAAGCATCCCTCGATCGGCGTTTCAAGGAGACTGGCCACGTCAACGCCTACTTTCCGCTTTTCATCCCAGAGAGCCTGCTTCGGAAGGAGGCGGCCCATGTCGAAGGCTTCGCACCTGAAGTGGCATGGGTGACGCGAGGGGGTGATGACGATCTCGAGGAACGACTCATAGTGCGGCCAACATCTGAGGCGATCATCGGCACTATGTACGCGAAGTGGATCCAATCCTGGCGTGATCTGCCAATTCTAATTAACCAGTGGGCAAACGTCGTCCGCTGGGAGAAGGTCACCCGCTTGTTCCTTCGGACGACTGAGTTTCTGTGGCAGGAAGGACATACCGCTCACGAGACTGAAGTTGAGGCGGAGGAAGAAGCGCTTAGGATGCTCGGCGTCTACAAAGATTTCTGTGAGAGTGAGCTCGCTATGCCGGTGATCAACGGACGTAAGACCGACAGTGAGAAGTTTGCTGGTGCCGCCCATACCTATTCCATTGAGGCGCTGATGGGAGATGGTCGTGCGTTGCAGGCAGGTACTTCGCATCAGCTCGGCCAGAACTTTGCGAAGGTGTTCGACATCAAATACCAAGCTCGCGACAAATCGTTGCAGTTCGTTTGGCAGACCTCATGGGGCATGACAACCAGACTCATTGGTGGTGTCATCATGATCCATGGTGACGACAGCGGGTTGATCCTCCCGCCGCGGGTGGCTCCGCATCAGGTGGTCGTCGTACCTATCACGCGCGGCAACTGGCGCGAGACCGTGCTCCCGCGGGCTGAGGAGTTGGCGAAAACGCTTGCGGCCAGTGGTGTTCGGGTGAAGGTCGATAGCCGTGAAGAGTACACCCCAGGCTGGAAATTCGCTGAGTGGGAGATGCGGGGTGTACCAGTGCGGCTTGAGATTGGACCGAAGGACATTGAGAAGTCCCAGGTGCTACTCGTACGCCGCGATACGCGCGAGAAACTACCCACACCGATGGATGGCTTGTCGATGCGCGTCGCCGAATTACTTACCACCATTCAGGAGAATTTGTTCGCACGTGCCACGCAGTTTCGTGACGACCACACCGTGCGCGCCACATCCAGAGTGGAGTTTCGTCAGATGTTAGAAGGGAGACCCGGTTTTGTAATTGCGCCATGGTGCGGTAGCAAGGACTGCGAGGCTCTGATCAAGACTGAGACCCAAGCGACCATCCGTAACATTCCGCTGGACCGGCCACCCGTATCCGAGCCCTGTATCGAGTGCGGCCAGCCGGGGGAGACGGATGCCTACTTCGCTAAATCGTACTAGGAGCCTGTACACAGGGAATCAATAACGCTTTGTGGGCGGGGCCAGCCTTAACCGTTGCCGTTATTCCTTGGTCACAAATTTCAGATTTGCTTACTCGCCACATTTTTTTGACTGCGTGGCATGAGGACCAGTACTGATCCCGTGTGCACAGGCTGCTAGCTACTAGCCGACTGCCTACTGTACACGAACAACCAGAGCCGCTCGCCGGTTGAGCCGTCGGGTTTCCTCACGTGCGTTGTCGTGGGCCGGACGTTCCTCTCCGTAGCTCACTGTCGTCAGACGGTTCCCGGAAACGCCACGGCTGGTCAGATATTCCTCGACTGAATTTGCACGCCGGTCACCTAGAGCGAGGTTGTACTCGGTCGTGCCGATGTTGCACGTGTGGCCTTCGACCTCGATCCTCAGGTCGGCATCTTCTTCGAGGGCTGCCACGACTTCGTCAAGCAAGCGTGTGGCGCCTGGCCGGAGGTTGTAACGGTCAAAGTCGAAGTGCACGTCTTCGAAAACGTACTCTCGATCTGGCGGCGGTGGCGGCGGTGGCGGCGGCGGTGGTGCTGGTCGTGGCGGTGGCGGTGGCGGTGGTGGTGGTGCTGGCGGCGGCGGCGGCGGCGGCGGCGGCGGCGGAACGTAGACCTGTACACCGGGGTGATAGCCGAGCCGGAACAAGAATCCGACCTGATCTGCACTAGGTGATGCTTGACCGACGAGGGACCGGTTTTCGTGCCGTGCCGCCCAGGTCAAACCGCTACCGATATACAGACCATTCTGTCCGTTCCACTGCAGACCAACGATGATATCGAGTGGGCTGCGCTGCGGGGACATCAACGCCGAAATGCTTCCGTCTGTCCCGGTCAGTGGAGTAGTTAGCGCGATCGAGTCATTGAACAGTGTTTCACCGAGGACTTCACCAAAGACCCGGATAGGTCCTCGGACGGGTCCGGAGATACCGGCACCCCAGCGGAGACCGTTGGTGAGATCCACGCTATTCGGGTCTGATTTGATCGCGTATGCTGACGTACCCGCGAGCTCGACATTGCCCGCTGTCGTGCTGACGACAATACCGATCTCGCCGTCTACTTTCCCCGATGTTGTCCCGGCGTTCTCGTCACCTGTGGGCAGCTTGACCATTCCACGGATTGCCGCCGCATACGGCGCCTGTTGTTTCTCGGAGACGAGATTGACCTTTAGGCCGAGGACGAGGTCACCTACTGTGTTCCCGCTGAAGGTCTGATCGACGAGGGGATAGTCATTAATTAGTCCACCGACTTGACTGGTCTCAGCCCGAAACAGCGGACGGATGTCCCGATCGATCCGTGTGAGAAACGGGAACGATCCGAAGACTTCCACCCGCTCACCCAGCCCCGCAGCGAATGTCCCCGCCATCGACTGGATCGCCGTGAATCCTTGCTCGCGGTTGAAGTTCGCGACGTGCCCACTGGCGGCAAATCGCCCGGCCCCGATTACCTCGGCTGTCGGCACAAACCAAAGACCGGTGTCGCCGAGGAACGTGGTCCCGCTAGGTCGCGTATCGTTGGTCTGCGCCATCACAGGATTGGCACAGGTACACAGTACCCAGAGTGTGAGTGCTAGGGAGCTCAAGGAGCGTTTCGTTTTCATCTAATGCACGTCCTGCATGATAAAGATTCGTTCATGTGTTCGTGCCCGGTCAGGTGCCAAGGCCACACGCATAGTACGGTCACGAGGCAAACCAAGTCAACGACAGCGACCACACCCTATCCTGGCTTGCGCCGACCAAACACCCACGCGATGAGGATGCTAAGCCCGTAGAGCACGATCATCGGCGAGGCCATCAACGTGAGCGTGACGGGATCGCCAGTTGGGGTTAAGACCGCCGCGAAAATAAAGATTCCCAGGACCGCGTACTTGAAGTGGCGGACCATGAACCCGGCCGTGAGGACCCCGACCCGGGATAGAAAGAAGACGAGTGTTGGGAGCTGGAATACGAAACCACAGGCCAGCAACAGCCTCACGTAGAGCGAGAAAGCTGGCTGGATCCGTGGGAAGAATGCCATGTAGTCGGTGGTGAAGCTGGCGAAGAAGCCCCAAGCCACGGGGAAGAGGAGGTAATGGGCGAAGAGCGCTCCACCGAGGAAGAAGCCGGTGGCTAGCACGACGAACGGGATCGCGAACCGCTTTTCCTTGGCGTAGAGGCCCGGCGCGACGAACAGCCATAGCTGTGACAGTAGCATTGGCGTTGCAAGCATAAGTCCGGCCAAGGCCGCCATCTTGATATTGAGGAAGAACGCTTCGGTCGGCTCCGTGAATACCAAGGTTCCGCCTTCGGGAAGGACATCCGTCAGCGGTTCCATGATGAACTCGAAGATATAGGGGATGAAGCCGAAACAAATCAGAACGCCGGAGACGAGCGAGAGTGCAGAGACGATGAGTCGTTTCCGGAGTTCATCTAAATGATCCAGGAACGACATCTTGCCACCCGAGTCATCGCCCATAGTGGATTCATCCGGTTGCGGATCCTCATGGTCTGGGTCAGAGGATGATTGGTCGGGGGACGGGACGAGCGCCATCACGGTGAGGACTGGCTAGGCGCCGGTGTCGGACTCGGTCTGTGGTGGAGTCGCAGTCTGGACCTTGCGTTCAACCGACGGGCTCGTGGAACTGGTGGTGCGTTCTTCCTCCGTACGGAGCTCGTCCTTGAGCAGGCCTTCACCGGTGTTAGGTTCGGTTGGTGGTGGAGACGTCGTTTGGGGCGCAGGTTCAACCGGCGGGCTCGTGGACCTGGAGGTGCGTTCTTCCTCCATACGGAGCTCGTTCTCGAGTAAACCTTCACCGGTATTGGATTCGGTTGGTGGTGGAGCCGTCGTTGGGGACATGGGTTCAACTGATTTGCTGGTGGAACTGGGCACGGCTTTTTCTTCGATGCGGATCTCGTCCTCAAGCGTATTTCGGAGATCGTTCGACGCGCGCTTGAATTCACCTAGGCTCTTACCAAGGGACCGCCCGAGTTCGGGCAGCTTGCGCGGGCCAAAGATAATCAACGCTATGACGAAGATGATGAGTAACTCCGGCATGCCAATTGAGCCGAACATAACAATACTCCTTGAGTTTGGGTGCGCCCCACAACTCTCTGCAGGCATTATAGAAACCAGGCACCGGGGGGGTCAAGGCTAAAGCATCTGGCAGCGATCCCTCGAAGTCATTGCTGGGAAGCATCTTATCTGATAGCATGTTGCTCATGCGTGGTGTCAACTTATTAATTATCGGCGTTGGCGCCATCGTGATGTCGGCGGTCATCGGTGGGGTCTTTGGCGGCCAGGTGCTGGCGCGCCAGGACTCGGTCTCACAACATTACGACACGTTCGCGACGGCACTAGCCGCCGTCGAGGCAAATTTCGTCGAGGGCGTTGACACGGAGCGCCTCGTCTATGGCGCGATCGGCGGAATGCTCCAGACGCTTGATCCTCACTCGAGTTTCATGGATCCGCGGTCGTATGCGCAGATGCGTGAGCGGCAGGAGGGTCGTTATTACGGCCTCGGCATCTCCATCAATGTCATTAACGGGCGGATCACCGTAATGAGTCTCTTCGAGGGTTCGCCGGCACATCGCAAGGGAATCCGCCGAGGCGACGTTATCGCTCGGATCACCGGCGAGGACGCTATCGGGATGAGCACCGAGGCGGCGGTTCGCCTTCTGCGCGGACCGAAGGGAAGTTCGGTCAATATCTCGATCCAGCGTGCAGGGTACGATGAGTTGCTCGATCTTGATGTCGAACGGGACGAAATTCAGATCCAGACCGTAGAGGCTGCCTTCAAAGTGGACGAGCAGACGGGATACATCCGCTTGGGAGACTTCTCGGAGACGAGTGATCGCGAACTGCGACGGGCGTTAGGTGATTTGCAGGGCCAAGGTCTGGAGCGTTTGGTGCTCGACTTACGTGGTAACCCGGGTGGGCCCCTCGATCAGGCCATCAAGGTCTCGAATCGATTCCTACCGAGTGGTGACATGATCGTGTACACGCGTGGACGGGTCGACAATTCCGACCAAGATTATCACGCACGTGAGGATAGCGAGTTTACAGATCTCCCGCTAGTCGTTCTGGTGAACCGGAGTAGTGCGAGCGCGTCTGAAATTGTCGCTGGTGCTATTCAGGACCATGACCGTGGCTTGGTCGTCGGTGAAACCACGTTCGGGAAGGCGCTTGTCCAGTCAATTTACCGTGTCAGTCACGGGGCCGCGCTAGCCTTAACGACGGCCAGATACTACACGCCGAGCGGTCGCATGATTCAGCGCCCATGGGACGGCACGTTCGACGAGTACTTGACTTACTCATTACGTGATCAGGAACGTCGTCGGCACTCAGCAGCCGAGCGCAAGTACACGGATAGTGGGCGTGAGGTCTACAGCGGTGGCGGTGTCGAGCCGGATCACTTCCTCGCCGGACCAATCGAAGGGTTCGATCCAACTCGGTTCGGGCGCCTCCTGGCGGCTCGGTCTGAATTCGCCAGCTTTGCCGAACGGTTTGCGGCCGAAGGGGACACACGTATCAGCGTGTCCGGCCGAGATCGTGAAATCGTTCCCCCTGGATTCGTCGTCGGGGAGCGTCTGATGAGCGAGTTCAAGGAACATGTGGGGCGGCGTGGGCTAACGGTTGATGAAAAGGACTTCGTAGCGGATGCGGATTTCATCCGGGCGATGATCCACTATCAGGTCGACATCGCACTGTTCACGAGAGCCGAAGCGAGAAGGAACCTGATTATGCACGATCCCCAGGCCCAGTACGCACTGACACTGTTCAGTGAGGCCGAAAAGCTTCTGCAGCTGAAGAGGGAGCCCGCTGTGGTCGCGGCGGTCCGCTAGCGAGCTTCTGTTTCGAAGCCACTTAGCCAATTTGCTAAATAGTGGATTAACAGTTTTGTCTTGATTTTTGAGCGGGCGCTGGATTCGGATACAGGCTGTTTCGCCACAGAAATTTGCTAACGGACGACGTCGACCTTGCCGCTACAGCTGGCACCTTGCTACACTGCAACCGGCGGAACCGCCGCCGGGGCAGCTTCTACGCATGGCGTGGGAGGATGACGGGTCAGGTGTCGCCACACCGTTTCCGCTGGACTCTGAAGAGAGACGACGATAGCTTAGTCCGAGCGTTCTCAGCCGCTCGACAGGTGAAGGTGCCACAGAGCAGAATCCTGTCCATGCGGCTTTCTTTGCGTACACCCGAAGGCTACACCTTTACACGCACGAACCGATGCGTCTGAATCAACTTGAGATTTCTGGTTTTAAGAGTTTTCCTGAGCGCGCCGCGCTCGCTTTTGATGACGGCGTGACAGCGATCGTAGGTCCGAACGGGTGTGGTAAGAGCAATGTCATCGACGCGATCACGTGGGTATTGGGAGAGCAGAGTGTCCGCAGTCTCCGCGGCGAACGTATGGAGGATGTGATCTTTAGTGGTAGTGACGCGAGACGTCCGACAGCGGCCGCCGAAGTACGTCTGCAGCTATCCGAAGTGACGGCCGCCTTGGCTACACTGACTAGTCGTGGACATGTTGGCGGTCACGCGGATGGCAACGGCCAGGGGATCGTGGCAGATAGCGACGGAAACGGAAATGGTGGCCGAGAGTTAGAATCAGCCGTCGTCGCTGCCAAGGTTATTATTCCAGACGCCAGCGATGATGATGAGTTAGATCCGCCGCTGATAACGCGTGACGTTGAGGTCGGGCGTCGCCTCTACCGCTCGGGTGAGAGCGAATATCTAATTGATGGCCAGGTCTGCCGTCTGCGCGACATCCAGGATCTACTGATGGACTCCGGTGTCGGCATCAAGGCGTATGCCGTGATCGAGCAAGGCAAGATTGGGCAGATTCTTAGCGCACGTCCTTTAGAACGTCGACAGTTACTTGAGGAGGCAGCTGGCGTCACGAAATATAGGACGCGCCGCCGGGCGGCCGAGCTCAAATTGGCAGCGGCCCAGCAGAATCTGACACGCGTCGACGACATCGTGTTCGAAGTTGAGAAACAGCGGAGCGCTCTCAAACGACAGGCTGCCAAGGCGCGGCGCTACCGGCGTCTGCGCGAGGAACTACGGCACTGGGAGAAGGTTAGCTTTGCCTGGAAGAGTCAGGCGCTCTCCCGTGCAATCGAAGCGGCCGAGCATCGGCTTACAGAGATCCGCGTCCACGAGTGCGGTGCGGCCGCTAATCTTGCCGGGTTAGAAGGTGAGATGGAGCGTCTACGTATCGAGCTCACCGAGACCGAGCGGAAGGCGACGGTGACGCGCGAAACTGCGCATCAGCAGGAATTGGCTCTTGAGCGCCGTCAACAGCGCATCGACTTCGACAAGCAGCAAGTGACGACGCTTGCTGAGGTTTTCGCCACGGGCGAAAAGGAGCTCCGTGGACTCAAGCAGCGCAGTGGTCCGATACAGGAAGAGCTCGCAGCGCAGCAGCAAACCCGCACCAGCCACGACGCGGAGCGAAAATCGGTGCACGGGGAGCTTGAGACTGAGGAGCGCGCATTCGCTGCCGCGCAGAGATCCATCGAAGGACTTGAGGGAGACGTTGAGGCGGCACGGAGTGAGGTGTTCGCAGCGATCAACGCAGCGACGGCGCTACAAAACGTTGTCGACAACGCGGTAGTTAGTCACGGGCGAATTGCCGAGGTGCAGGCCAAGCTTGAGGCTGAGGCGACGGACGTGGCGACGGAAGTGGCGAGGAATCTCGTCGAGCGAGAGCGAGCCGATCACGAGAGGTGTCGTACTCGCGAGGCAATTGAGGTCGTGAAGGTCGGTCGCGCGGACCGAGATGCGGAGCTAGCGTCGGCTCGGTTCGAGAGCGATTCGCGCGCGCGCGAACTCCGTACACAGGAACACGAGATTGCTGCCATGCGGGCGCGACTCGCGTCCCTTGAGGAACTCGAAGCAGCGCGTGCCGGCTATGGTGATGCGGCACGGATAGTGCTCGCATCCGATGGGCAAGTTCCTCATCAAGGCTCAGTTGCTGACCATCTGGAGGTAGAGCCGTCCCACGAGCGTGCGGTTGAGTCCTGTCTGGGCGATCTTTTGCAGTATGTCGTAGTCCGTTCTCGTGAAGACGCGTTTGTAGGAATGGCCTTGGCTCAGGCGAATGACGCTGGGCGCTGTGGCTTCTTGATCTGCGAGGGTCAACATTTGTCGCCGAACTTGATTCCACCCCATGCCAAACTGCGACCGCTTTCGGACGTTGTGAGGGCGAGTGGGCCAGGCGACCAGGCCGTTCGGAGCTTGCTGTCCGGTCGATGGCTCGCCGCGTCAGTTGAAGACGCGGTGGAGGCCGCCGAGGTTACCAGCGAACCGATCGCGACGTCGGACGGCGTTGTATTCCGGGGCTCGTCTATCGTGACTGGCGGAGGAAAGCTCGAGACGCGCGGCATCCTCACGGCCAAGCGGGAAATTAAGGAACTTGGTGGGCGACTAGCATCCAAAGACGTTGACGTTCAACGTCTGAATGAGGAGGTCGTGTCGTTCGCGGCGATCGCTGCACGCGCCGAGTCAGCACAGACGGCGCTACAAGCCGAGGAGCATAAGCACGAGAAGGGACTCGTTGGTCTTGAGATGCAGATCGGCCGCGTCGACGACGAATGTGTCCGACTGGCCGAGAAACAGGATGTAATCGACCGCGAGCGGCGCAAAGCTGCCGCAGAGCGTGAAGGGCTTGATACCAACCAGGCGGAAGCGTACGAATCGATTACGCGTCTGGAAACTGAGCAAAGAGCAGCTGATGACCGCCTTATGAGTGCGCAGCGACGCTTGCTCGAAGCACGCGAGTCTGTGGACGCTTTGAGTGAACGCGTGACCGATACGAAGGCAAGGCACGCGGCCTTAGCCGAACGATCCGCAGCGTTGACCGCGGATGCCAGACGTCTTGAAGACCAGACGAGCGATTTGCAACAGCGTATCAGCGAACGTGCGACCGAGAACCGGCGTGTCGTTGCGGACCGCGAGGATTTGGTGAAGTCTATCGCTACTTCTGAGCGGCAGTTCGACGAGGATACGGTGGCGTTTGAGGCCCTCGGCGTGACGATCCGATCGGTAGACGAAGAGACTGACGAGTTGCGACAACGCATTGCGGATCAGGACACGACGGTAGTCGCGGCGCGCCGGGGACTCGACCAGGTACGGGCTGACGTCGGTCGAGTCGAGGTGGAGCGTGTCACCGCCGACTCTGATCTATCGCATCTATCCACGTCATGCGTCGAAACGCTTCAGCTCAGTCTGGAGGCGGTACGAACTGAAGTCGATCGTCTTGAACGTGACGGATCTATCAACCCAGACCCGTCGCTCCTTAGGTCCACACTGCGTGAAGTTGAGGGTCCGGACGATGCCGACCAGGATGCCGTGACGGTGGCGACAGTGGATGATGAGGAGACCGTTCCCCCGGGTGATAGCACCGGCACGGTAGAGGTCGACAACATCATGAGTGTGTTTCGGGCCAAGATCGACAGATTGGGACCGGTCAACATGATGGCGATTGATCAGTTCGACGAGCTTGAAGAACGACACGAATTCCTCACGACCCAACGCCAAGATCTGCTCGAGTCAATCTCTGCTACCGGTGAAGCGATCAAACGGATCGATGTGACGACGCGAGAACGTTTCCGTGAAGCATTTACCGCGGTCAACGATTACTTCCAACAGACTTTCCAGACGCTGTTTGGTGGTGGGCGGGCCGGTCTCGTCCTGCTCGATGACACAGACGTACTCGAAAGCGGGATCGACATCATCGCACAGCCGCCAGGGAAGCGACTACAAAGTATCCAGTTGCTTTCAGGCGGTGAGAAGGCATTGACAGCTATGGCATTGATGTTTGCCATATTTAGGTACAAGCCGAGCCCCTTCTGTCTCCTGGACGAGATCGATGCGCCGCTCGACGATGCCAACATCAGCCGGTTCGTGGATATGCTCCGCGGTCTACAGGATCACACCCAGTTCGTTCTGGTAACCCACAACCGGAAGACTATGGAGATTGCTAACCGGCTTTACGGCGTCACGATGGAAGAGCCGGGTGTGTCGAAATTGATCTCCGTCAAGTTCAACTGACCGTCGACCGGTGTGACGTCGGATTGGAGCGAACCGACGGATGAACGAAGACAAGGCGACGCGTTACCACCGGCTCAGGAGGCGAGGGATCGCGCTCGCGCTGGGTGTACGAGTGGGCTTGTGTGGCGGGGTGCTTGCGCTGGGCGTGTCACCAGCGGTACGGACTGTGGTCGAACGGCTCATCATGCCGCTCGGTCTGCCGTGGCCGCTTCAAACAGCACTTGGTGTTGGCCTGTTCGCGCTTGCGCTCGGTGTGGTGACTGAGACACTGGCCTTTCCCTTTGTTTGGCACACGTGGTATTTCTTGGATCGACGCTACGGTCTGTCGCAGGAGTCGTTTATCGACTGGCTCCATGGCTACGCGAAGACTCTGTTCTTGGGATTAGCATTCTGGGTCACCTCCGCCGCTGTCGTTTATCTGGCGATCGCGGGCTGGCCGGAGGCATGGTGGGTGGTCGCTTGGGCTACCTTTGTTGCCGTCACGGTTGCCGTAACCAAGTTAGGACCTGTCGTGGTGCTACCGTGGCTCTATACGATCAAACCGTTACGGCGTAAGGAGCTCAAGCGGCGGCTCGAGGTCCTGGCTCGTCGTGCCGGAGCGCCGCTTGTGGGGGTTGACGAGTGGCACCTTGGTGACCGAGCCTTGAAGGTTAACGCGGCGTTGATCGGGCTCGGATCGACTCGCCGCGTGCTGCTTTCCGACACGCTGCTTACTGACTACAGCGATGATGAGGTTGAGGCAGTGCTTGCCCACGAACTTGCCCATCACGTGAACCGCGACATCTGGAAGACGATGGCCTACGAGATGGGTGTTGTGTTGTGCGCATTCTGGGTCGCCGCGCGGATATTGGTGCTGTTGGCTCCGACCCTGGGTCTCCACGGTGTCAGCGACATCGCCGGACTCCCACTTTTGGCTCTCAGCGTTGGGGGGGTTGTGCTGTTGTCGTCACCGGTATCCAAACTACTCTCGCGGCACCACGAGCGTCGCGCCGACCAGTATGCCGTGGAGTTGACTGGTAACCGCGACGCTCTCGTGTCTGGACTCCGTCGGATCGGGTCTCAAAACCTGGCCGAAGAACGTCCATCCTGGTTGGTAGAGTGCCTTTTCTACACTCATCCACCGTTGTCTAAACGCGTAGCCGCCGCTCGCGGTTTAGTCGGTGCACCAGTGGATTACCGCTAGCTCGTTAGACCTCGGGATGCGTGACGGGCGGGGTTTGTTAACGAACCTTTTTCTTCCCTCGGCTTCGATCTTCACAGGGCTCCTTGAGCCTCGGTAAATCCATGAACAGAACCGGCGGGGGACGCCCTGTACGGCGAGATGAAGACGGTTTAGTGTGACTTATCTACAGTAGCGGTGGTCTGTGGTGTCGGGCAAGACGTGGGATATTAGCAGATCACCTCATGATGCTACACTGATATCTACCTTCGTCCTGAGTTCTTTACCGCCTCGCATGCTCTCGATTACCGCGCTGACCACCGGTCCCGGTCCGGCCTCCGGGTCTGTCGCGTCCACTTGGTTGACTCTGTCCACCGCCCCCGGTCCGATCGTCGCCAGACTCGGTCTTAGACCCTGATGTCTCAGGCAGGAGGGCTTTACGGCTGAGCCTGACCTTACCAGACGGGTCGACGGTGATTACTTTAACCATTACCTGGTCGCCCTCATTGAGCTCATCTCGGACTTCCTTGACCCGATAGTGCGCAATTTCCGAGACGTGAAGTAGTCCATCGATGCCAGGCAGGATCTCGACGAATGCCCCGAAATCAGTGATACGTTGCACCTTGCCGAGGTAGGTCTTATTGAGTTCCGGACTTGCGGTTAGTTCTTCTATGATGGTGATCGCCTTCTGCGCGGCTGTTTCATCAGTGGATGCCACGTTGACGCGACCGTCGTCCTCAACGTTGATCTTTACCCCAGTGCGATCGATGATGCTACGGATCGTCTTGCCACCAGGTCCGATCACGTCTCGAATCTTGTCGACCGGGATCTGGATTGTCACAATGCGCGGTGCGTGGGTCGAGATCGACTCACGAGGGGTACTGATCGTAGCGGCCATCTTCTCTAATATTTCAAGCCGGCCGGCTCGTGCCTGTGCGAGGGCCTCGCGCATGATCTCGGTCGTGACGCCCGCAACCTTGATGTCCATCTGCAGTGCCGTGACCCCGTCTCGCGTTCCGGCGACCTTGAAGTCCATGTCGCCATAGTGATCCTCTGCGCCGGCGATGTCCGAAAGGACGGCGTGGCGCCCGGTCTTCTCATTGAGGATGAGTCCCATCGCGACCCCCGCCACCGGTACCTTCAAGGGCGCGCCAGCGTCCATGAGGGACAACGAGGCGCCGCAGACCGTTGCCATTGATGAGGAGCCGTTTGACTCGAGGATGTCCGACACGACGCGCATGGTGTACGGAAATTTGTCCTCGCTCGGAATCATCCTTGCAAGACTACGCTCGGCGAGGTTGCCGTGACCGATCTCGCGACGTCCCGGTCCTCGCAGAAACTTGACCTCTCCGACTGAGAACGGTGGAAAGTTGTAATGCAGCATGAACCGTTTTTTGGTCTCGCCCTCGATTCGCTCGACCTTTTGCTGGTCGTCGGCGGTGCCGAGGGTGGTGGTTACTAGCGCCTGCGTTTCGCCTCGGGTGAAAATGGCCGAGCCGTGCACTCGCGGGAGCACGCCGACTTCCGCCCAGATGTTCCTAATCTCGTCGAACTGTCGGCCGTCGAGACGCTGACCGCGCTCCAGCACCTCGTCACGAAGGATTTTCTCCTTGAGACTTTTGAAGATCTGCTTGGCGTCGCTCCGGCCGTCACCGTCGTCCTCGGGAAATGAGGCTAGGAGCTCGTCGAGAACTTGATCGACCTTGGCGTAGTTTTCGAGTTTGTCTGTGATCCGCATCGCGTCGGTCAGAGGCGCGAGCACCTTGGTTTCGATCCCGGACACGACGTCCGGATCGACTGTTCGTGTCGTCACTTCGCGCTTCGTCTTGCCGACGACTGACTTCATCTCGTCGATCGCCGCCACAATGTCACGGATGGCGGCGTGGCCCGCTTCGAGGGCGTCGAGCATCTCGTCTTCGGAGAGTTCATCGGACCCGGCCTCGACCATCGCGAGGGCATCGGCGCTGCCAGCCACGAGCAAATCGAGACGGCTCAGGCGCCGCTCGGCGTAGGTCGGGTTGATGACGAACCCGCCGTCGATGAGTCCGACACGCACCGCGGCCACGGTCTTCTGGAACGGGATGTTCGAGATCGACAGTGCGGCCGAGGCACCCGTGAGCGCCAGCACGTCAGGGTCGTTACTATCGTCGGCGGAAACCACCCAGGCGACGACCTGGGTCTCGTAGTTCCAGCCGGACGGAAACATGGGGCGGATCGGCCGATCGATCAGCCGGCTCGTGAGCACTTCTTTCTCGGGTGGCTTACCCTCGCGCTTGAAGAAGCCGCCGGGGATCCGCCCCGAGGCGTAGGTGTTCTCGCGGTAGTCCACGGTTAGAGGCAAGAAGTCGATACCTTGGCGCGGTGTCGGTGCGGCGCAGGCCGTGACTAAAACTACGGTGTCCGCGAACCGGACGACCACGGCACCGTCGGCTTGTTTCGCCAATTTTCCGGTTTCGATCGCGAGTGTTTCGCGGCCGACGTTTACTTGGGCCGTGTGCATAAAGTCTGCTCCCGTTAAAAAGGCCGGGTGATTGTGACGAGCGAATCGTAAGGTAGGAAGGGAGGATTACTGGCCTCGCCAGCCAATCGGCTCGTGCCTACTTGCGGATGCCGAGTCGCTTGATGAGATCCGCGTATCGCTCAGAGTCCTTGCCCTTGAGGTAGTCGAGGAGTCGTCGACGCTGTCCGACAAGCTTCAACAATCCGCGACGCGAATGGTGATCCTTGGCGTGGACCTTGAAGTGATCTGTCAGATACGTGATGCGCTCACTGAGAATGGCCACCTGTACTTCTGGCGAACCAGTATCGTCGCCGTGCGTCTGATACGAGTCGATGAGCTCAGACTTCTGTTCCTTGGCCAGCACCACGTGTAACTACCTCTTACTCCTTCGCTTATCCTTATTTAGCGTGAGGATCGATCCTACACTAGAACGATCGTCGGATGCAAAAAA
>Ga0310345_10002993_pt1 | contig 16457 bp, 19 predicted proteins | sample HC15DNA20500_MG_FD_204667 | JGI IMG/M metagenome (GOLD analysis project Ga0310345, IMG submission 204667) | Marine microbial communities from station ALOHA, North Pacific Subtropical Gyre - HC15-DNA-20-500_MG | ecosystem: Environmental > Aquatic > Marine > Oceanic | place: Pacific Ocean: North... | reverse complement strand
TGATCTCACGGATCAACATTTGGCCCATGCGGCCAGAGGCGCCGGTGACGGCAATGCCGGGGGTCTGTGTCATACTCGGTCTCCTGCGGTTCTGGCCGTGACTGGCAGGGCCGGTTTAGCCCGTCGCGGAGCGCTTGGCAAAGTGCAACCGAAGCCTTAGATGGGGGGCATGGCAAAGAACAAGTTTCATGAGGGCCCCGGCCCGTCGCAACGACAACTCCGCGTGGGCGAAACCGTCCGCCGCGCCTTGTCCGATGTCCTCGCACGCGGGGATGTGCATGACACCGATCTCAATCGGATGTCGATCACCGTGGGCGAGGTGCGCATCTCTCCCGACCTCAAGATCGCCACGGCCTATGTGCTGCCCTTGGGCGGGGAAGGTCAGGATGAGGTTCTCAAACTGCTGGCCCGCAACAAAAGCGAATTGCGCCGTCAGGTCGCCAAGAAACTGACGCTCAAGTTCTCGCCCGATCTGCGCTTTCAGTTGGACCAGACCTTTGACCGGATGGACGACACCCGCCGCATGTTGAACCAAGAGGTGGTGCGCCGCGATGCGGATGCCCCCGATGACGACGGTGCCGGTGACAGTGCCGACGGCGCGCCGGATCAGTGATCCGCGCGGGCCTGATCGCATTCGCGCTTCTGGCGCTGAAAGGCACGCCTGCGGACGCTGCCGAATGCCGCAACATTACCTTTGACGGCAGTTCCTACACGGTCTGTGAAGTCGATCTGGAGCGGGATGACCTGCGGCTCTTTCTCAACAATGAGGCGGGCGCGCCCTATGGGTTCTTCGGCTCGCTCGACGAGGCGTTGAAAGCGCAGGGGCTGCGGCTCGGTTTTGCCATGAACGCGGGCATGTACCACGAAGACCGCTCCCCGGTTGGGCATTACATCGAAGATGGAGTCGAGACGCGCGGCGTGATTGACAGTGCTGGCCCCGGCAATTTCGGCCTGCTGCCCAATGGGGTCTTTTGCCTGCGCAAGGGCCGCGCCGATGTGATCGAGACCAAGCGCTATCTCAAGGCCAAACCGAACTGCCGCTTTGCCACGCAATCGGGGCCGATGTTGGTGATCGACGGGGCGCTGCACCCGCGATTCCTGCCCGACAGCACTTCGCGCTATATCCGAAACGGGGTTGGCACCACGGCAGATGGCAAACGCGCGGTTTTCGCGATTTCCAACGATGTGGTCACCTTTCACGAATTCGCCCGGCTCTACCGGGATGAGTTGGACCTGCCTAACGCGCTGTATTTCGACGGCAATATCTCGCGCCTGCGCGCCCCCAGCCTGCGCCGCAGCGGGGCGGGCTTTACCACCTTGGGGCCGATCGTAGGCATCGTGACGCCCGCAAAGTGAGCTTTTCGGCGCATGAGGGCTGGGCAGCGCGGCGCGGCTCCGATAGAGGGCAGCACCACAAAAGCGAAGGGGCAAGACATGGCACGCAAACGCAAGGGTCGCGATATTTCCGGTTGGCTGGTGGTGGACAAGCCCGCGGGCCCCACCTCGACCGCCGTGGTCAACAAGGTCCGCTGGGCGCTGGAGGCCAAGAAGGCGGGCCACGCAGGCACGCTCGACCCCGAAGCGACCGGCGTTCTGGCCATCGCCTTGGGCGAAGCGACCAAGACCGTGCCCTATATCACCGACGCGCTCAAAGCCTATGAGTTCACCGTGCGGCTCGGCATCGCCACCAATACCGACGACGCCGAGGGCGAAGTCATCGGCACCTCTGACCTGCGCCCCGATGACGCCGCGATCAAGGATGCGCTGAACGGCTTTATCGGTGACATCCAGCAGGTGCCGCCGCAGTTCTCCGCCGTAAAGATCGACGGCCAACGCGCCTATAAACGCGCCCGCGACGGCGAAGAGATGGAGATCGCCGCCCGCCCCCTCTGGGTGGAAAGCCTGCTGCTGGTCGACCGCCCCGATGCCGATCATGTCACGCTTGAAATGGTCTGCGGCAAAGGCGGCTATGTCCGCTCCATCGCGCGCGATCTGGGGCAGAAGCTTGGCTGTCTCGGCCACGTCCGCGAATTGCGCCGCACATGGTCCGGCCCGTTCGAAGCGGCCAACGCCCTGACGCTGGCGCAGGTCGATGAGCTGGCCCGGACACCGGAACTCGACACCTATCTGTTGCCGCTGGCCGAAGGGCTGGCCGAGCTGCCCGAAGTCAAAGCCACCCCCGAAGGCGCCACCCGCCTGCGCAACGGCAACCCCGGCATGGTCATCGCCCATGACGTGGAATATGGCGATGAATGCTGGGCCTCGTTCGACGGGCAGCCTGTCGCCGTGGGCCGCTTCAAGGCGGGAGAGCTGCACCCCAGCCGGGTGTTCAACCTGTCGTCGGACGCGAATGAGGGCTGAATGGCCCTGATCACCCGCAGCCACACCAAGGGCGACGCACCTTCGACCGCGGTCTACTCGCCCTGCGAGCAATACCGCTACAGCCTCACGCGGATCTGGGACGCAGGCGCCCCGCAGGTGATGTTCGTGATGCTGAACCCCTCCACCGCGACCGAGGTGCAGAACGACCCGACGGTCGAGCGGTGCGAGCGTCGGGCGCGGGTACTAGGCTTTGGCGGCTTCCGGGTGACCAATATCTTCGCCTTCCGCGCCACCGATCCGCGCGACATGCGCGCCGCGCCCGATCCTATCGGCCCCGACAATGATGCCACGCTGGTCGAGGGGGCCGATTGGGCCGACCGCATCATCGCCGCTTGGGGCGTGCATGGCGCCCATCTCGACCGCGGTCTGGCCGTCGCCGCACGACTGGCTGAGGGGGAGAAACCGCTCTACCACCTCGGCCTCTCCAAAGCCGGGCATCCGCGCCATCCGCTGTACCTGCCCTACACCCAAGAGCCGGTTCTGTGGCAGCCCGAGCCCCCGGCGCGGGCAGGCATTCGTTAACCATTTCCCCGCTATTCCTTTGATTTTACAGCCACGACATGCCCTTTTGAAGCTGGGACGATGTGTGGGGCATCAAGCAATCAACGGGTGGAACTGCGGATGTTGTGGCTGGCTGGGGTAATGGGTCTGATGGCGGTCGGCGCCGTCACTTTCGTGGAAATCGAAACGCCGCCGGAGGACGCGTTGCCTGAGGGGGACAGCCCGGGCGGCGGCACCACCACGGTCGGAGATATCCTGTCGGGCAGCGATGACGGTGAGACGGTGGAGGGCGGCCCCGGCGACGACCAGCTTGGCGGCTACGGCGGGGAGGACCTGCTTCGTGGCGGCGGCGGGGATGATGACCTGCACGGCCACGGCGGCAATGACACGCTCCAAGGTGGCGCGGGCGGCGACATCCTGCATGGCAATGGCGGGGATGACGACCTCTTCGGCGGCGCGGGCAACGACAGCCTCTTCGGCCATAGCGACGACGACTTTCTCTATGGCGGGGCGGGCGATGATGCGCTCCAAGGCGCGGCGGGGGATGACCTGCTGGAGGGCGAAGCCGGAAACGATGCCCTGCAAGGCGGGCTTGGCGACGATGCGCTGCGCGGCGGCGCGGGCGTGGATACGCTCTTTGGCGGCTGGGGCGACGACACGCTCACCGGGGCGGATGACCTACAAAACCCCGATTTCCTGAACGGCGGCGGCGGCGACGACCTGATAATTGCGGGCGCCGGGGATGTGGTGACCTCGGGCGACGGCACCGATCAGATCGCCTTGGGGGACTGGATCGGCCAAGGCGGGGCGGCGCAGATCACGGACTACCACGCGGCGGACGATTCGCTGCTCTTTGTCTGGGACGACAGCAGCGCGGGCGGGGCGGAGCCACCGCTCTCCATCCTGCCCGACCCGGAGGATGCGGGCCAAACCCTCGTCCTGCTGGACGATATCATCGTCGCGCGGGTGGCGGGGGACAGCATCACGCTAGACGATATCGCGCTGATCCCGCTCTCTGCGGCCTTCGACCTCGGCCTCGCGGCCTAAGGCGGTCCGGAGCCCATGCGCAAATCACCCTTTGCCAAAGGCGGAAATTCCTCCTATACGCCCCCATCGCCTGCTGATTCCGTCAGCGGGTGATATCTCCATGGGCCTGCGCTGGACGACATCCCGGCCTGCGCCATCCATTTTAACTCTTTTCGAAAGGAGACCCCGATGTCGATCACTGCTGAAGAAAAAGCAAAAGTCATGAAAGAATTTGGCACCAAAGAAGGCGACACCGGTTCGCCCGAAGTTCAGGTTGCCATTCTGACCTCGCGCATCACCACGCTGACCGAGCACTTCAAGACCCACAAGAAAGACAACCACGGCCGCCGTGGTCTTTTGAAAATGGTCGCGACGCGCCGCAAGCTGCTGGATTACGTTAAGGCCAAAGACGAGTCCCGCTATCAGGACCTGATCAAACGCCTCGGCCTGCGCCGCTAATCGCGCGCAAGCCGCCGGAAGTTCCGGTGACAGGACGACCAAAACCTCCCGGCCCCTGCCGGGAGGTTTTTTGTTGCGCGCAGACCGGGGCGCGCTGCGGCGGAAAGAACCCGCCGCTTATGGCCCCGAGGCGATAGAACGCTTCCCATTTGCCATGAAAACATGTATGCCCGCGCAATCTGAAATCCGGCGCCCGGACTCCAGCGCCTGAAAAAGAAGATACCGGAGTCAGGGGCAATACGGCCCCTATGCAATGGCCAATGGGCCAAAAAGGAAACGTAGATGTTTAATGTAACGAAAAAATCGATCCAGTGGGGCGAAGAGACGCTGACACTGGAAACCGGTAAGGTTGCCCGTCAGGCGGACGGGTCGGTGATTGCCACGCTGGGCGAGACCAGCGTCATGGCCAACGTGACGTATGCACGTCAGCAAAAGCCCGGGCAGGATTTCTTCCCCCTGACCGTGCACTACCAAGAGAAATACTATGCCGCCGGTAAAGTACCGGGTGGCTTCTTCAAGCGTGAGGCCCGCCCCACCGAGAAGGAAACACTGACCGCGCGTCTGATCGACCGTCCGATCCGCCCGCTCTTCGTCCCCGGCTTCAAAAACGAAGTTCTGGTGATGTGCACCGTGCTGAGCCACGATCTGGTCAACGACCCCGACATGGTCGCCATGATCGCCGCCTCCGCCGCGCTGACACTCTCGGGCGCGCCCTTCATGGGTCCGATCGCGGGCTGCCGTGTGGGCTATGAGGGTGGCGACTATGTGCTGAACCCCACCATCGACGACATGCAAGACCTGCGCACCAACCCCGACCAGCGCCTCGACCTCGTGGTCGCGGGCACCAAGGACGCAGTGATGATGGTCGAATCCGAAGCCTATGAGCTGTCGGAAGAGGAAATGCTGGGCGCCGTGAAATTCGCGCATGAGCAGATCCAGCCGGTCATCGACCTGATCATCGATCTGGCCGAGGAAGCCGCGAAGGAGCCTTTCGACTTCCAGCCCGAAGACTATTCCGATCTGTCGGCTGCCGTGAAAGCCGCTGGCGAAGACGAAATGCGTGCCGCTTTCGCGATCGTGGACAAGCAAGAGCGCACCGCCGCCGTTGCTGCTGCCCGTGAGACGATCAAGAGCAAGCTCACCGAAGAGCAGCTTGAGGACAAGAACCTCAGCTCCGCAATGAAGGGCCTTGAGGCCAGCATCCTGCGCGGCGACGTGGTGAAAACCGGCAAGCGTATCGACGGCCGTCGCACCGACGAGATCCGCGACATCGTGGCCGAAACCGGCATCCTGCCGCGGACCCACGGCTCGGCGCTTTTCACCCGTGGTGAGACGCAGGGCCTCGTGGTGACCACGCTCGGCACCGGCGACGATGAGCAGTTCATCGACGCGCTGCACGGTAACTTCAAATCGAACTTCCTGCTGCACTACAACTTCCCGCCCTACTCGGTCGGCGAAGTGGGTCGCGTGGGCCCTCCCGGACGCCGCGAAGTCGGCCACGGCAAGCTCGCATGGCGCGCCCTGCAGGCGGTTCTGCCCGCGGCAACAGACTTCCCCTACACCATCCGTCTCGTCTCCGAGATCACCGAATCCAACGGCTCCTCGTCGATGGCATCGGTCTGCGGTGGCTCCTTGTCCATGATGGACGCGGGCGTGCCGCTGAAATCGGCCGTGGCCGGTGTGGCGATGGGTCTGATCCTCGAAGATGACGGCTCCTACGCGATCCTGTCGGACATCCTGGGTGACGAAGACCACCTCGGCGACATGGACTTCAAGGTTGCGGGCACCGAAGCCGGTATCACCTCGCTGCAGATGGACATCAAGGTCGCAGGCATCACGCCCGAGATCATGGAGAAAGCCCTGGCCCAGGCCAAAGAAGGCCGTATCCACATCCTCGGCGAGATGAACAAGGCGATCTCGGGCGCCGCGGACTTCTCCGTCCACGCCCCGCGTATCGAGACCATGCAAATCCCGACCGACAAGATCCGCGAAGTGATCGGCTCGGGCGGCAAGGTCATCCGTGAGATCGTCGAGGTTTCCGGCGCCAAGGTCGACATCAACGACGAAGGCACCATCAAGATCGCCAGCCCCAACGGCGAAGCGATCAAGAAAGCCTATGACATGATCTATTCGATCGTGGCCGAGCCCGAAGAAGGTGCCATCTACACCGGCACCGTTGTGAAAATCGTCGATTTCGGCGCCTTCGTGAACTTCTTCGGCAAGCGCGACGGTCTGGTGCATGTCTCCCAGATCGAAAACCGCCGCCTGAACCACCCTTCGGACGTTCTGAAGGAAGGCCAGGAAGTGAAAGTCAAGCTTCTGGGCTTCGACGATCGCGGCAAGGTGCGCCTGTCGATGAAAGTCGTCGATCAGGAGACTGGCGAAGAGATCACTGCCGAGAAGAAAGAAGCGGCAGAAGGTTAATCAAAAACTGCTGCGGACCCTCACCGGGGGTCCGCAGCTTCCCCTTGGGGCAGTACGAGACATGCGCGCAGAAAATCTGGTCACGATTTGCATCACCATGGGGCTGCGCCCCGATGTCTTGCAACAAACACTCGAAAGCCTCGGCCCGGAGCTGCGCAAGCTGCCGATCATTGGCATCAACGACTTCGGCGATGCCGAAACCAGCGCGGTCTTCGACCGGCTCTGCCCTCATGGGCAGCGCATCGATCTGGGCAAACAGGTCGGCCACCACCCCGCCGTCGACGCCATGTATGCCAAGGTGCGCACGCCTTATGTCTTTCACATGGAAGACGATTGGGAGTTCACCCGCCACGATTTTTTAGATGACGCCCTGCGCCTGCTAGAGGCCCATCCCGATGTCTCTTCGGTCTGTTTCCGCGACACTGATAACTTCTTCATCGAAGATGCGGCTCGCGCCCAGATCGTCACCGAAGAATGCGCCGGCATCCCCTATGCGCGGATGGATGCGCTCAGCCCCAAATGGTACGGCTATACTTTTAATCCGCATCTGGCCCCGATTTCCCTTTGGAAAGAGGTCGGCGGCTTCAGCGGTTTCAAACGCGAAAGCCACATCTCGCGCCAATTGCGCAAACAGGGTAAATTCACCGCTTTCCTGAAACCCGGCGCTTGCCAGCACATTGGGTTTGTCAGCGTCGCCCACAAACCGCCCTCCGCCTTCAAACGGTTCAAGAACTGGCTGCGCGGGCGGCCCACCCCCAAAGTTTAACCCGTATAAGCCTGTCATCGCCCCGCGCGCCGCAGGAATGAGGTCATAACGATGCCACAGCGCCCGAAGGGATTCGTCATCAATCTGGCCGCCTCCCCCCAGCGACTGGACAGTGCGAAGGCCGAACTGGACACCGCACAGATCGAAGCCGTCCGCGTGGATGCCTTCGACGGGCGCGAGATCGATCTGGCCCAATTCGCCCCCTATGACGATCGCAAAGCCCGACGTTTCATGGGCCGGTCGATGACCCAAGGCGAGGTCGGCTGCTACGTCTCGCACCAACGCGCCGCCGCCGCCTTCCTAGAGAGCGGCGATGAACTTGGTTTCGTCTTCGAAGATGACATCGCCCTGGAACCCACATTCAGAACCGTCGTGCCAGAGCTGATAGAATGGCTGCGCCCCCGCACCGATTGGCACTGTGTAAATCTGGGCGCGACACGCCTGAAAATCACCAGCCCCATGGCCAAAGTCGCAGGCGTGCCGCTGCTCCGCGCCCATTACTTTCCGATGCTCGCCCACGCGCTGATCTGGAACCGTGCCGGGGCCGAGGCCTTCCTCGCCGCCTCCGAACCTATCTTCTGCCCTGCGGATAACATGCTCAGACAGGTGCTGACGCGCTCCGACATGGGGCTTGCCACAGCCCAAAGCCTCGTCACGGCGGGCCGGTTCGACAGTGACATTTCCGCTCGTTCTGGAGGAAACAGAGGGCAATTCCGGCGTTCCCCCCTCTATGGCCTGCGCAAACAGCGTAGGTTGCTGCATGAAAAAGCGATGGCCTTCGCCCATAAGCTTAGCCATCGCTAAGGGCAGGTCAGCCCGGCAGCTGCGCTTTGCGCAAATAGGGCAACACCGTCTCAAACGCCCCGAACTTCGCCTTGGCGTCCTCATCCGACACCGTCGCGGGGATGATCACATCCTCACCCACCTGCCAATCCGCAGGCGTCGCCACAGCGTTCTTCGCCGCCGTCTGCAACCCGTCCAAAGCCCGCAGAACCTCTGCAAAGTTCCGGCCCACGTTCATCGGATAGGTCATGCTCAGCTTCAACTGCTTATCCGGCCCGATGATGAAAACCGATCGCACCGTGGCGCTGTCATTAGGCGTGCGGCCATCGGGCAAATAGGCTTCGGCGGGCAGCATATCAAAGGCTTTCGACACCTCCAGCCCCGCATCCGCGATGATCGGGAAACCGGCCTCGGCCCCTGCAACCTTCTCGATATCGCCCTTCCACTTCTTATGCTCTTCAACACCGTCGACACTGACGCCAATCACTTTGGTGCCGCGCTTTTCCCATTCCTCGGAAAGCAGCGCCACGGCGCCGAACTCGGTGGTGCAAACAGGGGTGAAATCCTTGGGATGGGAGAACAGGATCGCCCAATTGTCACCGACGAAGTCATGCAGGGAAAAACTGCCCTGATCGGTTTCGACTGTAAGATCGGGAATAGTGTCGTTGATACGCAAGCCCATGATATCCTCCGGGTCAATCTGTGAACAGATAGGTCAGAGGTAATCGCAAACCCCACCGGTTTCACCCCCCGATCGCCACAAAGCCCAACTTCACCGCAGCGCCACGGCCCCTTCCCCTTCATCCTTTCTCAAATACCAATCCCGCCCCCACCTCACGGCGCAAGGCCGGGCACGGAGCGCAGCTCAGAAAGGCGCCTTGGCCCGCACCTTCGTCGATGCGCCACCCTGCGGATGATTGAACCGCAATTCCTCGCTATGCAGCATCAACCGCGGAAAATCCCGCGCGGGCCCCGTGGCATAGAAAGGGTCGCCCAAAATCGGATGCCCAAGCGCCAGCATATGCACGCGCAGCTGATGGCTGCGCCCGGTCTTGGGGAAAAGCCGAAGGCGGGCAGTCTCCCCATCGTTCTTGACCATCTTCCAATCGGTCTGCGCAGGCTTGCCAGTCTCATGGCAGACCATCTGCCGGGGGCGGTTGGGCCAATCGACGATCAGCGGCAGATCGACACTGCCGGATTTCTCCGCAGGCACGCCCCAGACCCGCGCGACATAGGTCTTGCGGGTCATGCGCTTTTCGAACTGCAACCCAAGGTGACGCTGCGCATGGGGCGTCAGGGCAAAGATCATCACGCCCGAGGTGTCGCGATCGAGCCGGTGCACCAGCAGCGCTTGGGGAAAGACCGCCTGCACCCGCGTGATCAGGCAATCGGCCAGATGTTCGCCCTTGCCCGGCACGCTGAGCAGCCCTGAAGGTTTGTCGACCAGCAGAACTTCGGCATCTTCATGCAGAATGACCAATGGGTCCTGCGGCGGGTTATATTCGCTATCCATGGCTCCCCCTCGCAGATGCAGCCCCGCGGATCAAGCGGGGGCGATGCCGTCAGGCGACGGCGGCGAAACTATCCTTGAGGATCGCGCTCAGCGCATCGGCATCCGCTTGCGTGAAGGCGTTTGGCTGGTCGCTGTCGATGTCAAAAACCCCCAGCAACTCCCCCGCGCCGCTCCAGACCGGCAGAACCAATTCCGAACGTGTCGAGGAGGCGCAGGCGATATGGCCCGGAAAGGCGTCGACATCCTCGACCAATTGCACCTCGCCCGTACGCGCCGCGGCCCCGCAGACCCCGCGCGAAAAGGGGATTACGAGGCAGCCGTGCCCGCCCTGATAGGGGCCGATCTTCAACAAGTCGGGCGCGGTCACCCGGTAAAAGCCGGTCCAGTCAAAGCGGTCATCCGCGTGATGCACCTCGCAGGCGATGGTGGCCATCAGGGCCACGGCATCGTCTTCGCCCTCGGTCAGGGCGGCGATGGTTTTGGCAAGGGTTTGGTAGTCGACGGTCATGGCGATACTCTTATTGCAGACGGAAAAAGGGAGGCAGGCCGCCCCCTGCAATAGGTTAAATGGCCCGAGAGCTCAGGGGCGTTCGATCGCGATGGCCGTGCCCTCGCCGCCGCCAATGCAGATCGCCGCGACACCGCGTTTCAGCCCGCGTTTTTCCAGCGCATTCAGCAGGGTCACCATGATCCGCGCGCCCGAGGCACCGATGGGATGGCCAAGCGCGCAGGCGCCGCCGTTGACGTTCACGATATCATGGGAGAGGTCCATCTCATGCATGAAAGCCAGCGGCACGACGGCGAAGGCTTCGTTGACCTCCCACAGATCGACATCCTCTTTCTTCCAGCCGATCCGCTCCAGCAGTTTCTGTGCCGCGGGGACGGGTGCCGTGGTGAACAGCCCCGGCGCTTGGGCATGACTGGCGTGGCCGACGATGCGGGCGCGGATGGTCTGGCCGCGGGTCTTGGCAGTCTCCTCATCCGCCAGCACCAGCGCCGCCGCCCCATCGGAAATCGACGAGGAATTCGCCGCCGTCACCGTGCCGCCCTCGCGGAAGGCCGGTTTTAGCTGGGGGATCTTTTCGGGCCGGGCGCTGGCAGGCTGTTCGTCGGCGCTGACCGTGGTGCTGCCGCGGCGCGACCTCACCTCGACCGGGGCGATCTCATCTTCAAAGGCACCGCCCTCCTGCGCCTCGATGGCGCGCGACAGCGAGGCCAGCGCATAGTCGTCCTGCGTCTCGCGGGTGAACTGGAAGCGTTCGGCGCAATCCTCGGCAAAGGTGCCCATCAGGCGGCCCTTGTCATAGGCGTCTTCCAACCCGTCGAGGAACATGTGGTCGATCACCTGCCCATGCCCCAGCCGCGCGCCGCCGCGCATCTTGGGCAGAACATAGGGCGCGTTGGTCATGCTCTCCATGCCACCCGCGACCATCACATCGGTCTGGCCAAGCGCGATCTGGTCAAAGGCCATCATCGCCGCCTTCATGCCCGAGCCGCACATTTTGTTCAGCGTCGTGGCGGGCACCTCTTCGCTCAGACCGGCCTTGAACCCGGCCTGCCGCGCGGGGGCTTGGCCCTGGCCTGCGGGCAGAACGCAGCCCATCAGCACCTCTTGCACCTCGGCAGGATCCGTCTTGCCCAAGGCCGCCTTGATCGCGCTGCCGCCCAATTCCGCGGCGGTCAGCCCCTCAAAGGCCCCCTGAAAACCGCCCATCGGGGTTCTGGCTGCACCGGTTATCACGACATTGCGCATCACGTTCTCCTAGAGTTGCACCGCATACCAGTTGGTAAGGTTTTACGGTTAATCACGTCTCGAACTTCAAAGTCTCGGGGCATGTCTATGGAAGTTTCCGCCAAAACAGAAGACCGCTTTTGCGTGGTCAGCGTGCTGCATGACCGGATCGACGCCGCCGCGGCGCTGGAGTTCAAGGATGCGCTGCGCCGCGCCGCGGCCCATGCGCCGCCGGTGGTGATCCTTGATTTGCACCGGGTCAATTTCATTGATTCCAGCGGTTTGGGCGCGATCGTGGCGGCGATGAAACATCTGGCGCCGCAGCGCGCGCTGGTGCTGGCCGGGCTGACCCCGGCGGTGGAAAAGGTCTTTACCCTCACCCGGATGGATAGGGTCTTTGGCATCTTCCACACGCTTGACGCCGCCCTTACCGCGCATCGAGAATAGCGCCATGCGGCTCTCCGCCGCGCGGTCCGCGCTCTGCCCGTTCGAGATCACCGTTTACAGCGGCCCGCAGGCCGCGCGGGAGGCGCTCACGCTTTTGCTGGACGCGCTCTCCTGCCTTTCGCTCGGGGCCGAGGAGGTCTGCGTGGTGCGTTTGGTGGTCGCCGAAATGCTGAACAATATCGTCGAACACGCCTACCCCGACCCGCACCACCCCGGCCCCATCCATATCGCCTGCCATCACGCGCCCGACGGCCTGCACCTTGCCGTGTCGGACGAAGGGCTGCCGATGCCCGACCTGCAAGCGCCCTTGGGCCTGCCGCAAGAGATCGACCGCCCGGTTTGCGACCTGCCCGAAGGCGGCTTTGGCTGGTTCCTGATCCGCGATCTGGCGAAAGACCTGACCTATCGCCGCTTGGCGCAAGAGAACCGGATCGACCTGCGGCTCCCGGTTGGGTTACCGCCGCGTTAACACCTACGGCAGCGCGTCCCGCATATTTCCCAATACGGCCCCGCTGGGATCACAATTGTGCCTTGGTTGCCGGTCATAAACGGGGCTGTAGCTGCATATGGCTTCCCTCGGTGCCGTGTTTAATAGCCCCCACCCAGTACGCGGTGCCGAGGAACTTTCCCCCGCATTGGCAGAACCGAGATCTCCGTCTAGGGTCACGCTGACGTAATTCAGCGAGGGGCAGCACATGCGCGATTTTCACCTTCCCGGCCGGTCACCGGTCTTGGCCACCAACGGCATCTGCGCCACATCGCATCCGCTGGCCGCGCGGGCGGCGGTCGATATACTTGCGCGGGGCGGCAACGCGATGGACGCGGCCATCGCCGGGGCGGTGTTGCTCGGCATTTGCGAGCCGCAGATGACCGGGATCGGCGGCGACTGTTTCGTGCTCTACTCCCCGGCGGGGAGCGAGGAGGTCCATGCCCTCAACGGGTCCGGCTGCGCGCCAGCGGCGCTGGATTCCGCGAAATTGCGGGACAAGGGCGAAAAGACGGTGCCGCTCCGCTCGGCGGATGCCGTGACGATCCCTACGGCCATCGACGCCTTCTGCCACCTCTCCGAAAGCACCGGCAAACTGGGGTTGGACGCCCTGCTCGCCCCTGCGATCCACTACGCCGAGGCGGGGGTGCCCGTCGCCCCGCGCGTGGCCTTTGACTGGGCCACCGATGGCGGCACCCTTCAGGGGCGCGCGCGGGATCACTTCCTCATCAACGGAAAAACGCCCCGCACCGGCGACATCTTCCGCGCGCCGGGACAGGCCGAAGTGCTGCGCCGCGTGGCCGCGCAGGGCCGCGATGCCTTCTACACCGGAGAGATCGCCGAGGACATGATCGCCACCCTGCAAGCCGCAGGCGGCAGCCACAGCGCCGAGGATTTCGCCAAGGCCCGCGCCGAGGTCACGACGCCCGTGTCCGGCCAGTACAAAGACCTCGAAGTGGTCGAACATCCGCCCAACGGCCAAGGGGCGACCGCCCTGTTGCTGATGAATATCCTCGATCACTTCGACATCGCCGGGATGGACCCGCTGGGGGCCGAGCGGCTGCATATCGAAGCCGAGGCGACCAAGCTGGCCTATGACGCGCGCAACCGCTTTTTGGCCGACCCGGACCACACCACGCGGCTTGAGCACATGCTGGCGCCTGAGACCGCCCGCGCCCTTGCGGCCCTGATCGACCCCAAACGCGCCATGGCCGCCGCCGCCCCGATCAGCGAGGCGGTGCATAAAGACACGATCTATATCACCGTGGTCGACGGCGACGGCATGTCGGTCTCGCTCATCTATTCGATCTTCCACGGCTTCGGTTCTGGCATCGCCTCGGACAAGTTCGGCATCCTGCTGCAAAACCGTGGCGCGGGTTTCACATTGGAGGAAGGCCACCCGAATGAGCTGAAAGGCGGCAAACGCCCGATGCATACGATCATCCCCGGCATGATCCGCGAGAATGGCCGGGTGACCATGCCCTTTGGCGTGATGGGCGGGGCCTATCAGCCCTGCGGCCATGCGCGCTTTGCCTCGAACCTCACCGATTTCGACATGGATGTGCAAAGCGCCATCGACGCACCCCGCGCCTTTGCCGATGGGCAGGTGATGAAGGTCGAACGCGGCTTTGGCGACGACGTGCGCCAAAGCTTGAGCGATCTGGGTCATAGGGTCGAAGTGCCCGAAACGGCGATCGGCGGGGCGCAGGCGATCCGCATCCGCGAAGATGGCGTGCTGGAAGGCGCGAGCGATCCGCGCAAGGACGGCTGCGCTTTGGGCTATTGATGAAACGCTTGGGCGGGCGGCAAACGGCCCGCCGGGCTTAGTTCATCTGGAAATGCAGCGGATAGGCACCATCGGTGAAGGGGCCGAACAGATCGGGGATATCGGGGTGGTCCACAGGCTCCCCCGAATAATCGGCCACGAGGTTCTGCTCGGACACATAGGCCACATAGTAGCTCTGATCGTTCTCGGCCAAGAGATGATAGAATGGCTGATCTTTCACCGGCCGGTTCTCTTCGGGAATCGCCTCATACCATTCTTCGGTGTTGGCGAATTCCGGGTCGACGTCAAAAATCACGCCCCGAAAGGGATGCTTCTTGTGACGGACAATCTGCCCGAGGTGATATTTTGCGCGTGTTCGTATCATAACATGCTGCCCCTACCCCTCGACGGTAGCCCTTTCAAGGGGCTTTTGTCCAATCACAGCGGCTCTGCACGGGGAAACAGACTGTGAACGCCGCGCCGACAGTGGGTTTGCGGCAGCCCACCGCCCGGGGGCGCAACTGCTTTGCCAGCCTCCTGCGAAATACCGCCTGCGCGGGGCTTCGCAGTCAGCGCAATACCGCCCAGCCCGCCGCGCATTTTCCCAATTTAGTGATGTGATGGTGAGGGTGAATCGGTTAAACTCCTTCGAAAAAACGTCCCCTAACAAAAACGAGAGGCGAGAGGCAGATGAGCAAGCATTTTTGCGCAATGATGATCGTACTGCTGGTGGCATCCTGCGGCAGCGGGCCTCAAACGGCCCCACGTGATCTGGATAACGCCTGCACGATCCTGAAAGATCACCCCGACTACCTGCGCGCATTCCGCGCGACCGAGCGGAAATGGGGTGTCCCCATCCACGTTCAAATGGCCACCATCCACCAAGAGAGCAAATTCGTGGCGGATGCCCGGACGCCGTTCAAATATGTGCTGGGGGTGATCCCGATGGGCCGCCAATCCAGCGCCTTTGGCTATTCCCAGGCTTTGGACGCGACATGGGATGAGTATCTGGAATCCGAGGGCCGCTGGCGCGCCAAACGCGACCGGATTCGCGACGCGAGCGATTTCATGGGCTGGTACATGAACCTGACGCGGGAGCGGAACGGCGTCTCGCTGCATGACGCCCGCAACCAATACCTCGCCTATCACGAGGGCCACACCGGTTTTGCCCGCAAGAGCTACAACAGCAAGGCGTGGCTGGTCGGGGTCGCGGGCAAGGTCGATTCCCGCGCCAAACTCTATCAACGGCAGATCGCCGGTTGCCGTCTGGGCCGCTGGTAAACCCGCCCTACTCCAATGCAAAACGCCCCGGCCTGATCCGCCGGGGCGTTTTTTTTGTTTCTAAAGGTCCGCTTAGCGTCTGCCGCCTGCCCGTGCGCCCGCGGTGTCGAACAGGCTGTTAGAGATATTGCCCCCCACCTGCATGTCACCCAGCACAACGGTCGTGGCGCTGCCGTTGCCATCATTGATGATCCACTGACGCAGCTGCACCGGATTGCCTGTGAACTTCATCTGGATGTTGCCATACTGCGGGTTGGCGGGGTCTTGGGCCGTGACCGTGGTGGCGGTGCCGTCATAGCTGTGGCCTGTCACCATCTTGGCGCGGCCCAGATTGACGTTGTCGGCCAAGATGATCGACAGCGGTGTTCGCGCCAGCGGATAGGTCTCAGCCGGTTGGTTCGACTTCTTGTCGTAGATCACGACCGTATTCGCCCCCGCGACAACCAGCCCGGAATCCGGCGCGTTATATTCGAAACGTACCTTGCCGGGGCGTTTGATATAGATCGTGCCCGTGCTGATCGACCCGTCGTCGTTGATCTGGGTAAAGTCGCCCTCGGCGGTGCGAAGCTGGTTCAGATAGCCCGAAATCTCATTCAGCGACAGTTGCTGCGCCGCCGCCGCGAGGGGGGCCGATACGGCCAGTCCAACCGCCAGAATCGCAGAAGTAAGTTTACGCATGTTGTTCGTCCTGTGTTGCCTCACGTTCTGACATAGGGCGGGCGGGCGTGATATTCGATATCAGGGCGCGGTTTTTCGCTATCGCCCGCCCTGCCCCATAAAAAAACACCGCCGGGAGGGTGGCCCGGCGGTGTTTCTGATTGTCGTCCCCGAGAGGGGGGGAGAAGTCGCCCTATGCCTGTTCCGGCACCAGAATCTCACGCTTGCCAACGT
>Ga0310345_10002990_pt1 | contig 16470 bp, 20 predicted proteins | sample HC15DNA20500_MG_FD_204667 | JGI IMG/M metagenome (GOLD analysis project Ga0310345, IMG submission 204667) | Marine microbial communities from station ALOHA, North Pacific Subtropical Gyre - HC15-DNA-20-500_MG | ecosystem: Environmental > Aquatic > Marine > Oceanic | place: Pacific Ocean: North... | reverse complement strand
AGCTCGCGCCCGCAGCCTCGAGGTCCGCGACCAGGTCAAGCTCGCCGGCCCGGAGCCGCCGCTCCGCGTCCTCCACGGTCGTGGATTCCACCAGCTCGATCGCGGGCAGTGCCTGGAGCGAGTCGAGCAGCTCTTGATGAGCCTCGGGCACGCCGTGCACCGCGACCCGCGAGCGCCCCCGCTCGGCGAGCCCCTCGACCACGGTGAGCGCGGTGAAGAGCCCCCACAGCAGGAGCGGATACAGGAAGACCGGGATCAGGATGCTGTTCACGACGATGCTCCGCTCGCGCACTGCCGAGCGGAGCTCGCGCCCGAGGAGGATCAGTACCGGGGACTCGGCCACGCTCGGCCGCACCCTGCGCGCCGGAGGGTCAGGTGGGCTGCCCGCCGGGCGGCTCGCGGCAGACCCGGAAGACCAGCCAGGAGTCGCGTGGAACGCCGGGAACCAAGTTGCGTTCGTATCCGAGATTGGGCTTCACGACAAGCAGCCGTTCCTCGCCGACCCGCATCCGCTCGATCCCTTCCATGAAGCCGTCCACCATGAAGTCCTCGCCGACGGTGACCCGGAAGGGCGTCTCGGCGAAGGCGGTGTCGAAGGCAGTGCCATCGACGAGCCAGCCCCGGTAGGCGACCGTGATGCGCTCCCCCGCGCGCGCCGGCTCTCCACTCCCCTCCTCCAAGACCCGGATGTAGAGCCCACTCTCAGTGCGCTCCATCTGCGAGAGGTCCACACCGAGCTCGGGGGCGAACTGCGAGGGCGGCTCGGGCTCCTCTTCGCCGCGGCATCCCGCCAGCGGCACGACGAGCGCGAGCAGTAACCGCGCCGGCCAGGGCCGGGGGTGGAAGTGGACGTGCACGCTGCCCTCCTCGTGGAAACGGACCCGAAGGTAGAGGGCTCACGCCGTCTCGTCGAGCATCCTCCGCACTTCCCGTAATGGACCTGCCCCGCCCACGTGGCCAGCACCTCGCGCTTGGGCAGCCGGTAGAAGGTGTTGTTCACTTCGACGCTGTCGAACTGGCGCGCGTAGTACGCGAGCATGTGGCCGCTCTTCATGTCACTAGGGTAGAAGCTTCCCTTCCACTCCGGATACGACCACCCGCTGGTGCCGACGTGAACCGCCATCAGCCGGACGCGCCACTGCGCGCGCGCTCGTTCCGGGGCACGGCGGCGCCCCGCCGAGTCGTGCTCCACTCCCGCAGCCGTGGCGCTCCTCCGCGAAAGGAGTAAGCCTCGAACCCCACCCGCTGCATCAGCTCAGCAAGATGGGCGGTCTGGACCCCGTGCTCGCAATAGACGATATAGGTCCGGTCGCGCGACAGCTCCTTCATGCGAGCCGCCACCTCGTGCGGGGCGCACAGCTCGGCACCCGGATAGTGCCAGGCGCGATACTGGTGCGCGGGCCGGCAGTCGAGCACGACCGCCCCCTCGGGGACGTCGTCGATGAACAGATAGGGCTCGACCAGAGCGGCCGGGGACAGGGCACGCAGGTCGAGGACCCGGCGCTCGTGGACCGCCTTCTCGAGGACGGTGGGATCCAGCCCCCTCTCCTGGGCGGCCACCCGCTCTGGGGAGCTGTGCGTGACCGGCTTGTCGTGTCCGATCGCGCAGTACTCGCGCACGCGGGCCGAGAGCGCCGCGGTGCCGACCGCCTCCGCGCGCTCGATGATCCAGGCCTTGTCGAAGCCGAGCAGCGGCCGGAACACCGGGAGCGTGGCGGCCGCTTCGATCGCGCGTAGGTTGCCGAGCGTCTGCGAGGAGACCTGCCCGATCGCCTCGCCGGTCACGATCGCCTCGGCCGCGAGCTCGGCGGCGATCCGCTCGGCGGCACGGTACATCTGGCGCTTGAGCACCAACTGCCAGTAGCGGGGCTCCGAGCGCGCGCGTAGCTCGTCCACGACCGGACCGAAGTCGACCACGTGCAGCCGGGGCCGGTCGCCGTAGCTCCAGTCCTCCGCGAGCACCTTGGTGATCGACGCCACCATCCGCTCGTACGCGTCCCCGGCGAGATTGCAGAACACGTAATCGAGCGAGACGCCGCGCCTGAGCACGAGCCAGGCCGCGACCGCCGAGTCGAAGCCGCCCGAGATGAGGCACACCGCCTTCCCCTGGGTGCAGAGCGGCAGTCCGCCCGCGCCGTCCTGGCGGCCGCTGAACAGAAAGGCCTCGTCGTCACGCACCTCGACCGAGACGGTCACCGCTGGTGAGGAGAGGTCTACCGCGGCGTAGGGGTTGAGCGCCGCCCCCAGCCGCACGCAGACGTCGCGCGAGCGGAAGGGGTGGCGACCGGCGCGGCGCGCATCGACCGCGAAGGTAGGATGGCTCGCCACCAGCTCCCGGTACAGTTCGTGCCCCACCTCGACGATCCGGTCGAGGTCGGCCGGGATGCGCGCGTCTACGTGCGAGACCGAGCTGATCCCGAACACCAACGCGATGCGCTCCGCGGCCGCGGGGTGATCGGCCTCGACGTGGATCCGGTCCCACCGGTTGCGGACGGCGTGGGCTCCCCCGAGCCCGGCGAGGGCGTCGTCCAGATTTGCGACCAGACGGTCCTGGAAGCGCCGGCGGGTGCGGCGGGACTTGGTGGTGACCTCGGGGGCGAGGCGGACGAGGTAGAGCCTCATGCCCCATTGTAGCAGGCGGGGCGGCCCCGGGTGAGGGGTCCGCCCCGGCGCGGGCGCTCAGCCGTGCTTGCGGATGGCCCACACCAGCTGCTGCTTGCTCATGCTGCTCCGGCCCTCGATGTCGAGCTGCTTGGCACGGTTGTAGAGCTCCTGCTTGGAGCGGTCCTCGAACGAGCGGTTCGGGTTCCCTGCACCGGACGTGGACTTCTGTCCGGACTTGGTGCGCCCCTCCTCCCGCCGCTGCTTCTTCACCGTGCGCGCGGCGATCTCCTCCGCACGCTCCGTCGAGCGGCCCCGCTCCTTCGCGCTGTCCTTAAGATGTGCTCGTACTGGCGGTCGTCCTTGTTGCTCCAGGATCTCTGTGGCATGCCCCCTCCCGTGCTGGCCGCACGGTTCGCGTCTCCCTCGATCTGTGCCGGCGGGGCGCGGCGCCCGCGGCACGCACGTCAGGAACGCAACGCGCATGCCCCTCCGGAGGGAGCGTACACCGCCCAGGTGTGGTCCGGCGCCCCAGCCTGTCCGCGACGTCAGCGCCCGAGCAGCATGATCACGCCCATGGACGCTCCGATCGCCACCACGGCCCAGCGCAGCGTGCCATGATCGACCTTCTGGATTAGGTAACCCGCCCACCAACCGCCGATGGTTGAGCCGATCAGCATGATCACGGCGACCGGCCAGACGATCACCCCGCTCACCACGAACCAGAGCGAGGCGATCCCCTTGATCCCGATCACCAGCAGGTTCTTGAGCGCGTTCGCGTCGTGCAGATCCGCCACCCCGAGCATGCCCAAGGTGATCAGGACCAGGATGCCGATCCCCGCGCCGAAGTAGCCCCCGTAGACCGCGACCAGGAACATCACCGTCAACGAGGCGCCGAGCCGCCGCATGCCGGGAGCCAGGTGGGGGAGATGGCGCCGGAGGAGCGGGTCCGCCGCTACCAGCCCCGTGGACCCGATCACCATCCACGGGGCGATCACCGTGAACCAGGTCGGGGGCAGCCAGAGGAGGAGCGCGGCGCCAGCGGCCCCCCCGAGGAAGGCGGGCACCCAGAGCAGCTGCCATCCCACCTGTCCACGGATGCGCGCGCGGTAGCTCCACGCCCCGCCCGCGGAGCCGGCCAGCAGCCCGAGCGTGTTGGTCGCGTTCGCGATCTGGTCGGGGAGCCCGACCCAGATCAGGATCGGGAAGGAGAGGGTGGTGCCGCCGCCTGCGATGGTGTTGCCCGCGCCGGCCAGCAGGCCGGCGGCCATGACCGCGGCCAGATGAAGGGGATCGGCGAGGTATTCCACGGGCCGGGAAGCTCGTGGGGTCTCGATGCCGGGACAATGGCGAGAGGTAACGAGCCGCGTCCGACTTGTACGGACAACCGGGTCGGGTTACTCCTCCCCCGATCTGGCCCTGATCTGGGCATGAGCGGTGATCTGGCACGCGCGATGCGGACCGCGCCGGGCAAATCCCAGGGGACGGAGAGGATTTCCATGACCAGGCCAGTCACCATAGCGGCAGCGCTCCTGGCCGGAGCGTGCGCGAGCGGAGACAGCACGGAGGGGTTCGTGGAGAATGCCACGCCCGGCGTGCGTCACCTCTGGCGCGCGCACCGCGGCAACTGCGGCCACGAGCGCCCCGATCGTCGGCGGCGCGTCCAACTATCAGGTGATCGAGGTGGATGAGGACGGCAGCGAGCGGGCCGTCGCCACCATCGGCGTGCAGCTCGTGGACGACGAGTCGAACTACATCAACGTCCACCAGTCACCGCAGTAGATGGGGACCATCGTCGCCTGCGGCCCGTTGGAAGACTGATCCTCCGGTGAGGACGCTGCTCGCATTGCTCGGCGTGCTGGGCGGCTTTGCCGTCGCGCGCGCGCTGGACTCGGCCTGGGTGATCTTCTGGTACGCGGGAGACCGAGCGGTGGGCCTCCCCCTTCAGCCCGCGCTCGACGCCGGCGGGCTCGCCCTCGCGGGCGGGGCCGGCGGCGCGATCGGGCTCTGGATGGCGGGCAGGAGCGCGCGCGGGATCGGGCTCTGGATCGGCCTCCTGCTGCTCGCGACCACGGCGATCGACCTACTGGTCGGGATCGCGAACGCGCCGTGGTGGTACGAGTTCGTCACCGCCCTGGTGATGGTGCCCACGGCCATTCTCGCGGGTGGTACCCGTCTCCAAACCCTGCGGTTGTGGGGCGGGCGGCGGCGCCGCCGCCCGGCGGTCGCCCGGTAGCCATGCGCTTCCTGCTCCGCCTCGTCATCACCGCCACGGCCCTCTGGCTGGCCGTGGCGCTGGTGCCCGGCATCGTCTGGAGCGGCTCGGCGATCGGGCTGCTCGCCGTCGCGCTCGTCTTCGGCCTGCTGAACGCGCTCGTGCGTCCGCTGCTCGTGCTCCTCAGCTGCCCGCTCATCGTGCTCACGCTCGGGCTTTTCCTGCTGGTCCTCAACGCGGTCATGCTCCTGCTCACCGCGTCCATCTCAAACAGCCTGGGGCTCGAGTTCCGGGTCGATGGGTTCATCCCCGCCCTGCTCGGGGGACTCGTGGTCGCGATCGCGAGCGCGATCCTGAGCGTCTTCGTGGGCGAAGCCCAGCGCCGTGGCTAGCGGTAACCCCGATACGTCAGAGAGCGAGGCCTCGGTAACCCCGGTCGTAGCGCACCAGCGGCCGCTCCCCCGCGAGGCGCGCGTGCTCGACCAGAGCGAGGACGAGGACGTGGTCCCCGGCGTGCTCGCTTCGCCGCACCTGGCAGCCCAGGGCGACCAGCACGTCCTGGACGAAGGGATCCCCCTCCGCGGGGAACGGGCTGGGCCCCACCGGATAGGTATCCGCGAAGACCGCGGCGAGACGCTGCTGCCCCTCGGCCAGCACGCTCACGCCGAAGCTCCGGCCCTCGGAGAGGAAGGGGAGCACCTGGGCGCCCGGGCCGAGCGCGAGCGCGATCAGGGGCGGCCGGAGCGAGATCGACATCATCGACGACACGGTCGTGGCGAGTACCCGCCCCTCCTCCCGCACCGCCACAACGGCCACCCCGCTGGCCCAGCGCGCCAGCGCGGCGCGGAAGGCGTCCGCCTGGAGCCCTGCACTGGAGTCGGCCCCTGGCTCGTCTCCAGGGCTCACGGCGCCGCGGCCGGGAGCAGGAGCGGCTCGTCGCGATCGAAAGGGAAGAGGAACATCGCGGGAGCTCCTTGGCCTGGTGGTCGGCAGGGGGCTGCACGAAACTCCTTGCTTGTCGGCGGCCCCACTGTGATATTAGCGCTTGCGTGAGTGAAAAGCTGGGGGATACCCCAGTGCCAGAGGACCTGGACGCTCCGTCCACGGTCCTCTTTTTTCTTCGCGAGATAAGCGACGGAATGGGTTCGTCGCGGGAATGGAAGATGAGCGGTTGGTGCGGATTCTCACACCCCGGCATCGTCCGAGAACAGCAGAGGGAGTTAGAATGCGTACCAAGGGCACCGTGAAGTGGTTCAACGACTCGAAGGGCTTCGGGTTCATCACCCCCGAGGACGGCTCGAAGGACTGCTTCGTGCACTTCTCCGCGATCCAGGGGAGCGGCTTCCGCACCCTGGCGGAGGGTGCGAAGGTTGAGTTCGACGTGGTGCAGGGCCAGAAGGGTCCGGCCGCGGAGAACGTCAGCATGGAAGGCGACGGCTGACGCAGGCCGGCGGGCTTTCGTCCCGCGAGAAGGCGGCCCTCCGGGAGCGATCCCGGGGGGCCGTTTCGCGTTCCGGGATCAACCCCCGTCCTCCGCCCGGAGCTCGACGGTCGCGCTCCCGTCAGCCGCATAGCTCACCCGCACCTCGCAAGGCCGGCAGCAGACCGGACAATCCTCGACGTAGCGCTGGCACGCTCCGCTCCCCGGATCGAGCCGGATGGTGACCCATTCGCCGCAGGAGGGGCAGACGACCTCGGCGCTCTCCTGCGCCCGCCCGTCCCCCAGCGGGAAATCCTCCTCGATCCGGTCGGGTCTCCCGTTCCCCCCCGCTCGCGCGATCTTCCTCCTCCATGTCAGAACCGAGTGGCAGCGAGCGCGCGGTGCTCCCGCTGGAGGCGCGCCCGGTGGCGGTGGTCGGGGGCGGGCCTGCGGCGGCGGAGCGGCAACGGCGGACGCGAGTGCGGGCGCGGAGGTCGCGGGCCGAGCAGAGCCGGCCAGCGCGAGCGCACCGCCGAGCGCGCTTCCCGCGCGCACGGACCGGAAGTGCGGCTCACGGCGCCGCGGCCGCAACCTGCACCGCCCCGTCCTCGAGCGTGATCCGCACCGGCAGGCGCACCACCAGCGGCTCGGCGTCCAGAGTCACGTGGAACCGATGATGCCGGTGGGAATCGATCTCGACCTCGCGGACCCACAGCACTTCGAGTCCGACCGGACGGTGCGGGCGAGACCATCGTGAGCCCTGGTGAGGAGGTGTGCGCCTACCGGACGTTGCGGTACATGAGATCGATGATCTCGTCGTACATCGCCTCCGTCTGTTCCTCGCTGCCGCGAATGGCGACGGTCCCGCAGTGCTTGAGGTGGTTGCGCATCAGCTCGCGCCCGACTGCGCGCAGGGCCTCCTGGACCGAGGCGATCTGGATCATGATGTCGGCGCAGTAGCGGTCTTCGTCCACCATGCGCTGGAGCCCGCGGATCTGGCCCTCGATCCGGCGGAGCCGCTTGATGTTGCGGTCCTTGATCGCCGAGTCCACGCCGGTGACCCTGCGTGTCTCGGCATCGCCGGTCGCACAGCCACAGCTAGCGACCGCACCGTTCTCCCGTTCGTGCGCCATCCGTGCCTCCATCCCGCGACGAGCCAGCGCCCGGCCTCGCTTCCGTCCTCCAGGCACCGCACTCGACCCCCCACCGGGGTCAGGCGTTCCATCGTCTGGTCCGCGGAGCGGGCCGGGCGGTCCGGGCGTAGCTTCGCTTATTGGAAGCGGCTACCGAGACCGCTGCCGGCTGCCGCTGGCGCCGCACCCTGGGCAGCGGGCCCGGGCACGGCTAGACTCGGTGACGAAATTCGTCCACCGCAGCATCCAGGGAGTCGACCGATGATCCGTCCCCTCGCCCTGATCTTCGCGCTGCTCCTCGCTGGGCAGCTCGCGTCCCCGCTCGCCGCGCAGGTGCCGATAGGGCTCCAGGTACGCCTGGACCAGAGCACCATGGCCTCCGATCCCGACGACGTCCCCGACGTAAAGGTCCTCGCGGCCGCCAACGGCTTCGAGGTCCAGACCGGGCCCGCCGCCGTGGTCTGGAATCCGTCTAACACTGCGACCGGCGAGTACACGCTGCGCGGCACCTTCCGGCTGATGGAGCGGAGCGGCCACACCAACTACTACGGGCTGGTGCTGGGCGGCAGCGACCTCCAGGGAACGAGCCAGAGGTACCTGTACTTCCTGGTGGCGCAGAACGGCACGTACTTGATCAAGCGCCGAGTGGGCGACGAGGTCACCGACATCGCTCCCCGCGGAAGCCACGAGGCCGTGGCGGGGATGGCCGGCGGCGCCGCGCCCTCCACCAACGCGCTTGAGGTCCGCGTGGGCGCGGCCAACGTGGACTTCGTGGTCAACGGCACCGTGGTCCACTCGGCGTCCAGGAGCAGCCTGGGCGACGCCACCGACGGACTCTGGGGCGTGCGCATCAACCACGTGCTGCCGCGCGTGGTGGTCGAGGGGCTAGGCGTCACCCGGTAGAATCGTCCGGCTCCGCCGACAGATCGGTGCTCCTCAGGGGGCCCCCGCGTGCGAGCTCCGACCCCATCGGGTCGCAGGTGCGCCCGGGCGCCCCCGGTTGATCCGGGACACTTAAGCGAGATGAAGATCGGGCTGGTGGGATTCGCAGGCTCCGGCAAGACGACCGTCTTCAACACGATGACCGGCCTCGACGTGCCCGTCGGCTTCGGCGGCGAGCTCCGGCACGGGGTCGTGTGGGTGCCGGACGATCGCATCGACGCGCTGTCCAGGATCTACAGCCCGAAGAAGACCACGTACGCCGAGATCAGCTTCACCGATATCCCCGGCGAGCACGGAGCGGAACAGAGGGGCCTTTCGACCAAGGCACTCCAGCAGATCCGCGAGCAGGACGCGCTCTGCCTGGTGCTGCGCGATTTCGTGAATCCCGCGATCGAGGCTCCTCCCGATCCGAGGCCGGCTCTCGAGGCGTTCCACCTCGAGAGCGTGTTCGCCGACCTGGCGATCATCGAGCGCAGGCTGGACCGGGCACACAAGGAGAAGGTGTCAGCGCTCGAGCAGGCCGCGTTCGAGCGCATGAAGGACAGGCTCGACGAGGGCAGGCCGATTCGGAGCCTGCTCTCGGCCGAGCTCGATCGCGGCCTGCTCAAGGGCTACGGCTTCATCACCGATCGGCCGCTACTCGTGGTCGTGAACCGTGAGGAGGCGCGGGCAGCTGAGCCTCTCAGGATTGAGCTGACCGCGCGTATCGAGGCGCTCGACGCGGCCGGGCTCGCGCTCTCGGCGAGCGTGGAGGCTGAGATCACGAGGCTCGATCCGAACGAGCAGGCCGCCTTCCTCCAGGATCTCGGCGTCGAGGAGTCGGCGCTCGCCCGCTTCATCCGCACCGCCTACGGCCTCCTTAATCTGATCTCGTTCTTCACCGTTGGGCCGGACGAGGTGCGCGCCTGGCCGATCCGCCGCGGGAGCACCGCGAGGCAGGCGGCCGGGTGCATCCACTCCGATCTCGAGCGCGGCTTCATCCGCGCCGAGGTCATCCCCCATCGGGTGTTCGTGGAGCACGGCTCGGAGCAGGCCGTGAAGAACGCCGGGAAACTCCAGATCGAGGGCAAGGACTACCTGGTCGCCGACGGGGATATCCTACACGTCCGCTTCAACGTCTAAGCCTTCGTGACGGCTTCGTGTACGAGATTAGGGTCAGAACCTCGGACACCGATCACGCCAAGCAAGTGGGGGCCGAGATCGCCACGGAGTGCGGCTTCGTGGCCTGCCGCTGCGGGCCGCGGAGGTTACCTTCGGCGCCCGATCCGGCACCGCCGGGCCGGGCGCCCATCTTATCCTCCGAAACCGCACGCCCATACCGCACGCCTATGTCGACCGCGCAGACACTCCTTCCCGAGCTCGATCAGGAGATGGCCACGACCCGCCGGCTGCTCGAGCGGGTGCCCACCGAAAAGGGGCCGTGGAAGCCCCACCCCAAGTTGTTCTCGCTCGGCCACCTCACGCAGCTGGTCGCCTGGATGCCCGGCTAGATCACCGCAACCCTCCGGAGCACCGAGCTGGACCTAGCCGAAGGCGGCAGCTGCTCGTTCGAGCCGACCGAGAAGCTGCTCGCGCTGTTCGACACCAACGTCGCGGAAGCGCGGGCCGCGGCGGCCGCCGCCAGCGACACGGACTTCGAGGTCCCCTGGTCGCTCAAGATGGGCGATCTGGTGATCTTCACGCTCCCGCGCGCGGTGGTGGTGCGGCAGCACGTCAGCCACCTTATCCACCATCGCGGACAGCTGAGCGTCTATCTCCGACTCGTCGACGTGCCCATCCCCTCGATCTACGGGCCTGCCGCAGACGAGCCGTGGGGCAGATCCCAGGACTGATGGCCAGCGAAGGCGTCGAACCTCACCGGAGGGACCCGATCATGATCGGTCTCGCACCCGTGCAGGAACCCACGCTCACCGTCTCGCCGCGCGGCGCGCCGGTCGACAGCGAGGTCACGGTATCGATGGCTGGGCTCCCGCCGCAGCTCAGGATCATCATCGGTTTCGGATCGCTGTCGGCCCACGAGCTGATTGCCCAGGCCGATACCGATGCCGAGGGCTCGGTCCGCGTCGTGGTCACGATCCCCTACTGGGCCGAGCTCGACCGGTCGCACGTCTTCTTCTACGCCTTCGCCGATCAGCGGCCGCGCGGGTTCCATCCCTTCCACGTCACCGCGGCCGACGGAACCGCCCGGGTGACAGGGACGATCCGTGCGGGCGGGACGAGCTGCGGCGCGCTCGACGGACCCGGCGGAGCCCTGTACACGCTCCAGGGAGAGATCGGCGACTGGGCGCCTGGCACACGCGTGACGGTGATCGGCCGAATCGCCCAGGGGCCGGCCTGCAGCGGCGAGGGGCTGCCGATCTCCGTTCGGGAGATTCAACCAGCCTGAACCGATGCCCAGCCGAGGCGGCCGGGGCGCTCACCCCGGCCGCTCGCTGTCCGCGCCAGCCACCCAGGCTGGAGGCCGGCGACGTCTTTCGTCCGCGCTAACAGGAAGTGACGAACCTCGCCGTGTGAACCTCGATCGTGAGCCCGGGACCGCAGGAGCTATTGTCGAGGGGGCGGCCCTCGACGTGCACCTCGTGTCCCGACTGGAGACGGCTGATCTCGCCGCTCATGGCTGTGTTCCCCTCTGAAAGGGTCGCTCTGGCGCGTCCCCCCAGGGGGCGTTCCCACGCCCTTCAAGGAGAAGGTTCCATGCCTTGGCATAAGCACTCATAACTGATTGGAATACAATCAGTTATGAGACAAAGATGGACTGGTTTTGCGGGAGGGCAGCCGCCTCGGAGGCGACCGCCGGGCATCCGGCCCCCGCCCCTTCAGCCACCGGCGGGGGGCGGCGGCGCGAGCACGGCGAAGTCGGCCCGCATCTGGCCGCTCGACATGTACTCGATCAACCCTCCGACGGCGGCCGCCTGGCCGAAGGTGGGCAGCTCGAGGCTGTAGACCGCCTCCCCCTCCATCACCCCGGCCTGCGGGAAGCGCACCGCGGTAAGGCTCAAGGGTTCGCCGGCCGCGAGCCGGTCGAGCGCGGGCTTGCGCACCGACGCCATGTACACGATCGGCGCGCCAGTGGCCGTGCTCGCGCTCCAGACCACGTCCTCCGCCGGGTTGCTCAGATCGCCGAAGTGCAGGAAGTAGTAGGACTCACCGCCGAGCGGCTGTTCTACCTCCAGGCTGATAGCCAGGCCAGGCACGAGCATGAAGCGCGGATGTTCGAAGGTGAGCCCCAGCGAATCGAGCGCCGCCTGGAGGCGCGCAAGGTCCTCCGCCGCCGCGGCGTTCTTGTCCTGGACGATCGGTTCGAGCCCGACCACGAGCGTGACGTTTCCACGGCTGACCGCAGCGTTCGTGCTCGCCCCCGCGAGCGAGCCCTGCACCGAGAGCCCAAGCCGCGAGGGAGTGCTCCACGGGCGGAGCGACTCCACGCCCCAAATCTCCGCGGCCGACCCGACCAACCGGAAGCGCCCGCTCGTGCTGTCCCCGTGCGCTTCCCTGCAGAGCACGCTCACCATGCCAGCGCACGCCTCGACCACGGCGGGGCGCGCCAGCAATATCCCCAGGCACGTGGCCGCGTTCTCGATCAGATTACCGGTGGCGGCAATCTTCTCCTCCGCCTCCCGGGTTGCGGCCGTTCCCGCCTCGCGGACCCGGGCGAGGATCGCCTCGCGCCGCTCGGTCCGTCGGGTCTGGAGGGTGGTGTCCCCACTCGCGACGAGCTGGCGGGCCACCTCCTGGTCCGCCACGTACCACTCCGCCACGGCCTGCTCGATCGGATCGCCGGCGTTGAAGGGGGCCGCGCGCGTCGTATCCTCGAGCGCGATCATCTCGACCAGGACGGCAAGTCGCTGCGCGCGCTCGCGCAGCGGCGCCAGCTCTGTGTTGAGCCGGTCGAGCTCCGCCAGGAGCGGCACGCAGCGCCGCGAGCGCTCGGTCTCGACCGCCGCGAGCGATGGGGGCGGAGGCAGCTCCTGGAGAGAGTCGGCAGCGACGGCGATGGTGTCCTGACCGGCCGCGGGCAGCGGCGCGAGGAGCTGCTGTGACGCCAGCGCGAGAATGAGGATGCGGATGCTCTTCACCAGAATGCTCCCAGGGGAATTCCAGGGCCGGTCGTGGGCCAGCTGTGATAGCGCCGCGACCACCGGGAAGATCCCCACCCGCCGCGGCCGTGCGGGCGGCCGCCCAGGCGCTCGCGGCGCTTCGCGGAGGCCTCTAGTCTGTCATCTGGAGACTGGTCCCGGCCAGCCCTGCGACCGCCCCTGACCCACCCCCGGCTGGAGAATTCCATGCCCACCTACATCACCCTGCTGAGCTACACCGAACTCGTGAGCGCACTCGCGTGAGGCTTCTCCTCGCGGCGGGGGGCGCAGCCACGGCGCTACTGGCGACCGCGGCCGTGGCCCCGGCTCGGCCCCTGGCCGCGCAGGCGCGACCGGATGCCGAGCCCTTCTCGGTCGTGGAGGCATCGATCCCTGAGCTCCGGGCCGCGCTCGACGATGGGCGGACAACCTCCCGCGAGCTCGTGCTCCGCTACCTGGCGCGCATCGCTACCTACGAGGAACGGCTGAACGCGGTGATGGCCGTGAACCCGCGCGCCCTCGCCGTCGCCGACTCGCTCGACCGCGAGCGGGCCGCGGGACGCGCGGGTGGACCGCTGCACGGAATCCCGATCGCGCTCAAGGACAACATACATACGGTCGACCTGCCCACCACCGGAGGCTCGCTCGCCTTCGCCGGGTTGCTTCCGCCCTATGACGCCATCCTGACGCGCAACCTGCGCGAGGCTGGCGCGATCATCCTCGCCAAGACCGTCATGACCGAGTTGGCGAACTGGGTGGCGAGCGGGATGCCGGGGAACTACAGCGCACTCGGCGGCTACGGGATGAACCCGTACGATCCACGGCGCGATCCGCGGCCGGCCACCGCGGATGGGCGGCCCGTGCTGGACGTGGCCGGATCGAGCTCCGGGATCGGCACGGCGGCGAGCTTCTGGGCCGCGAGCGTCGGCACCGAGACCTCGGGATCGATCCTGTCGCCCGCGAGTGCGACGATGCTGGTCGGCATCAAGCCCACGGTCGGACGGATCAGCCGGTCGGGGGTGATCCCCATCACCATGGACCAGGACACCCCTGGCCCCATGGCCCGTACGGTCACCGACGCGGCGATCCTGCTGGGCGCGCTGGAAGGAGCCATTCCGGACCCGAACGACCCCGCCACCTCGCGTTGCGCGCCGCCCCCCGGGCGGGACTACACGGCCTTCCTGGATCCGGACGCGCTCCAGGGCGCGCGCATCGGCATTCCGCGCGCCAACTACTACGAGCCGATGCAGGCACCTGACGGCAGCCTCCAGGGTGGGCTCTCCGAGGGGGAGCGGCGCGTGATGGAAGACGCGATCGCGGTGCTCCGTGCGCAGGGCGCCGTCATCGTGGATCCAGCGAACATCCCGAGCGTAGTCACGCGCGACCCCGAACGGAACCTCCTGCTCTGGCCGAACTGCGCGTGGCTCGAAGCTCGGCGCGGGATGGACGCGAGCTGCTCCATCACCTTCAAGTACGGGATGAAGCTCGACTTCGAGCGCTGGCTGGAGACCCTCGGGGAGCGCGCGCCCGTCAAGAGCCTCACGGAGCTGCGGGCGTGGAACGTCACCCACCAGCTCGCCGGTGCGATCCGCTACGGTCAGGGCCGGCTCGACATCTCGGACGAGATGGACGTGACGCGAGACCGCGCCCGCTACCAGGCGGACCGGGCCAAGGACCTCGCGCTCACGGCGGCCGAGGGAATCGATGCGGTCATGGAGGGCGAGCGGCTGGACGCGCTGCTGTTTCCGTCCAGTAGGGGCGCGAACCTCTCCGGGCGCCCCGGATATCCGACCGTGATCGTGCCCTTCGGGCGGCTCCCTAACACGCCCGCTCCCTCCTTGCCACCGGCCTTCGATGCCGAGCTCGCTCCCTTCGGAGTGAGCTTCGCGGGATCGGCCTGCAGCGAGCCACGTCTGATCGCGCTCGCCCACGCCTTCGAGCAGGCGACCCGGCGCCGGGTGCCCCCGCCCGGGCTCCGTTGAGGGGGGTTTCCGGACCTGCCGCTGCGCCAACTCCTGCCGCCTCGCTCCCGACCGCACCGGCCGCTTGCCGGACGATAATCGGCCCCGTAGCGTCCACCTTGAGGAAATTCCCTGTACCCAGAGGGCACCATGCGCACGCTGGCGGGACTCAGCTTCGCGACCGCCGTCGCGCTCACGTGCTCCTCGGGCGGCGTGGATCCGCTCAACGCCGCCGCGGAGAACCTGGGCGTAGAGACGGTCAACTCCATCCGCCTCGAAGGGGAGGGGGCGAACTTCTCCGTGGGCCAGCCCTACACGGCCGGCCAGGAGTGGCCGCGTGTCAACATCGTCAGCTACGCGGCAGTCGTGGACTACGACGCGGGCAGCATGCAGGTGGACATCGTGCGCGAGCAGCCGGAGCCGCAGCCGCGCGGCGGTGGCATCCGCTTCGCCGGACGGCAGCGCACGACGCAGTTCGTGAGCGGCATGAGCGCCTGGAACCAGCCTCCGACCCAGTCCGACGGGACCCGCACGGATCCGCAGCCCCAGCCAGGCGCGGCCGCCGAGCGGAGCGTCCAGATTCTGATGACCCCCCACGGGTTCGTGAAGGCGGCGATCGAGGCCGGCGCGGTCACGACCGAAAGCGGCGAGGTGAGCTTCACCACGTCCGACGGGACACGAGTCACCGGAACCATCAACGAGAACAGGGAGGTCGAGCGTATCCAGAGCTGGACCGACAACCCCGTGCTCGGTGACATGCCGGTCGAGACAACCTTCTCCGACTACCAGGACTTCGGGGGCGTGCGCTTCCCGACCCGCATCCAGCAGACGCAGGGCGGCCAGCCCGCCCTCGATCTGACCATCAGCGTGGCGCTGCCGAACGTGGTCGCCGACATCACGGTGCCCGAGAACGTCGCAACCTTCGAGCCGCAGCCCCTGTCGGCCACCAGTGAGCGCGTCGCCCCCGGGGTCTTCTACATCAAGGGGGGCTCGCACTACAGCGTGGCGATCGAGATGAGCGATCACGTCATCGTGGTGGAGGGTCCACAGAGCGAGGAGCGGGGGCTCGCCGTGATCGAGACGGTGAAGCAGGCGATCCCGAACAAGCCGATCCGCTATATCGTGAATACGCACGTGCACTTCGACCATTCGGGCGGGCTGCGGCCGTTCGTGGCCGATGGCGCCACCGTGGTCACCCACGAGTCCAACCAGGCGTTCTATCAGCAAGCGTGGAGCGCCCCGCGAACGCTGAATCCGGATCAGCTCGCGCAGGCGAACATTCAGCCGCAGTTCATGGCCGTGGCCGAGCAAGCCGAGCTGACCGACGGACGCCGCCGGGTCGAGATGCACCGGATCGCGGACAGCGCGCATACCAACGGATTCCTGATGGTGTGGCTGCCGGCCGAGCGGATCCTGATCGAGGCCGACGCCTTCACGCCGGGGCCGGCGAGCGCGCCGCCCCCGGAGACGCCCAATCCGAACACGGTGAACCTGTACGAGAACGTGCAGCGGCTCGGGCTCAACCCGCGGCGGATCCTCGCGCTCCACGGGCCGCGCATCGCCACCCTTACCGATCTAAGGACAGCCGCCGGCATGTAGCGGCGCTCGGCCCGATGCGAACGGCCCCCCGGACCCACACCGCGAAGCTCCGGGCGGGGTTTCTCTTGACCGGACGGCTCTTCCTCTTCCTCCATGCGCGAACTGGACGATCTCGCCCGCCGCCTCGACCCGGATGCGCTCGTGCGCGACCCGGATGAGATGGCCCCGTACCTGACCGATTGGCGGGGTCGCTACCAGGGCGCCGCGCTCGCGGTCGTGCGGCCCGCCAGCGTGGAGGGGGTGCAGGCCACGGTCGGGTGGGCTCGTGTGCACCGGGTCGGAGTGGTTCCGCAGGGTGGAAATACCGGACTCGCGGGAGGCGCCTCACCTACCGCGGACGGACGGGGAAGCCGCCCCCAGGTCGTGCTGTCACTCGCGCGCATGGCGCGGGTCCGCGCGGTCGACCGCGTGGGGATGACGCTCGAGGCGGAAGCCGGCTGTGTCCTGGAGCACGCCAAGCAGGCGGCGGCCGACGCGGGACGGCTTCTCCCGATTAGCTTCGGCGCCCAGGGCTCCGCCACGA